>CETK01142053.1_pt1 | contig 27837 bp, 26 predicted proteins | sample 361431 | NCBI WGS metagenome assembly CETK01 (sample SAMEA2622452, study PRJEB7988) | marine metagenome | biome: marine biome (ENVO:00000447); feature: surface water layer (ENVO:00002042); material: "saline water (ENVO:00002010), including plankton (ENVO:xxxxxxxx)" | depth 5 m | reverse complement strand
GTAACAGCTTGACCTAAATATTTTTCAGCTGTTTCCTTCATTTTTTGCAAAACAAAAGCAGAAATTTGTGAAGGTGAGTATTTTTTTCCTTTACCTTCAACCCATGCATCTCCATTATCTGATTTGATTATTTTATAGGGAACTTTAGATATATCTTTTTGGACAGATGGTCCGTCAAATTTCCTTCCAATTAATCTTTTAACTGCAAATATTGTATCACCAGCATTTGTTACAGCTTGTCTTTTGGCCGGTTGACCAACTAATCTTTCTTCTTTTTCTAGAAATGCAACAACAGAAGGCGTAGTTCTTGCTCCCTCTGTATTTTCTAAAACTTTTGCTTGCGTGCCGTCCATAATTGCCACGCATGAATTAGTTGTACCTAAATCTATTCCTATTACTTTACTCATATTGTTGATTTGTATATGGGTGTTAATTCCTCTACTACAAGGCTTAAATCACCCCTTTTTTTCCGATTTTTCGGCCTTTTTATCCTCCTTTTTCTTAGCAACACTCACTAATGCCGGTCTCAGAAGTCTTTCACCCATCATATAACCAGCTTGAATTTCATGAAGAATAGTTCCCACCTCAACACTATCATCTTCAATTTCAGACATTGCCTGATGTAAATTTGGATCAAATTTTTTTTTATCTGTAATTATTTTTTTAATATTATTTCTCTCAAAAATTGTTATTAGATCTTTTTCTAAAATTGTTATATTTTCCAAAAATCTATCTAAGTCTTTACTTGTCTTGAGCACCTCGTCATTTTTAATAGCTTGTTTTGCTCTAGTAAGATTATCTAAAACAGCTAAATTTTCTTTTGCAAAATTAAAAGAACCAAACTCAAACGCATCTTTAATATCTTTTTCAAATCTTCTTCTTTGATTTTCAATTTCTGCTAAAGACCTTAATAGCTTATCTTCAGACTCTTTAAACTTTTCTTCTAAAGATTTCTCTTTAATTTGCTGAGACTTATCTTCTTTAATATTTTCCTGTTTTTTCTCAGATTTTTCTTCTTTTTTATTATTTTGATCCATAATAATTGCTATATAATGACTAAAGTTAAAATTACTAGATATAAATGAAAAAAATATTAATAGGCACTCACAACACAGGTAAATTCAAAGAAATTAGCTTTTTATTATCCAGAAAAATTAAAAAAATTTCCCCAAATTCTTTAAAAATAAAAAGTCCCAAAGAGACAGGAAAAACATTTTCTTCAAATTCAAAACTTAAAGCCAAATATTTTTCCAAATTTACAAATCTCCCGGTCATTTCTGATGACTCAGGTTTGTGTATTAAGTCATTAAATGGCAAACCAGGCATTTACTCAGCTAGATGGGCAAAGAAACATGGAAGTTTTAAAAAATCAATGAATAATATTTTAAAAAAAATGAAAAAGAAAAAAGATAGATCAGCTATATTTGTATGCAGCTTAACAATAAAAACTAATGGGAGTCTTTTAACATCACTAGGTAAATTAAAGGGTAAGATTTCTTATAAAATTAAAGGCAAAAAAGGTTTTGGTTATGATCCAATTTTCATTCCAAATGGAAAAAAAATTACTTTTGGTCAAATGCACAAGAAAAAAAAAATTTTGATGGATCACAGATTTTTAGCATTTAAAAATTTGAAGAAAAAAATTAAAACTTTGTAAATTTCTTGCCTTCGGCTTTATAAATATTTAGTTCTTGAATTATTTCTTTATTAGTAAAACTAAATTTTCCGATCTTTCCTTTGATTTTTCCTTTAATCGCAAAATCATTAACACTGTTAATTTTACCTTTTTTTTTCCATACATAATATATTAAACCTAATGCATCATATGCTAATATTGTAATTTCACTGGGTGAAAGGTTAAAATTTTTTATATATTCATCTTTATATTTTTTAAATTCATTATAGTTTATAGATGGATAATACAATTTCTTAACAGTATTTTCGTAAAAAATACTTTCATCGAACCACTGATTTAATGTTGTAAATAAAACCTCATCTTGATTTACGTCAGTAAAAACTAACGATGTTAAAACACTTTTTAAACTATTACCAAAATCAATTATTATAACTGAGTCAAAATTTACTTTACCTAAAGTATACTTTTGCTCAAGGCTTTGTAAAATCTTTTTCGATTGCTCGTCATCTTTATCTTCATACATTTTCTTTCTCAATTCTAAATTTTTTTTTCTTTGAGCGTAATTTGTAAGCAATTCAATTTCACCAGTTAGAATTTTTGGATCTGGACTATATTTGAAAACCTTAAAATTTTTGAGTTGTAGTTTATTTAATTTTTTTTCTATCAATTTTGTATATTGATTATTAGGTATTAAAATAATTGTTTTTGATTTCTTTTGTTTTTTTAAAAACGAAACCAAAGCCGTAATTTGAGACTCAAAACTTATACCAATACTTATTATATTATTCTGAAATTCTGGATTTATATTAGATGGAGAAATAAAAGTTAAGTTGCTAAATTTTTTAACTTCCTCAAAATCATCATAATTGATTGGGCCAATTATAATTTTTGCCCCTTGTGATTGAATTTCTTTTATTGCGCTATTCAATTTTTTTTTATCAGATGAACCGGAGTCTTTTGGAATTATGTAAACATTTTTATCGTTAATTTCATCTAAGCCTAATTGTAGAGAGTATAATAAAGATTGGCCTAATTCTTTATATTCACCACTTAAGGGAGCTAACAATCCAATTTTAAGAATGTTGCTATTTTCGTTACATAAAACATTAGAATTAAAAAAAAATAATATATAAGTTAATATGATTAAAAATTTGTTTTTCATAATATGAAATTATCTATTAAAAGTTTATATATTGTTTCAACACCTATTGGAAACTTAGATGATATTACTTTAAGAGCAATAGAAACGTTAAAAAATTCTGACATAATTCTTTGTGAAGATACAAGACATTCGTTAAAATTACTAAATCATTTAAATATTAAAAAAAAATTAATTTCGTACCATAAATTCAATGAAAAAAAAGAACTTGATCAAATACTAAAATACATAAATCAAGGCAAAATTTTGTCTTTAATTTCAGACGCAGGCACACCAACATTGTCTGACCCAGGCAGATTATTAATTGAGTCTTGTATAAATCATAATATAGACATTATCCCTATTCCGGGTGTTTCCTCTATTTCAGCTTCAATGAGTGTATCTGGCTTTGATGATCAATTTTTGTTTTATGGTTTTTTACCAAAAAAGGAAAAAGAATTGGATAAAATATTTTCATCTTTATGTCAAATATCTTATACGCAAATATTTTTTGTCCCGTCTGTAAAAATTAATTTTTATATCAGAAAAATAAAACAATTTTATCAAGGAAGCAAAATACTAATTGCTCGTGAAATTACAAAAATACATGAAACATTTTACAGAGACGACGTTGATAATATTAAATTGTTTAAAACTCCTATTAAAGGAGAGTTAACTATTGTAATATCAAAAAAAAATATTAAAGATGATTTAATTGATGAAAAAAAGATCATTCAAAAAGCTAAAATATATTTAAAAAAATATAGTTTAAAAGATGTTGTTGAATTGCTTTTTAAAACTGAAAAAATTAAGAAAAAAAATATTTATCAAATATGCTTAAAATTAAAAAAAGATGAGAAAAATAATTAATCTTATATTGGTCGTTTTTTTGATTTCATGTACTTCTGTAGGAAAATTTGGAACTGGGGTTGATATTACGTTCGACCCTAGGACAATCGGTATGCAAATTGATGACGCGATAATGCAAAAAAATCTTTCTGCAAGATTAGCTTTAACTGACAAAAAATATTTTTTATCTATTCAATCAGAGGTAATCGATGGAAGAATATTTTTATCTGGCAAAGTTGACGAGCCCGAGGAAAAAATAAAAATAACTAAAATGGCTTGGGAAACCAAGGGTGTTAGATCAGTTAAAAATGCAATAACAATTAAAGGACAAACTAATTTCAAAAATACCGCAAAAGATATTTTAATTACAAGTCAATTAAGATCAGCCTTAATTTTTAATAAAAAAACTAAAGCAAGAAACTACACTTTAGAAACTATAAATAGAAATATTTATATATTTGGAATTGCAATGGATGAGCAAGAAAAAAAGGAAGTGATTAAAGAGGCAAATAAAATTTATGATGTTAAAGATGTTATACCTTCAATTTATTTAGCATCTGAATTAAGTAGAAATAAACTTTAAAATTAATATTCTATTACGTGAGATGAGTAAGCTGCAACAGAAGCTAAATTTAAAATATCAGAAGTGCTAGATCTTAAAGGAGCTACTTCAATAGGTAGACCTAATCCTATTAATAAAGGACCAATTAATTTTGCTCCACCGTATACCTTCATTAATTTAGTTGAAATTGCCGCGCTGTGTAGTGCTGGCATTATCAAGATGTTGGCATTACCAACAATTTTTGAAAAAGGATAAGTTTCTTTGTAGATTGGATTTAAAGCTACATCTGGCTGCATCTCTCCATCAAAATCGAAATCTACTTTTTCTTTTTTTAATAACTCAATCGCATCTCTGACATGTTTAGTATTTTTGGATACAGGATTACCAAAAGTTGAATGTGATAAAAAAGCTACCTTGGGATCAAAGCCAAAAAGTCTAGCAACACGAACACACGATTTAGAGACATTTACTAATCTTTGAGCAGAGGGAAAATCTTCAACATTAGTATCAGCTACAAGAATTGTTTTTCCTTTTGAATTTATCATTGTCATTCCAAAGATTTCTTCACCAGGTCTTGGATCAACAACTTTTTTTAATTTATTTATAGACGCTGCATAGTGCCTAATATTTCCCGTAACCATAGCATCTGCATCATTACATGCAATCATAGATGATCCCCAAGCTATTCGATCATTTCTGACCAGCCTATCAACATCTCTTTCTAGCTGTCCTTCTCTCTGTAGTCTCTTATATAAATGTTTAACATATTTTTGTCTTTTCTCTTTATCAGTAGAATTTACAATCTTGATTTTATGATTTTCATCTAGGCCTATTTTTTTAAGCTGTTCTTTAATTCTTTTTTCAGTTCCTATTAGTATAGGTGTACCAAGTTTATTTTTACCAAACTCAATAGCAGCTTTCAGCATGCTTTCATCCTCACCTTCTGCAAAAATTACTCTTTTAGGATTTTTTCTCACTTTCGCGTTAATACCTTGCATTAATGACATTGATGGATCCAATCGATTTGTTAATTCATCTTTATATGTTTCAAGATCAATAATTTTTTTTCTGGCTACACCACTGTCCATTGCTGCTTTTGCAACTGCAGCAGGTATTACACTTATTAACCTTGGATCAAAAGTTGATGGGATTATGTAATCCTTCCCATACTTCGGCCTGTCTCCTCCGTAAGCTGAAACAACTTCATCAGGAACATCTTCTCTAGCAAGTAATGCAATTGCTTTTGCAGCGGCCACCTTCATTTCCTCATTGATTTCTTTTGCTCTTACGTCTAAAGCTCCTCTAAAAATATAAGGAAATCCAATTAGATTATTGACTTGATTTGGATAGTCAGATCTACCCGTTGCTATAATTGCATCGGATCTTACTTCATTAATTTTTTCTGGCTTAATTTCAGGATCTGGATTTGCACAGGCAAAAATAATTGGATTTTTGGCCATAGATTTAATCATTTCTTTTGAAACTACATCTTTTGCGGATAACCCTAAAAATACATCAGCATTTTTCATTGCATCTTCTAAAGTTCTTAAATTTGTTTCGATTGCAAAAGCAGATTTAAACTGATCCACATTTTTTCTTCCTTTATAAATTATTCCCTTGCTATCACACATAATAATATTTTTACTTTTTACTCCAGAACTTTTAAAAAGATTGGTACAAGCTTGGGCTGAAGCCCCAGCACCGTTTATCACAACTTTTACATTTTCAATTTTCTTTTTTGAAACATCAAGTGCATTGATCAAAGCAGCTAAGGTAATAATTGCTGTACCGTGCTGATCATCATGAAAGATTGGAATGTCTAAGACTTCTCTAAGTTTTTGCTCAATTATAAAACAATCTGGAGCTGCAATATCCTCTAGATTTATTCCACCAAAGGTACCACTTATATTTTTAATTGTTTCAATAATAGAATTTATATCATTGTTATTAACTTCAATATCAATTGAGTCGATATCAGCGAATCTTTTGAATAACACCGACTTACCTTCCATTACTGGTTTTGAAGCAAGAGCGCCCAAATTACCTAAGCCAAGAATAGCCGATCCATTACTAATTACTGCCACCAGGTTTCCTTTGCTAGTGTATTCGTAGGCAAGATCAGGATCTTTAGCTATTTCTTTGACTGGGGCAGCTACACCCGGAGAATATGCTAGAGACAAATCTCTTTTTGTAGTTAGTGGTTTTGAAGAATTAATCTCAATTTTGCCTGACTTTCCCTTTATATGAAAATCAAGAGCTTCTTTATCTGAATAATGATCGATTTTGGATTTTTTTGTCATTTAATTTTTCAGCATGTAATATAACAATGTTATTGCATTTTTTATTTTTTATTTGTGGCTTAATTTAGAATTTATATGAATTTGTTGTCATCAACATATGTTTTTAGTTTATTCACTTTAATAAGCAGAGTTTTAGGTTATCTTAGAGATATATTAATTGCAATATTTTTAGGGACGTCGATATTTGCTGATGCTTTCTTTGTGGCTTTTAGGTTGCCGAACACATTTAGACGCCTATTTGCTGAAGGTACATTTAACGCGGCATTTATACCAAGTTATGTTTCAGAAAAGTTAAAATCCAAAGAAAAAGGAAAAAAATTTGCTGATGATGTGTTTAATACCCTAATATTAATTCTTTTTATAATAGTTTTATTGGTCGAAATATTTACTCCGTACTTATTATATTTAATCGCGCCAGGTTTTTTAGAAAATGATTATAAATTTGACTTAGCAGTGGAATTTACGAGATTAACATTTCCATTTTTATTCTTCGTAAGTTTATCATCTTTTTTTTCTGGAATATTAAATTCTAACAATAAATTTGCCGCAGCTGCAGCTGCTCCAATTATACTTAACGTAATATTGATAATTACAATATTAACTTCATTTTATTTTGAACTTAATTATGCAAAACAATTATCTTACGGAGTAACACTAGCGGGAGTAATCCAATTGCTTTTTTTATTAGTTTATTCAAAAAAATATTACAATCCATCTTTTAAATTTAGAACCGTATTAAATCAAAAAGTTAAATACTTTTTTAAAAAACTTTTACCTAGCGTCTTGTCTTCAGGAGTAACACAAGTCAATATATTAATAGGAACGATAATTGCCTCTTTTGAAGCTAGCGCTGTTTCATATTTGTATTATGCAGATAGAATTTATCAAATTAATCTTGCCTTAGCTGGTATAGCAGTTGGCACAGTTTCTTTACCAATTTTATCAAAAGCAATTGAAAAAAAAAATATTTCAAAAATTTCTAAAATACAAAATAGATCTTTAGAACTTTCTCTTCTTCTATCTGTACCAGCAAGTATCGGACTTATATTGGCTTCTGAACAAATTATAAATGCTTTGTTTGGATATGGATCATTTTCTGAGGATGATATAAATAAAACAGCATTAGCTTTAAAGTATTTTGCTTATGGGGTGCCAGCCTTTGCTTTAATTAAAATTTTATCAAATTTATATTTTGCTAGAAATAATACTAAAACACCTTTTTATTTATCCGTGCTTGTTGTGTCATTAAATGTAATTATCAGCTTAAGTTTGTTTCCAACATATGGTTTCATAATAATTCCAATCGCAACGTCAATTTCAACTTGGGTTGGCGTTTTAGCCTATATATTTTTTTTACAAAAATTAAATTTTCTTTTATTACAACCTTATTTATTGAAAAAATTTATCATAATTATTTTTAACTCTTTTTTGATGGCTTTAGTCCTTATATTAGCTCTTGATTATTTCATAGAATATTTAGATTATACTTATAAATTTAAATCATTATATTTACTTATGATTGTAAGTTTTGTTGCGGTTATTTATTTGATTTCATGTTATGTAACTGGATTATTAAAAATAAAACACTTTAGCACGAATTAAAATGGCAAATAAAAAATTAGTTTTTTCAGGTGTCCAGCCCAATGGCGATTTACATCTAGGTAATTATCTTGGAGCAATAAAAAATTTTGTTTCTCTACAAAAAGAAATGGAATGTATCTATTGTGTAGTAGATTTACACGCGATTACGGTTTATCAAGATCCTAGCCATTTAAAAAACAATATTTTAGAAACTACGGCAAGCTTTTTAGCATCTGGAATCAATCCTAGTAAAAGCATTATTTTTAATCAGTCTTCTGTAGCCGGTCATTCAGAATTAGCTTGGATTTTGAGCTGTATTTCAAGAATAGGTTGGCTTAATAGAATGACCCAGTTTAAAGACAAGGCTGGTTCTGATAGAGAAAAAGCAAGTGTTGGCCTTTATATTTACCCAAACTTGATGGCAGCGGATATACTTTTGTATAAAGCAACTCATGTTCCAGTTGGAGCAGACCAAAAGCAACATTTAGAATTGTCAAGAGATATTGCTCAAAAATTTAATAATGATTTTAATTGCAAAGGATTCTTTCCAATGCCTGAACCTTTAATTCCAAAAAATATTTCTAGAGTAATGAGTTTAAGAGATGGCACAAAAAAAATGAGTAAATCTGAGGAGTCAGATTACTCTCGTATAAATCTTAAAGATAGTGCTGACGACATTGTAAAAAAAATAAAAAAAGCAAAGACAGACTCCCAACCAGTTCCTGATAACATTAACGCTCTAGAAAAAAAACCAGAGGCTCTAAATATATTGAACATATATTCAGAAATAAATAAAATTTCTTTAGAAAAGACATTAGTTGAAATGAGTGGAAAAGAGTACTCCCATGTAAAAGAAAAACTTGCAGACTCATTAATCAATGAAATTTGTCCAGTAGGTAAAGAAATAAGCAAATTGATGGGCGATAAGACGCATTTATCTCAAATTTTGAAAAAAGGCAAAGAAAAAGCAAGTATTATAGCTGAGGAGAACCTCAAAAATATACGTGAAAAAGTTGGTCTGATATAATATAAAATTCCATGATCCAAATAGAAACTACACCAAATCCAAATTCATTGAAGTTTTTATCTGAAAAAACTATTTCATCCGTTGGAACCGAAGAGTTCAAAAAAGAAGATATTTCCAAAATTAAAAATTCATTCATTAGAGAATTACTAAGTTTTGACGGTGTGGAACTTGTATTACTTTCTAAAAATTTTTTATCTGTAAACAAATCCAACGAGGCTAACTGGAGTGTGCTAAAACCGGAGGTTATTTCACATTTAAATCACTATTTTGAAAGTAATTTAGAACCGATATTAAAAGTTGAAAAAAGTGAGCACTCAAAAAAAAATAACAACAATGATGAAACAATACAAAAGATAATTGAAGTTCTCGATACCAAAATTAGACCTGCTGTAGCTAAAGATGGAGGAGACATAAAATTTAAATCTTTTAGAAATGGTATTGTAAAAGTTGAATTGAAAGGTAGTTGTTCAGGTTGTCCAAGCTCAATAATTACTTTAAAACAAGGTGTACAAAATCTTTTAAAACACTACGTTAAAGAGGTAAATTCAGTAGAGGCAAATTAAGATGAAAAAAAACTTAAGTTATAAAGACAAATTAATAGAATTAGCTCAAATCTATGACGTCAAAGAAGTTAAAGATTATGTTAAAAGAAGAAAAGATTTAACCACAGGTCAGCTTGAGTTAATTTTAAGAAAAAATAAGATTGTAATTCCTAAAGATTTTAAAACAAATTTTTTCAAGGAAAATTTTTCCAAACCTCTATCCAAAGTCTCAAAAAAAATTGATGATTTCAAAGAAGATAGTTCAAGAAAAGTTACGAAAGTTTCAAGAAGAATTGTCTATTTCAAAGAGGATAGTTCTAGAACTTTTTCTAGATTTTTATTTAATTTCTGGAGACAGCTAGGTAAAGCTGGTCTAGGATTTTTAAATGTTATTCCAAAACTAGGCTCATCGATTTATCAATTTTTTGGCAAAATACTTACTGATTTATTCCACGGAATTTATGATCAACAAGTAAGCGCAAAAAGTGCAAATCGGGCGGTATTAGGTTTTTTTGTTATAATCGGATTGGCTACAGCTGTAATTATTGGGGCTGATAAAATAAAAGATTTTAAAGATATTGATAATAATAAAATTGTTAAAAAAGATGAAATAAAAAAAACTGAACAAAAAGAAAAAAAAATAATAAAAAAAGATAAGCAAAAAATTGAAAAAAATACCAAAGAACCTAATGTTCAAATTAAAAAAGAGGCAAGAAAACCTGAAAAAAAACCTGAAAAAAAACTTAAACAAAACGAATTAATCCTACCTGATTTAAATTTAAAAACAGAGACAGTGCTAAGCTTATTTAAAGACGTTAACTACGATCTTAAAAAAGTTAGAAATGAAAAAACTGTAAAACCAATTTATTTTACTCAATTTCCAAAAGACCTAGATGCTATACAAAGTGTTCAACTCAAGAAAGAAACATTTATAAAAATAGTTTTACCTCTCATTGTTGCGGAAAATGAGAAAATTTTAGATGATAGAGCTAAATTAAAAAAGATTACTGCAGGCAGAAGCACAACAGATGAGGAAAAACAATGGTTAAGACAAAAGTTTTTAGAGTACAAAGTAAAGGGAGGAAATATTGACCAACTAAAACTTAGAATGGATATTATACCAACATCAATTGCATTGGCGCAAGCTGCTAAAGAAAGTGGTTGGGGAACTTCAAGGTTTGCTCTTGAAGGAAACGCTATTTTTGGCCAATGGACTTGGAGTGGAAGTGGAATAGCACCTTTAATGAGAGATAAATCTAAAAGTCATAAAATTTTAAGATTTCCGATACTAAGAGCTTCTGTAAAAGCATATAAAAATAATCTAAATACTCATAAAAGTTATAAGAAGTTTAGAGAAGTAAGGCAAAATTTAAGGAAAAAAAATAAAAAATTAGAAGGCTTAGAACTAACAAAAACACTCTCAAATTATGCTGAAACCGGCAGTGATTATATTAAAATATTGGAGCAAATAATTGTTCAGAACAAACTTATGGACTTCGAACCTGTAAGACTTGCAAGCTCAATGAAAAAAAAACAATTAGATTTGTAATTTTATTTATCAGCAACAACAAACTGTATTCCTAACCATCTCCAAAAACCATTATTCTCTTTTAAAGAGCAATTTATCCTACCCCGCTCACCAATAAATTTTTCTTGAATTTTTATTTCTAGAATATTTTCATTTAAGTAAATTTCTGAGTTTCTCCACTCGTTACCTTCATTAGAAAAACAATTTATATTTTTTAATTTATCGATATTAAAAAAATTAATTGTTACTTTTGGCGGATTGTCTGATTGTAATAAATATTTGTCTTCAGGCGTTATTTTTTTATATTTTAAAGGAAGGGTTTTCATTAATGTTTTGAATCTTTTGATTTCACCATATTTTTCGTTTATAGGAAATCTTGGAAGTTCCCATAGATCTTTGGTTTCATCGATTACACCCGAATGTTGTCCAAAAGCATATTCAAAGCCAAGATCTTTAACTATTTTCTTAAATTCCGTACTATATTCTCCGAATGGATATGAGAAAAATATAGAATTTTTACCTAAATTATCTTTAAATAATTGCTTCGATTTTATTAAATCATTTTTTATAGTTTCAGAGTCCTCTTCTACGAGATATTCATGAGAATGGCTATGATTTCCAATAAATACATATTTATATTTAGCTAATTCTTTAATTTGATCCCAATTCATGTAATTGAAACTACCAACTTCTCTAGTATTGACAAATAATATGAATGGTATTTCTCTTTCTCTTAAAATTGGCCAAGCATTTTTATAAAAAGACATTAGTCCGTCATCAATTGTTAATAAAACTTTTCTATCTTTTTTTTTGTCACTTAAATTTTTTTTAAATTCACCAGGATTAACAAACTGAATATTTTCACTTTGAATTATTTTCAATTGCTCTTTAAAAACTTCTAATTTTATATTAGTTGAAGGGTATTTATTTTCTTCAAATCTGTGATACATAATAGAAATAATTCCATAATCATCGAAATTAGCATGGGATTGTGCAATTAACTTTGATTGATTAAATATACAGACTATAATCAAAAAAAATATTATGAAAAATCTGTTAGTATTAAATTGTACAGGCACAAATAACCAACTTGGTTTGAAAATAGATAAGTATTTTTTTATACATAATATTAAAGACAAAGTTCATAATAATGATAAATTAGTAAGTACAATAATAAATTTTGTTGACAAGCACAAAGTAAAATTAGACGAAAATTTTTCAATTTTAGTAAATCGAGGCCCAGGCAGTTTTTCAACACTTAGAGCGTCATTAGCAGTCGCAAGAGGGATAAAAATATCAAAAAAAGTAAAATTGTATGGATTTAAAAATGGTGATTTGTTGCAATTTAACCTTGAAAATATTGAAGTTTTGATAGATAAAAATTTATTAGAAAAAAATTTGATAAAACCATTATACTTAAGTTAAGCTAACTAAAATTTATGAGTAGTATAGAAGAAAAATGTAGAGAAAAGGGCGTTAGATTAACGGACCAAAGAAAGATCATTGCTAAAGTTCTTTCTGAATCAAAGGAAGTTTATGGTTCCAAAGATCATCCCGATGTTGATGAATTACATAAGCGTGTGACAGTAGTTGATGATAAAATAAGTATCGCGACTGTTTACAGGACTGTGAAACTATTCGAGGAAGCTGGAATATTAATTAAACATGATTTTAAAGCTGGTAAGGCTAGATATGAAATAAATGATGACCATAATCATCTCATAGATATTAATAGTGGTGAAATAGTAGAATTTGTAGATAAAGACATTGAAGAATTACAAGAAAAAATTGCTAAAAAATTAGGTTATAAATTAGTTGATCATAAACTTGAATTATACGGCTCTAAATTAAAAAAATAAATTGCAAAAAAAAATTTTCATTAAAACTTTTGGTTGTCAAATGAACGAGTATGATAGCAACCGTATTTTGGACATAGTAAAAAAAATTAACTATAATTCCACAAAAAAAATTGAAGAAGCTAGTTGTTATTTACTTAACACTTGTCATATTAGAGAAAAAGCAACAGAAAAAGTTTATCATGAGATTGGAAGAGTTAAAAAAAAATTTAGAAATAAAAAAAAACCAATAGTTTTAATTACAGGCTGTGTCGCTCAAGCCGAAGGAGAAATATTACTTGAAAAAGAAAAATATATTGATGCTGTCATCGGCCCCCAATCTTATCATGAAATAAATAAAATTATTCTCAATATTCAAAATAAAAAAAAAGATATCAATTATACAAACTTTGACACAATTGAAAAATTTGATGAATTAAAAGGTATCAAAAATAATTTGAGTCGTGCTTCATCTTTTTTAACAATACAAGAGGGTTGTGATAAATTTTGTAAATTTTGTGTTGTGCCCTATACAAGAGGTCCAGAATACTCTAGGCCTATCCATGAAATTGTAGAAGAAGCAAAGCAACTTGTAATGAACGGTTCAATAGAGGTCATCTTATTAGGCCAGAATGTTAATGCGTATAATTTTAAAAACAAAAAACTTTCAGATTTAATTTATCTTTTAAGTGAAATCAAAGATTTACAAAGAATTAGGTATACAACTTCACATCCAAATGACTTTACTGAGGATCTTATAGAGGCACATAAAAACTGTAAAAAACTAATGCCTCTATTACATCTTCCAGTTCAGAGTGGATCAAATAAAATTTTAAAAGAAATGAATAGAAATCATACTGCAAAAGATTATTTAGAATTAATTGAAGCACTTAAAGATAAAAATCCATTAATTAAGTTTTCAAGTGATTTTATAATTGCTTATCCTGGCGAAACCAGAAACGACTTTGAAGAAACACTTTTTCTTATGAAAAAAATTAAGTTTATTAATTCATACTCATTTGTTTATAGTGCAAGACCAGGCACCCCAGCCGCAAATATGGAAACAATTAGTGATAATATTGCAAAAGATAGATTAAAAACCTTTCAAGAGCTTGCTGAAAATATTAAAAAAGAATACAGAAAAAATCTTGTAGGAACGTTAGCAAATGTTTTATTCGAAAACAAAGTGTCAAATGAAAACAAATTTTTTGGGCGGGATGAATATTTTAACTCTGTCATTGTTGAAAGTAATGAAGATTTAGTTGGAAAAATAAAAAAGATTAAAATACAAAATTATAATAAAAACACTTTGTTTGGAGAAAAGATGCTTAATATTAATGAAAAAGAATATGCAGCTTAAATAAAATTATATGTCAGAAATTAGTAAAATTGAGCAAAAATTAACTTTAAAGAAAATTGATACAACAACAATAAATGTCCAAATAGATGATAATGAAATGTTGATGTCTATTGTCGGTGAGTTTAATCAGAACTTAAAAGAATTAGAAAAATTAACTAACACAATTATATTTTTTAGGGGTAATTCAATAACTTGCAAAGGAAACCCAATAAATTTAAAGGAATTTTCTGAGGCAGTTAAGTTTTTAGTTAATAAATATCTTTTGACTAATCTTATTGAAAAAGGCGATATAATATTATCTGTAAAAAAAAATATGAAACCAGAAACTTCAAATATCAAAACATTCAATCAATTAATTAAGACACCAAGAAAGTCAGTAATTGCGAGATCAGAGAAGCAGTCAGAATATATTAAGGCTCTTAAAGAAAATGACATTATTTTATCATTAGGACCAGCAGGTACTGGGAAAAGTTTTCTAGCAGTTTCAGTTGCTGTTACTTTACTTATGGAAAAAAAAATTGATAGAGTAATTCTGTCTAGACCTGCCGTCGAGGCCGGTGAAAAACTTGGGTTTCTTCCAGGAGACATGAAAGAGAAAGTGGATCCTTATTTACGTCCATTATATGATGCTCTTTATGAATTATTCGGTGCTGACAAAATTGATAAAAAAATTGAAAGTGGAGAGATTGAGATTGCTCCTCTGGCATTTATGAGGGGACGTACTTTAAAAAATTGTTTTGCAATATTGGATGAGGCGCAGAACGCTACTGAAACCCAAATAAAAATGTTTTTAACTAGAATTGGCGAAAATTCGAAATTAGTTGTTAATGGGGATCCTTCACAAATAGATCTTATTAATCAATCGCAGTCTGGGCTAATAAAATCAAAGAATATTTTGAAAAACTTAAAGGAAATTAAAATTATTGAGTTTGATCATACTGATGTCGTAAGGCATCCGTTAGTTTCTAAAATTATCCGCGCTTATCAAAAAAAAAGCACTGATGATAAAAGTTAATGTAATTTTGAGTAGCAATAGTTGGAAGAAACCTGCAAAAAATCTAAAAAGTTTTATTGATAAAAAAATAAGAATTATTAATAAAAAAAGCAAACTGTTCAAAAAAAATATACTCTCCTGTTCATTATTATTATCTGGAAATAAAGAAATTAAGAAACTGAACAAACAATTTAGAAATAAAGATAAATCAACTGACGTTTTGTCTTTTCCTTTTTATGAAAAAAAGGAAATGATTAACAAAATCAAATTTGAAAAAGAAATATATTTAGGTGATATTATTGTTAATTTGGACAAAATAAAAAATAAAACTAACCAAAAAATATTCAAAGATGAATTAATTAAACTTTGGATACATGGGTTAGCCCATTTATTGGGGTATCGCCATAAAAAGGAAAAGGACTTTAATAAAATGAAAAAAGTAGAGAGTGATTTTTACAATTTTATCAAATAAATGATACAAAAAATCTTAGAAAATCGATTTGTTATTTTATATGTTATCCCTTTTATTCTTGGATTTTTGACTGTTTTAACTTTTCAGCCATTTAATATTTCTATTATAAATTTTTTTATTTTTCCACTTTTATTTTATCTCTTAGTTTATGTAAAAAAAAAATCTTCGAGTATTTATCGAAAAAAACCGTTTCGAAGAAACTTATTTATTATTGGTTTTATTTTTGGTTTTGGCTTTTATTTAAGTGGAATTTTTTGGATTTCTTATTCTTTAACATTTGATCCTAACTTAAAATTTTTAATTCCTTTTGCTATTTTAGTTATTCCTTTATTTTTAGCCTTATTTTATGGTTTAACCACTTTAATCATAGGACCTTTTTTATCTTTGAATTTTTCATCTATTTTGTTGTTTTCAGCATCTATTTCTTTTTCAGATTACTTAAGAAGCAAAATTTTAACAGGGTTTCCTTGGAATCTTTGGGCTTATAGTTGGTCGTGGTTGACAGAGTTCTTGCAGATACTAAATTTAATAGGATTGTTTGCTTTCAATCTATTAATAATTACAATTTTTACTTTACCAGTATTTATTTTTTTTAAATACAATTTATCAAGAAAAATATTGATTCTAAGCTTGTCTTTTTTATTAATTTTTTTGAACTATATATATGGATCTTTCGTAATTAATAAAAATAAAGCAGTCTTAAATTTTTTCAAAGAAAAAGATAAAACTTATATTAAAGTTATTTCACCAAATTTTGATTTAAAATATAATTTATCACTCAAAGAAATTGAGAATAAACTAAAAAAATTAATTAAATATAGCAACGCTGATAAAGAAAAAGAAACAATTTTTATTTGGCCTGAAGGAGCATTTTCTGGCTTTAGTTATAATGAAATTTTACACTTAAAAAATCTTATTAAGAATAATTTTAGTAAAAATCATTACATTATATTTGGTATTAATACGTTAGGTGAAAAAAGTGAAAAGTATTTTAATAGCTTTGTGGTTGTTAATAATAATTTTGATATAATTTATAAGTATAACAAAAATAAATTAGTCCCTTTTGGAGAATTTTTACCTTTCGAAAGCTTTTTGCAAAATTTTGGCTTAAAAAAAATTACTGAGGGATATGGGTCATTCTTGAAGGGAGGCCAGAAAAAAAATTTTAAATTAAATACAATCAATTTAGTACCATTAATTTGCTATGAAATAATTTTCACAGAGCTTTTGCAAAAAACTAGTAGTTCCTCAAATTTAATAGTAAATATTTCTGAAGATGCATGGTTTGGAGACTCAATCGGACCACACCAGCATTTTGCTAAAGCAATTTTCAGAGCTATTGAAAATAATTCTTTTCTTGTTCGTTCAGCAAATAAAGGTATTACTGCTATTATTAACAACAAAGGTGAAATTGTTAAAAAGTTAAATACGAATGAAACTGGCAATATTGAAATGAATATCCCAATTATAAAGTCAAAATATAAAAATAAAAATGATTTGATATTTTTTTCACTTTTATTTACATATTTAATAATCTTTAAACTTTTTAAAAATAAAAAAAATGCAAAAAAATAAATATTTCTTCACAAGTGAGTCTGTTTCAGAGGGGCATCCCGATAAAGTTTGTGACAGAATATCTGATATGGTTGTTGACACCTATTTAGCTAAGGATCCATTTTCTAGGGTTGCATGCGAAACTCTCACAACCACAAATAAGGTAGTTCTTGCTGGAGAAACTCGAGGTCCAAAAATTGATAAAGGAGAATTAATCAATAAGGTAAGAGAATGTATTAAAGATATTGGTTATGATCAAACAGGATTTAGTTGGAAAACGGCAAATATAGAAACTTTTTTACACGAACAGTCTTCTGATATTGCAATGGGGGTTGATTCAAAAGATAACAAAGATGAGGGAGCAGGAGATCAAGGAATCATGTTTGGTTATGCCTGTACAGAAACAGATGATTTAATGCCTGCACCAATTCATTTTTCTCATAAAATTTTGAGACTAATGGCCGAAGATAGGAAAACTGGAGTTCTAAAAGGCATAGAGCCAGACTCTAAAAGTCAAGTTACGATGTTATACGAAAACCAAAAACCAGTAAAAGTGACATCAGTTGTAATTTCCACACAACACTCAAAAGAGCTAAATCAGCAAAAGGTTTATGATTTAGTAATACCTTACATAAAAAAATCAATACCTGAAAAATATTTACAAGATTTAAACCAAAAAGAAATCTATATAAATCCAACTGGTCAATTTATAATTGGTGGACCTGATGGTGATACTGGTTTAACAGGAAGAAAAATTATTGTTGATACTTATGGCGGTGCAGCCCCACACGGCGGAGGGGCCTTTTCTGGAAAAGATCCAACAAAAGTTGATAGATCAGCAGCTTATGCAGCAAGATATTTGGCAAAAAACATTGTGTCTTCTGGCATATCAAATAAATGTTTAATACAATTAGCTTATGCTATTGGAGTTTCAAAACCTTTATCAATTTTTATTAAGTTAGATGAGGATGATGAGAAAAAAGTTGAATTTGTTAGAAAAACAATAGATCAAAATTTTAATCTTTCTCCCAGAGGGATAAGGGAAATGCTCAATTTGAATAATCCTATATATCAGATTACATCAGCATATGGTCATTTTGGAAGAAAACCATCAAATAAGGGAGAATTTTCATGGGAAAAGACTGATAAAGCAAATTTATTTAAATTGTAATCTTGAAAAAACCGTAATTTTAATTTAAAAAATTCTAATACTTGGAGAATATCAAAATGGGCTTAAGCCCATTTTTTTTTAGGAGAAGATAAAATGTTAAATAGAGGACTAGATAAACAAGAACTTTTAAGAATTGTGGACGCAGTTGCAAACGAAAAGTCAATTGATAAAGAATTGGTAATTGGTTCAATGGAAAGTGCTATTCAAAAGGCTGCATTAACAAAATTTGGAAATGACAACAACATTGAAGTCACTATTGATAGAGAAACTGGGGAAATAAAAATTCAAAAAGTTTTAGAAGTCGTTGAAAATATTGAAGACTCTGCTAGAGAAATTACTTTAGACCAGGCTAAAAAAATTGATACTAAAAATAAAAACATTAAAATTGGAGACAAAATCTTTGAGGAGTTGCCTCAAGTGGATTTTGGAAGAATAGCTGCTCAAAGTGCTAAGCAAGTTATTAGTAGCAGAGTACGTGAAGCAGAAAAAAATAGACAATATGAGGATTTTATTGAGAAACAAGGACAAATTTTAAGTGGTATAATAAAAAGATTAGAGTATGGGAATGTTATTGTAGATTTAGGTAAAGCTGAGGGAGTAATTAAGAAAGATGAGTTAATACCTAGAGAAATTTTAAAAACAGGTGATAGAGTGAAAGCTTATTGTTATGAAGTAAAAAAAGAATTTAAAGGACATCAAATATTTTTATCTAGAGCCCATCCGCAGTTCCTGGCTAGATTATTTTTTCAAGAAGTGCCTGAAATATACGAAGGAACTATAGAAATAAAATCTGTTGCAAGAGATCCAGGAAGTAGAGCTAAAATTTGTGTTTTTTCTCAAGACTCTTCCATTGATCCAGTCGGAGCGTGCGTTGGAATGAGAGGAAGCAGGGTACAGACTATTGTGAATGAACTTCATGGTGAAAAAATTGATATCATTAAATGGACAGAAGATTTACCAACTTTAATCTCCGAATCACTTTCTCCAGCAGAAATACAAAGAGTTCTAATAGACCAGGACAACAAAAGAATAGATATAATCCTAACTGAAGAAAATTTAAGTAAAGCTATAGGTCGAAGAGGACAAAACGTTAGATTGGCCTCTAAACTTACTAACTATGAAATAGACATTTTAACAGACAAAGAAGACTCTGAAAGAAGACAGGCAGAGTTTAAGGATAGAACAGATACATTAGTAAAAAATTTAGAAGTTGATGAAACACTTGGACAACTTTTAGTGTCTGAAGGTTTTACAAGTATAGAGGATATAGCTCAATCAACTCCGGATGGTATTTCAAAAATAGAGGCAATTGATGAAGAAACAGCAAAAGAATTAATTAATAGATCAAAAGAAACTCTAATAAAAGAAAAAGAAGCAGTAGCACAAAAATTAAAAGACTTAGGAGTAGAGGAGTCATTAATAAATCTAAAAGGAATGACGCAAGGAATGTTAGTAATCTTAGGCCAAAAGAATATTAAAAAACTTGCAGATTTTGCCGACCTATCATCTGACGAATTAATAGGTGGTTTTGATGAAATTAAAGGAAAAAAAATTAGGATAGAGGGATATTTAGAGGAGTTTGCTTTATCAAGAAAAGAAGCCGATCAATTAATTATGGCAGCAAGAGAGATTGCTTTTAAATAAATTATGGAAAAAGATAAAAAAAAAACATTAACTATTTCGTCAAGTTTAAAAAAGAAAATTGATACATCTTCTTTCAAGACTGGGGGAAAAAAATCTTTTGAAGTAGAAAAGAAAAAAACATTTAAGAGTAACAAAGGTTTTATAAAAAATGCAAATCCTTCCAAACAAGATTTTGACCCTAACTTTAAAAAAAAAAATTTTGCAAGAAAATTTATTGAACAACAAACAACAAAAGAATTTATAAAAAAAGAAAATAAACCCACTGGAAAAAGCAAACTCAAGTTGAAAAGCCCAGTTGATAAAAGAGATTTTAAATTAACTGTTTCCAGAGCATTAAATGTAGAAGAAATTGAAATAAAGCAAAGAAGTCTCGCTTCAGTAAAAAGAGCAAGACTGAAAGAAAAAAAAAACAAACCAGAGGGTGAAGAAAAAAAAGAGTTTAAAAAAGTAATTAAAGATGTGAAAATTCCAGAACAAATTTCTATTCAAGAATTGTCAAATAGAATGGCAGAAAAATCTAGTGATATAATAAAATTTTTATTCAATATGAAAGTAATTGCTACTATCAATCACAATATTGATAAGGACACGGCTGAGTATATTGTAAAAGAGTTTGGCCATAAACCAATTTTAGAGGAGCAACCAGCTCTAGAAAAAAGTAAAATTAAAGAAAAACTAGAGGGAGAAGTGAAAATCAGACCTCCAGTAGTAACGATTATGGGACACGTTGATCATGGTAAAACCTCGTTACTGGATGCCTTAAGAGATTCAAATGTAGTTTCAGGGGAACACGGCGGTATAACTCAACACATTGGTGCGTATCAGGTTAAAGCTGAAAATAATAAAACTATAACATTTATAGACACACCTGGCCATGCGGCTTTTACAGAGATGCGAGCAAGAGGATCGAAAATTACTGATATAGTTGTATTAGTTGTTGCTGCTGATGATGGTATTAAGCCCCAAACAGTAGAGGCAATTAGACATGCTAAAGCCGCAAAAGTTCCAATTATAGTTGCAATAAATAAATGTGATTTGCCTAGCAAAAATATTAGCAAAATTAAAAATGAAATGATGCAATATGAGTTAATAGCAGAAGATCTAAGTGGAGATACTCTATTTGTAGAAGTTTCAGCACTTAAAAAGACTAATTTGGATAAACTAAAAGAAAGTATTCTTCTGCAATCAGAAATTTTAGATTTGAAAGCTTCTTATACCGGCCAAGCAAAAGGAATAGTTATTGAGTCAAAAATAGATAAAGGTAAAGGACCAGTTTCAACAATTTTAATAAATAATGGAAAATTAAATAAGGGCGACTATTTTATTTGTGGAGATACATGGGGTAAAATTAGAGCGATGATAAATTATGAAGGAAAAAATATTGATGAAGCTCTACCTTCGATGCCAGTAGAAATATTGGGCATGAATAGCTCAGCTTTTGCTGGAGCAGAGTTCGCTGTAACAAAAGATGAAAGTGAAGCAAAAGAGATGTCGGAATTTAAAAGAAATAATAAAATTAATAACAATGTAATAGCCAAAGATCAGACCACTTTATTTGATAATTCAAGTGAAAAATCAGAACTAAATATTATTATTAAATCTGATGTTCAAGGTTCAAGTGAGGCGCTAAAGATGGCTATCAATAAAATCAAACACAAAGAGGTAGAAGCTAAAATTATTTTGTCTGATATTGGAATGATAAATGAAACCGATGTTTCTTTAGCAAAGGCATCGAAAGCTATTCTAATTGGTTTTAATGTAAAACCAAATAGAGAAGCGAAAAAATTAGCCGAGGAACAAAATATTAATATAAAACATTTTAATATAATTTATGAAGCAATAGAACATGTAGAAAAATCTTTATCAGGATTATTGGAGCCTGATATTAAAGAAACAGTTTTAGGCTCAGCAGAAATAAAAAAAATATTCAAAGTTTCTAATGCTGGAAAAATTGCTGGTTCAAAAGTTATAAATGGTGAAATTAAAAGTAAATCTCAAGCAAGAATTATAAGGGATGGTGTGGTTGTTTATAGTGGGGAGATTCAAAGCATTTTTAGAGAAAAAAACCAAGTAAAAGAAGTTGGTACAGGTCTAGAGTGTGGAATAAGCATTAAAGATTTTATTGATTTTAAAGAGAAAGATGTTATCGAGTCTTATTTATCAGAAAAGGTCCAAAGGTCTATATAATGGCAAATCACACATCACAAAAAACATTTTCGCAAAGACAATTGCGGGTTGGAGAATTAGTTAAGCAGAATTTAGGTGAATTATTTATTCGAAATGAGGCTAAGATTCCTTCGATAAATACAAAATTAATCACTGTTACTGAGGTCAGAATGACCCCAGATCTCAAAACAGCCAGAGTGTACGTAACGCCCTTTGGAGGATCAGATCTTGAGGAGCTAGTTAGGATCTTGACGGAATACTCGCATCTTGTTAGAAAAGCTTTATCTAAAAGGCTAGATATTAAGTTTCTTCCTAAACTTACATTTGTTGAAGATAACTCATTTGAATATGCTGAAAAGATTGAGAGGATAATAAAAGAAATTAAATTGAATGATACAGAAAAAAAAAGACATAATTAAATCTTTGGCTGTTCATAGTAAAGATGTTGGATCAACAGAGATTCAAATTGGTTTGTTAACACAAAAAATTTCTAAACTTTCAGAACATTTTAAGAAATATAAAAAAGATAGACATTCAACACTAGGTCTAACTAAATCTGTAAACAAAAGAAAAAAACTTTTAAATTACTTAAAAAAAAAAAATACAAGTTCATACCAGAAAGTAATAAAACAACTTAATTTAAGGAAATAATGTTCAAAATTCACAAAGAGGAAATTAAAATAAATGGAAAACAAATAACTTTAGAAACCGGAAAAGTTGCAAGACAAGCAGACGGTGCCATTATCGCTACTTGTGGAGAAACTGTTGTAATAGCAACGGCTGTCGGAGCTAAAAAAGTTAATGAGGGACAAGACTATTTTCCTTTATCCGTTAATTATCAAGAAAAATACTACGCTGCCGGTAAAATTCCTGGAGGATATTTTAAAAGAGAAGCAAGACCAACAGAAGCAGAGACATTAATCTCTAGATTAATAGATAGACCAATCAGACCATTGTTTCCATCCAGCTTTATAAATGAAGTTCAATTGCTTCCAACTGTTTTATCTTATGATGGCGAAAATCAACCAGATATTTTATCAATAATTGCTTCATCAGCTGCTTTATCAATATCTGGTTTGCCGTTCCAAGGACCTATTGCAGCTAGTAGAGTTGGATACAAAGATGGTAAATATTTATTAAATCCTTCACCAGAAGAGCTTAAAGAGTCGGAATTAGATTTAGTTGTTGCTGGAACAAAAGATGCAGTATTAATGGTAGAGTCCGAAGCATCTGGATTAAGTGAGAAAATAATGTTAGAAGCTGTAAAATTTGGTCATGAAAATTTTATACCCGTAATAAAATCTATTGAAAGTTTAGCAAAAAAGGCAGGCAAACCTAAATGGGAAATAGAAGAAATCGATAATTCAGAAGTAAAGAAAAAAATTATTACAACTTTTGAAACAGATTTAAGAAAAGCTTTCAAAGAAACTGATAAAAAGAAAAGATCTTCAGCTATTTCTGAAATAGATACAAAATGCAAAGACATGTTTGAAAACGACGAAACCGTTACAGAAAATCAAGCAATGTCACAACTTAAGTCTTTAGAAAAAGATATTGTAAGAACTGCTATACTTAAAGATAAAAAAAGAATTGATGGTCGGGGATTAGAAGATGTTAGACAAATCAAATGTGAAGTGGGCGTTTTGCCAAGAACTCACGGCTCCGCTTTATTTACAAGAGGAGAAACACAAGCACTTGTCGTAACTACTTTAGGAATGTCCGATGATGAACAAAGATTAGAAAGCTTGGATGGAATGCAAAGATCAAATTTTATGTTACATTATAATTTTCCACCATTTTCAGTTGGAGAGTGTGGAAGAATAGGAACAGGAAGAAGAGAAATTGGGCATGGAAAATTAGCTTGGAGAGCAATAAATTCATCTTTACCTAAAAAAGAAAATTTTCCATACACACTTAGAGTGGTATCAGAAATTACCGAGTCAAATGGATCATCATCGATGGCTACAGTTTGTGGAACCTCATTATCTTTAATGGATGCAGGAGTACCTATTAAAGAACCAGTAGCAGGTATAGCAATGGGATTAATTAAAGAAGGGGATAAATTTTCAGTGCTTTCAGATATTTTGGGTGACGAAGATCATTTAGGTGATATGGATTTTAAAGTTGCAGGAACTAAAAATGGAATTACATCTTTGCAAATGGACATCAAGATAACTGGCATCACATTTGAAATAATGGATAAAGCTTTAGAACAAGCTAAATCTGGTAGACAAAAAATATTAGAAGAAATGAGTAAGGCAATAAAAACTTCAAGAAAAGAATTTTCTAAACATACCCCAAAAATGGAAACAATTAAAGTTGACAAAAAGGACATTGCTACAGTAATTGGAAAAGGTGGAGCGACTATAAGAGAAATAGTTGAAACATCTGGAGCAAAAGTTGATGTGAAAGATACTGGTGAAGTAACAGTTGCTGCTCCAGATGAAGTTTCAAGAAATAAAGCTATAGAGTTCATTAAAAATCTTATTGCAAAACCTGAAGTCGGAAAAATTTACAAAGGTAAAGTAGTAAAAATAATGGAATTTGGAGCTTTCGTTAATTTTTTAGGAAAACAAGACGGTTTAGTTCATATATCTGAGCTAGCAGCTAAGAGAGTTGCAAAAGTTGGAGACGTTGTAAAAGAAGGCGATGAGGTTTCTGTGAAAGTAGTAGGGTTTGATAGGGGAAAAGTTAAACTTTCAATGAAACAGGCTACAGCTTAAATTAAATTTTGTATTCAAAATTTTGAGATTCTTTATTTACTTGAAGTTCTATAGCTCCATTTCGTAAATGAAATTTTCTTGCCATATCAGTCAAAGGTGAAAGTGTTATTAATCTATTTAAATGATTTGATCGTTTAATTTTTTTAAAAACTTCTTTTACTATTAATTTTCCTCCCCCTTTTTTTTTAGACCAAACAGTATAAGCGACAGCAATTCTACCACCTTTTTGATCCCTCATCGCGCTTTGCAAATACGCATCTTTGGTCATTAAATCTAACTCTTTTACAGTTTTTGGAATATCGTTGGTATAACCAAAGCACATAATTGCGCAGATTTCATTCTTGTACTTAACACCAAAAATTTTTCTTCCGTAACTTGTTCTAAATCTCATATCTAGCTCCGGTCTGACAGGATCTTCATTGATATTACAAGATTTTAATTCAATAAGTTCAGCACCTTTGATCCATTCAAAAAAATCTTTAAATTTAATTTTTACTTTTTTATTCAAATTTTTCATCGTAATAATCTATTAAATATTTATTTATTTAGTTATGAATGTTTGCAGATCAGGATATATTTTTGGGATTTGGCATTCCGACTTTATTATAACCAGCATCAACATAATGTATTTCACCAGTTACTCCAGCCGCAAGATCACTTACCAAGTATAAAGCGGAATTTCCAACATCTTTAATATCTACATTTCTTTTTAGAAAAGAATGATCTTCATTCCACTTATATAAAAATTTTGCATCTCCAATTGCTGAAGCGGCTAAAGTTTTTATTGGTCCAGCACTGATAGCATTTACTCTAATTTTTTTTGGACCTAAATCTCTAGCTAAATATTTTACACTGGCCTCAAGCGCAGATTTACAAACACCCATCACATTATAATTTGGAATAGCTTTTGTAGACTCATATGTAAGTGTAAGCATACTTCCGTTCTCTCTCATTATCTTCGAGGCCTCTTTGGCCACTTCTGTAAACGAAAAACATGAGATTAACATACTTTTTAAAAAATTTTCTCTTGAAGTATTAAGATATTCTCCAGATAATTCCGATTTATCTGAAAAAGCAACAGCGTGTACAACGAAATCAATACCACCCCATTTTGCTTTGATATCTTCAAAGAGTTTGATTATTTCTTCTTTATTTTCAACATTACAACTAAGTGTAAAATCTGAATTCAAAGATTTAGCTAATGGAACCACTCTTTTTTTGAGTGCTTCTCCTAAATAAGTAAAAGCTAATTCTGCTCCTGCTTCTGCGAGTTTTTGGGATATACCCCAAGCAATTGATCGCTCATTTGCAACTCCCATTATTAATCCCTTTTTTCCTTTGACTAAATTCATTTAAATTTTCTCAAAAATTAGTGTTGCGTTTGTACCTCCAAAGCCGAAGCTATTTGACATTACTGACTTTAAGTCAATGTTTTTTTCAGTTTTTTGAAGAATTGGAAACTTTTTTGCCTCATCATCGATTTCGTTTATGTTTGCTGAACCTGTAATAAAATTGTTTTTCATCATTATGAGACAATAAATAGCCTCATGCACTGATGCAGCGCCCAGGGGATGTCCAGATAAAGATTTCGTTGAACTAATCTTAGGCAATTTTTCCTTAAATGTTTCACCAATTGCTTGCAATTCTGTTATGTCGCCTACAGGAGTTGAGGTACCATGCGTGTTAATATAATCGATTTTATTTCTTGAAGTTTCTAAAGCCATCTTCATACATCTCACTGCGCCTTCCCCAGATGGTGCTACCATATCATATCCATCTGAAGTTGCGCCATATCCAGTAATTTCTGCATAAATTTTTGCTCCTCTTGCTTTGGCGTGATCCAATTCCTCCAAGACTAAAACACCACCTCCACCAGCAATTACAAAACCATCTCTAGTTTTATCATATGCTCTCGAAGCCTTTTCAGGTGTATCATTATATTTTGATGAAAGGGCAGTCATTGCATCAAACATCGCTGTCATTGCCCAATGCAATTCTTCACTTCCACCCGCAAACATAATTTTTTGTTTTCCAGATTGAATTAATTCAACCGAATTACCAATACAATGACCGCTAGTAGCGCAAGCAGAGCTCATTGTATAGTTTACCCCTTTTATTTTAAAAGGAACTGCCAAAGTTGCGGATGCAGTACTTGCCATTGTTCTTGGAACTATAAATGGCCCCATTAATTTAGGTGTTTTTGCTCTGGTTTTATCAGCAGCTAAAATTACGTTTTCTATAGAAGGACCTCCAGAACCCATTACAATTCCAGTTGAAATATTACTTACTTCTTTTTCTTCTAAGCCAGAGTCTTTAATAGCTTCTTTCATAGCTATGTAATTATATGCAGAACCTGATCCCATAAACCTTATAGTTTTTCTATCTACATGATCTTGAATTTTTATGTTTGGTTTTCCATGTATGTTGCTTTTCAAGTTATGTTCTTTGTATTCATCAGAAAATGAAATCCCCGATTTGGAATTTAATAGAGATTGGTAAACTTCATCTTGATTATTTCCTAGACAAGATACTATTCCTAGTCCTGTTATAACTACTCTTTTCATGATTTAAATAATCCTACTTTCAAGTTTTCAGCTGTGTAAATTATTTTTCCATCAGTTCTCAATATACCATTTGCGAGCCCCACAGCAGTACCTTCTTTTTTTAAAATTCTTTTCATATTAATTTCATATGTTGCCATTTTAACTTTTTTTAGCACTTCACCTGTAAACTTTACAGAATTTACACCTAAAGC
>CETK01157215.1_pt1 | contig 27935 bp, 23 predicted proteins | sample 361431 | NCBI WGS metagenome assembly CETK01 (sample SAMEA2622452, study PRJEB7988) | marine metagenome | biome: marine biome (ENVO:00000447); feature: surface water layer (ENVO:00002042); material: "saline water (ENVO:00002010), including plankton (ENVO:xxxxxxxx)" | depth 5 m | reverse complement strand
GGATGGGTCAGCTTTTTGAGTTGGAGGTATATGAATGACGAAAAATTATTGGGAGCAATGAACTACGATCCAAAAAAAGATAGGGTATTGAAAAATAGATGGGGTAGTGAAATAAAAACTAAACGATGGGATGCCTCATTTAAGGTGGGCTATGTTTTTCCCGAGATTCCTTATCAAAGTTTCGGCCTTCAAACCGCCTACAGTAGTCATGACCAAGGGTCTTATTTCGGATTACAAACTTATGATATCAATCAGCAGAGCTTATACACCAATTTGATTTTCAATTCTATTATTGGTAATACACTGAATAAATTTAAAGTAGGGTTAAATTTTAGTTTTGATGATTATGTTGAACGTGTTAATGGTTATTTATTCAATAGAGTGGATCAAAATATGGGCGGCTTTTTTGAGTTTACACACGACAACAACGACAACTTTAGTTGGATCGCAGGTTTCAGAATGGATTTTCACAATAATTTAGGTACTTTTTTAACTCCTCGATTGCACTTGAGATATGTTCCTGTTGAAAAATTTGTAATCCGTTTATCGGTGGGTAGTGGAACAAAAGCTGCCAATATCTTCTCGGAAAATCAAACACTTTTTGCTACCAATAGAATCATCAAAATACAATCTAACCAAGGCAAAATTTACGGACTAAATCCTGAAAAAGCGTGGAACTACGGATTGGGTTTGTCAAAATCATTTTACATTGGTAGTCCCCACCAAATCAGACTGTCTGCTGATTATTACATTACTAATTTCACAGACCAGGTGGTAGTGGATTGGGAAAATCCTCATGAAATTTCTTTTTATAACTTACAGGGGCAAAGCACGGCAAAAAGTTTTCAATTGGAAGTGGATTATTATTATCGAAACTTTTTAAATCTCAAAGCAGCCTATAAGAATTACGATGTGCGAATAGATTATAGAAGTGGACTTATGCAAAAACCCTTGTTAGCTAAGAACCGTTTTTTTACTAATTTGGGCTGGGAAAGCAAAACTACAGCTTTAGGTAAACAATGGCGGTGGGATTTAACTTATCACTATGTGGGGGTGCAGCGATTGGTTAATAATTTTATAGATCGCCCCAAAGGTTTTTCTCCCAGTTATTCACTTTGGAATACTCAATTGACACGAGTTTTCTCTAAAAAATTTGAAATATATCTAGGTGGAGAGAACATTGGAAATTATAAACAAATTGATCCTATAATTGGAGTTGAGGATCCATTTGGAGCTGATTTTGATGCTGCTCAGATTTATGCTCCCATTTTTGGAGGGATGATTTACTCCGGACTAAGACTCAAAATTTAATATTAATTAAAAAATACCATGAAAAAAATTCTAATCTTGTTTCTTGCTTTACCATTTGGAATCTTGGCTCAAGAAAAACACAAAAAAAACACTAAAGCAGTATTTAAAGTATATGGAAACTGCGAAATGTGTGAAAAAAGAATTGAAAAAGCGGCACTCTCCATAAAGGGAGTTAAATTGGTCGATTGGGTAATCCCATCTAATCAAATCAATTTGATCTACAATTCAAATAAAGTTGATTTGGAAACAATTCATAGGACTATCGCAACCAAAGGCCATGATACCTCAGAAGCTAAAGCAAAAGAAGAGGTATACAATGAGCTGCCCGTTTGTTGTCAATACGATAGAAAAAAATAATAAAAAAAAACCTGCTTGAAAAAGCAGGTTTTTAAATTAAAAAAAATGATTACATCATTCCGGGCATACCGCCGCCGCCGCCCATTGGTGGCATAGCTGGGGTATCTTCCTTGATATCGATCAAAGCACACTCTGTGGTTAGGATCATTCCTGCTACCGAAGCGGCATTTTCTAAGGCTACACGAGCTACTTTCTTAGGATCAATGATACCTTCTTTGAGCATATCGACAAATGAACCTTCTTTCGCGTTAAAACCGAAGTTATCTCCACCTTCAAGTACTTTAGATACAACCACTGAACCTTCTCCACCAGAATTTTCCACAATAGTTCTCAATGGAGACTCAATTGCTTTGTGGATAATCTGGACACCTGTAGCCTCGTCAGCGTTGTTAGATTTTAATTTAGAGAGAACTTTTTGGGTGTTCAATAGAGCAACTCCACCTCCAGCAACAATACCTTCCTCCACTGCTGCTCTGGTAGCATGAAGTGCATCGTCAACTCGGTCTTTCTTTTCTTTCATCTCGACTTCTGAGGGAGCTCCTACATAAAGTACAGCTACACCTCCAGATAGTTTGGCCAAACGCTCTTGTAGTTTTTCCTTGTCATAATCAGAGGTAGTGGTCTCAATTTGCGATTTGATTTGATTTACCCTACCTTGAATCATTTCGGTTTCCCCAGCACCATTGACCACTGTCGTGTTGTCTTTATCTATGGTAACTTTTTCGGCGGTACCCAGCATATCTATTGTTGTGTTCTCAAGTGTAAAACCTCTTTCTTCAGAAATCACTGTACCACCGGTCAGGATCGCAATATCTTCAAGCATTGCTTTTCTTCGGTCACCAAAACCGGGAGCTTTTACAGCTGCGATTTTTAATGCACCACGAAGTTTATTAACAACCAATGTAGCTAGAGCTTCTCCATCGACATCTTCGGCTATAACCAAAAGAGGTTTACCTGTTTGAGCGACAGGCTCCAATATTGGAAGTAAATCCTTCATCGCAGAGATTTTTTTGTCGTATAATAAAATATGTGGTGATTCCAGGTCAGCTTCCATTTTCTCCGAGTCTGTCACAAAATAAGGAGAAAGGTATCCACGATCAAACTGCATTCCCTCAACCACATCAACATATGTGTCAGTTCCTTTGGCTTCCTCAACGGTAATAACACCTTCTTTTCCTACTTTTTCAAAAGCTTCGGTAATAAGGCCTCCAATATTTTCATCATTGTTGGCCGAAATACTGGCCACCTGCTTGATTTTTTCAGAGGAATTACCAACCTCTACAGATTGTTTACCTAGAGAATCAACAATGGAATTAACTGCTTTATCAATACCTCTTTTAAGATCTAATGGATTGGCACCGGCAGCTACGTTTTTTAATCCTTCTTTGACAATCGCTTGAGCCAAAATGGTAGCAGTGGTAGTTCCATCTCCTGCCAAATCATTAGTTTTCGAGGCAACTTCTTTGACCATTTGTGCCCCCATATTTTCAAGGGAATCCTCTAATTCAATTTCTTTTGCGACCGTAACTCCGTCCTTAGTGACTTGAGGTGCTCCAAAAGATTTTCCTATAATAACATTTCTTCCTTTTGGACCTAGAGTAACTTTTACGGCATTAGCCAGTGCGTCAACACCACGTTTTATACCGTCACGAGCCTCTAAATCAAATTCTATTTTTTTTGCCATTTTTCTTAATTTTTTCTATTAAACAATTGCTAATATGTCACTTTCTCTCATAATCATGTAATCTGCTCCATCGTGTTGAAGCTCGGTTCCAGCATATTTACCATATAGGACATGATCCCCCACTTTGACTGTTACAGGGTTTTCAGAGGTTCCAGGGCCGACAGCGACCACGATCCCTTTTTGAGGTTTTTCTTTTGCGGAATCAGGAATGATGATTCCTGAAGAGGTTTTGGTTTCTGCAGCAGCAGGTTCAATTAAAACTCTATCTGCCAGAGGCTTAATATTTACTTTACTCATTGTTAATTTTTTTAGTTAAATCAAATATTTCACAAATCGTGCCAAGAACAAAGGCATGACAAAATTTTAGCAATACAGCACAAGTGCTGACATCATGACACAAAAAACTATTCTGGAGGATTTTCTTGTGGTATTTCTGGGAGTGTTTCAGGAATTACTTCAGGAATAGGCTGCTCCAAAGTGTTGTCTTGCAATAAGCGGGAATCAGAACTCTCACTGCTGGTTCCCAGCGAAATGTTAGATAGTAAGATAAGTACCAATAAAAGTCCAGCAAGCAACCATGTGCTTCGGTCCAAAAAGTCAGAAGTCCTTTGGACACCTCCCATTTGTTGTCCGCCTCCACCAAAGGACGAAGAAAGTCCTCCACCCTTTGGGTTTTGAACCATTACTACTAAAACGAGTAAAAAACACACAAAAATGATCAATGCAATAAAAATCGAAAAGCTTCCCATAATGTATTATTTTTGTTGCAGTTTTCTAATTTCCTGAATTTTCCCTGCAAAGAAAACATTTTTTTCCGGATATTTCAAACTTAAAATCTTGTAGGCACTTATGGCCTTTTTGTATTTTTTTTGTTTAACCAAAACTTTGGCTAAAGTTTCTGTCATTAGTTCATTGGAGTAGAAGTCTTCTTCTAATGAGTAATTACTAGATTCGTTTTTTCCTACTGGTGGGATTTTAGGGTTGGCTTTAAGAAATCGATCTATAATATAAATTTTGTCACTTAGCGGTCCAGCTTTCTCAGCTTCTTTTGATAGGGGTGTCTGCTTTTGTTTTTCCTGTGTGAACTGAATCCAATCCAGAAAATTTAGTTTTATATCAACCGAGGGAGGGCTTGATTTCCTAGATTGGGGTACTGATTTTTTTGTTTCTGTTTTATTTTTTTTTGTCTTTTTAACTTTGATTTCTCCTGTATGAATTGGTGTCTTTCTACTCTGAGATTGTTTATCTCTCCGTAAACCTAATTTAGACTCTATTTTTGACTCATTGGTATCTTTAATAGTTGTTTCAACATTTTTAATTTCTGATTTTATTTTTTTTTGGTGCTGATATTTAGATTCTATATTTTGTTTAATTATGCTCCTATCAGCAGTATATAGTGCCAATTGATTTAGGGCCGTATCAACATCATTTTTGTTTTGGTCTTTCAAAGACTTAGCATAAAAAAAACGGGGAAGCTGGAAATAGGGATACTTTTCGATCAACAATGCCATTTTAGAAATCAATATTTCATCATGGGAGTTATAGTTTTGTATCAAATTGTCTAATATTTCTCTATTCATAAGGTTTACCACTTGGCTAGTGTTTCGTTAAATATGTCTTGTGTAATTCTAACGAAGATTTCGTCATGTGCTGGGCCCTGAATATCATAAAGTTGTTTTTCTGCGGCAAAGTCATAAAAGAAAGAAAATTTTTTTTCGAAATCATCATCCTCATTATTGGTATTGAAAAAGCGAAGGTTAACACTCATGGTTAGCCTGTTCTGAGCAGCAGTAAGATTAGCGGTTGATGTCATCGGAGTGATGCTATACTGAGTAATTTCTCCCTCATAAACTAAATCACCTCCTGAATTAACTAAGTTTAAATTGGTCTGTCCCAAGATAATATCTTGAAGAGCTAAGGTAAAATCTCTATCCAAGCCTGGTTCAACAGTAGACCCTGGTCTACTACCTGCTTGATTTTCAAAAAAATTGACCTGAAAAGTCGATGCTCCAGCAGGAATGGATGCTCCGGTAAATGAGTAAATACCGCAGGCTTTAATACACAGGAGTAAAATTAAAAAGATACCAATAGATAATCTATTCACTCTCGTCATCTTGCAAATCGAATTGTTTGATTTTTCGATAGAGGGTTCTTTCTGATATGCCCAATTCTTGGGCCGCTATTTTCCTCTTTCCATTACTTCTTTTTAGGGCCTGCTTTATCATTTCAATTTCTTTCTCCAATAAAGATAAAGGTTCCTCTTCAATTACCGTTTCAGCATAATCGTATTGGTTAATTGGAGGAGCGGTTTTGTGGCTTACAGAGCTACTTTCCGGACTAATGAATTCAACGGTTTTATTTTCGTTGTCCGATTCACCATATATTTTTTTTATAAGTTCGGGGTTATTTTTTTGAACTGATGAAACACTCTCATTTTCCATTAATTCATAGGTGAGTTTTTTCAAATCATTGAGATCGTTCTTCATATCAAATAGAACTTTGTAGAGGATTTCTCTTTCTGAAGAAAAGTCAGCTTCTTTTTCTGAGTGATCAATGACAGCCGGAAGTTGAGATCCTAAATGGGGCAGATAATTTCTGAGGGTCTTGGAATTGAGCGTTCTGTTTTTTTCCAAAACAGAGACCTGTTCAGCAATGTTTCTTAGCTGACGGATATTTCCACCCCATCGGTATTGCTCCAAAATTCGTTGAGCATCGTCATCCAATCTCAAGGCGGGCATTTTGTATTTTTGCGCAAAATCCGAGGCAAATTTTCTGAACAGAAGTTGAATATCCTCTTTTCTCTCCCTCAGTGGAGGTAGGTGAATTTCTACGGTACTTAGACGATAATAGAGGTCCTCTCTGAATTTACTTTTTTTAATAGCTTCATTCATTTTGATATTGGTTGCAGCAACTATTCTTACATCTGTTTTTTGAACTTTAGAGGAACCTACTTTCAAAAATTCGCCATTTTCTAATATTCTCAGAAGCCTTACTTGTGTCGGCAAGGGAAGTTCTCCTACTTCGTCAAGAAAAATCGTTCCGCCATCGGCAACCTCAAAATAACCACTTCTTGTGCTTGTGGCCCCAGTAAAAGCCCCTTTTTCGTGACCAAAAAGCTCACTGTCAATAGTTCCCTCTGGGATTGCACCACAGTTTACGGCAATGTATTTGGCGTGTTTTCTGGGAGAAAATTGATGAATTATTTTAGGAATATTTTCTTTTCCTACTCCACTTTCACCAGTTACCAGAACGGTAATTTCGGTTGCAGATACCCTCAAGGCTTTTTCCAAAGCTCTATTCAGGCCGTCATAATTACCTATTATTCCAAAACGCTGTTTGATGTTTTGTAGTGATTCCATAATATCAGATTGAGGATGAGATTCCTATTGCATTTCCAATTAAGGTGGCAGAGGTCACACCTTTAATTTTGACATCAACAAAATCTCCCACTTTATAATTCTCTTTTGGAAAAACAGCTACTGTATTCTGGCTTGTTCTCCCACTCCAAAATTCACTGGATCTTTTTGAATTTTTCTCAATTAAAATACAGACTGTTTTGCCAATCAACTTTTTGGTTTGGCATTCGCTGTGTATTCTTTGCAAATCGATGATTTCTTGAAGTCTTCTTTTTTTGGTGGATTCTGGAATATCGTCTTCAATTTTTTTGGCTGCCAATGTACCGGGGCGTTCTGAATAAGCAAACATAAATCCAAAATCATATTTAACATAATCCATTAGGGTAAGTGTGTCTTTATGATCTTTCTCTGTTTCTGTCGGAAATCCAGCAATCATGTCGTGAGAAATGCCACAATGTGGAATGATCTTACGAATATTTTTGATCAATTCGATATACTGCTCTCGACTATGTTGTCGATTCATTTTTTTTAGAATCGTGTTACTTCCGGATTGAACAGGCAGATGGATGTGGTTGCAAATATTGTCGTATTTGGCCATAGTGTGAATTACTTCAAGGGACATATCTTGAGGATTAGAAGTAGAAAAACGAATACGCATTTTGGGTTGAGCATTGGCTACTAAATTCAAAAGCATAGCAAAATTAACTGCTGTTTTTTGTTGTAATGGACTGGCTTTTGTGAAGTCTTTTTTCAATCCACCCCCATACCACAGGTAGCTGTCGACATTTTGCCCTAATAAGGTAACTTCTTTGTATCCGTTGTTTACCAATTGACTAATTTCCTCCAATATACTTTTAGGATCCCTGCTTCTTTCTCTACCCCTGGTGAATGGAACTACGCAGAAAGTACACATATTATCACATCCTCTGGTAATGGTAACAAAAGCACTAACTCCGTTGGTGGCCAATCTCACAGGAGCTATATCACCATAGGTTTCTTCCTTAGAGAGGACAACGTTTACAGCCTCTCTCCCTGCCCCGGCTTCTCTTAAAAGATTGGGGAGGTCCTTGTAGGCATCTGGTCCAACTACTATATCCACCATTTTTTCCTCTTCGAGAAATTTATGTTTAAGGCGCTCTGCCATACAACCTAATACTCCAATTTTGAGATCTTTATTCTTACGTTTCAATCCATTGAAAAGCTCTAGTCTTTTACGAACAGTTTGCTCAGCTTTCTCTCGAATAGAACAGGTATTTAACAATACTAAGTTAGCATCTTCGATATTTTCAGTGATTTTATAACCTTCTTGATCCAATATGGAAGCAACAATCTCACTATCAGAAAAATTCATTTGACAACCGTAAGATTCTATATAAAAGTGTTTTGGGGTTTTTGACACTGTTTTTTTTTTATTTAATAAAAAATCAGTTACAGCTAATGATCTATGACCTGTATGGGTTGAGACATTATAAGCTTTTAAATCATTTGTCGATATTTTTCCCATTACATAGTATGTATTATGCTTTCGCAAATATAACTAAAACTGCCTTTTTGTCATGTTTAAGTTATAGTTTAATTTATAAATTTTAATAAAGAAAAAACACTACTCTAGTCTTTGAACTCTAGCAAAGAGTTTAACTTTTTCTAATTTTTTGACAATAGATGAGGGTACATTTGAATTGAAAAGTCCCAAAAATTTAAAAAAGTATAAATAGCAAAAGAATTTAAACGAAAGGGTTGGACAATTTTTTAAATAAATTTTGAAATTTATAACTATTAAAGACATAAAATACGCGTGTTAAAAAAAACTATATAATTTTGCTTTCGAAAAAATTAATTTATGGCCACTAATCTCGTAATAGTAGAATCACCCGCAAAAGCAAAAACCATTGAGAAATTCCTTGGGGAAGATTATAAGGTTGCCTCCAGTTATGGCCATATTGCAGATCTGCCTTCCAATGAATTGGGAGTGGATGTTGATAAGGATTTTTCTCCAAAATACATTGTATCTTCTGAGAAAAAGAAAGTAGTCAGTGAGCTTAAATCATTGGTTAAAAAAATGAAGACTGTTTGGTTGGCCAGTGATGAGGATCGAGAGGGAGAGGCGATTGCATGGCACCTTGCCAACACCTTAGACTTGAAATCCGATAGTACCAAAAGGATTGTTTTCAATGAAATTACCAAAACTGCTATTTTGGATGCTATTGAAAATCCCAGGAATATTAACTACAACTTAGTAAATGCCCAACAAGCGAGAAGAGTACTTGATCGTTTAGTAGGATATGAATTATCTCCTGTTTTATGGCGAAAGGTCAAAGGGGGCTTATCCGCAGGAAGAGTTCAATCCGTTTCTGTTAGACTTATTGTTGAGCGAGAGAGAGAGATCAATGCATTTGTGCCTAAACAAACTTTCAAAGTACAAGCAATTTTTTACACACGACAAAATAAGCCCATAAATGCCTTACTTCCCAAAGCATTTGATTCTACCGAGGCAACTGAGGCGTTTTTAAATCTTAACAAAGCTGCCACTTTTACAATTGATGCGATTGAAAAAAAACCAGCATTAAAAAGCCCAACCGCTCCCTTCACTACCTCAACACTGCAGCAAGAGGCAGCGAGAAAACTTTATTTTTCTGTAAGTAAAACCATGAATATTGCCCAGAGGCTATATGAGGCTGGCTTTATCACATATATGAGAACCGATAGTGTCAATTTGTCCAAAGAGGCGCAGCAAGGGGCACTCAAGCAGATTGAAAAACTCTTTGGGAAAGATTATAAAAAATCTAGAAAATATAAGGTAAAAAACAAGGGAGCACAAGAGGCCCATGAAGCTATAAGACCTACGGATTTTGGTAGGGTCAAAGTGAATTTGGAATATGATCAGTCCCGTTTATATGAACTGATATGGAAAAGAGCTATAGCATCTCAAATGAGTGAAGCTAAATTGGAGCGCACGCAATTAAAAATTAAAGCCAGTACTCATTCGGAAAATTTTGTAGCAAAAGGGGAGGTAATTACTTTTGACGGGTTTTTAAAAGTATATTTGGAGGGTGTTGATGAAGAGTCTGATGAACAAAATGATTTATTACCCTTGGTTCAAAAAGGAGAGCTTATTAACCTTAAATCTATGGAGGCCAATCAGAGATTCTCTCGACCCTCTTATCGTTTCACTGAGGCTTCGTTGGTTAAAAAACTTGAGGAATTGGGCATTGGACGTCCGTCTACTTATGCACCAACGATTTCCACAATTCAGAATAGAAAATATATTGAAAAAGGAACTTCTGAAGGAGAATTTCGTTCTTACATCCAACTGCAATTGGTTGATAATGATGTCATTTCAAAGTCCCTTAAAGAGAAAGTGGGAGCCAATAAAGGAAAATTAATTCCTACTGATGTAGGAATCATAGTAAATGATTTTTTAGTAGCCAATTTCTCCAATATTTTGGATTACAGTTTTACCGCCAAAGTAGAGCAAAGTTTTGATCAAATTGCCGATGGATCCGAAAACTGGACGAGTATGATCAAAGGTTTTTATGAAAGTTTTCATAAAACTGTAAATTTTGTCAAGGAGAATGCCACCAGAGAATCTGGCGAACGAATTTTGGGTAATGATCCCAAGTCGGGGAGGCTTGTAAAAGTGAGATTAGGTCGTTTTGGACCTATTGCTCAAATTGGTGAACAAGCGGATGAAGAAAAACCTGTTTTTGTTAGCTTGGCTCCAGGACAGCAGTTGGAATACCTCACTTTAGAGGACGCACTTGAATTGTTCAAGTTGCCTAAATCGATTGGAAGCTATGAAAATCAAGAAGTGACAGTTAACAATGGAAGATTTGGACCTTATGTTAAATTTCAGGATATGTTTGTATCTCTCCCCAAAGGAGAAGACCCTATGTCAGTTGAATTAGATAGGGCCATCGCCTTAATTGAAGAAAAAAGAGCTGCAAATGCTCCTGTTTATTCATTTGATCAACTTCCCGTAACTAAAGGGAAAGGCCGTTTTGGACCTTTTTTAAAATGGAATGGTTTGTTCATAAACGTTAATAAAAAATACGATTTCGACAATCTTTCGGATGAAGAAATTGAAACGCTGATCAAGGAAAAAATCCAAAAAGAAAAAGAAAAATTGATCAAAGAGTGGCCTGAGGAGGGTATCAGAATTGAAAAGGCAAGATGGGGAAGATCAAATATTATTATGGGAAGTAAAAAAGCCGAATTGGGAAAAGACATTGATCCGACTAAAATCACCCTTGAAACTGCAATACAATTTTTAAAACCCAAAACGGGTAAAAAGAAAAATGAGTCTTGAATCGCTAGTTCCTGTATCTGAAGAGGTGGTTTCCTCTATGGTTCTCAACCCCAAACAGGCTTTGGGTAAAAATATTGAGATTCATACAGATCAGCTTGGTTTTCCAGAACTCAAAGACTGTAGTGTCGCGATTGTAGGCCTTTTGGAAATTAGAAACTCTTTTTTTCCAACCGCTAAATTTAAATTGGAGGATTTTAGAAAATCCTTTTATCGTCTTTTTCCAGGAAATTGGAATTTTAAGATTTGTGATTTGGGTGATTTGCCTAACGGAGCCACTCCTCAGGACACATATTTTGCTCTAAAAGAAATTTGTATTCATCTTAGACAGTTGAATATTGTCTCTGTTTTTGTTGGCGGAAGCCACGATCTTATTTTCCCAATGTACCAATCATTTCAAGCCATTGATCAATTAGTCAACATTGTATCAGTTGACAATCAATTTGATTTTTCACAAGAGGAAGAATTAATTTCAGGTAGGTCATACATGAGTAAGATCATTATGGAACAGCCTAATTTTTTATATAACTTTACCAATTTGGGTTATCAAAGTTACTATATAGCTCAAGAGGAGTTGGATTTGATGGAAAAACTTCATTTCGATTCAATTAGACTGGGCACATTATTGGACGATGTTGTCCAGTCTGAACCTTTTTTTAGGGATGCTAATATCGCTGGATTCGATATGAAATCACTCAGTTGGAAAGCCGTAAACTATTCTTCGGGTAATCCCAATGGAATTGATGCAAGGACTATTTGCGCACTTTCGAGGTATGCAGGTATAAGTGATCGGATGAACATTTTTGGTGTCTTTGAACTTATCAATACAGCTGTTTCTAATCAATTATTGGCACAAATTGTATGGTATTTTATAGAAGGTTTCAGCTCCAGATTTGATGAGTATCCTGTCTTAACCAGCAGTGGTTTTGTCAGATATACTGTAGCTTTATCTGACATGGAAATGATTTTTTACCAAAGTGAAAAAAGCAATCGTTGGTGGATCGAAATAATAAATCAAAGTTATTTGGATAATAAAAATAAAACAACTGCGTTATTACCTTGCACGCACAAAGATTATTTAGATGCTTGCAATGATAAAATTCCTGACAAGTGGTGGAAAGCTACAAAAAGAATTTAGTTAAATTATTGAAAATTAAATCCTTATTTTTGCTTTTAAACCTATTGGGAGTATTAGGATATTATTGAGAAAAAAAACATAGTGAGAAAATTTTTAGTTTTACACTTATTCAATTATCACTTTCTATCGCCTCATGTGATTAAGAGATTCCTTATGTGTATTCTACTTGCAATTACTGTTTACAGTTGCGGTAATAAAAACAGGGGAGAGTTAATAGGAGTAAAACAGAAAAAATGGTTCCCCGAAAAACCTTATGGAATGACCCTTATTGAAGGAGGTGCATTTATCATGGGTAAGTCTGATGAAGATGTGGCGAGACTTAATAATGCTGCAGCAAAAACTGTTACAGTACCTTCCTTTTATATGGATGAGACTGAAATTACAAATTCTGAGTATAAGCAATTTGTTTATTGGGTGAAGGATTCTGTGACCATGGCACTACTTGCAAGGAAAATTGAAGAGGAAGGTCTTGGAGAAGAAGGAAATACTGATGGTATAAATGAGTTTGCATATAAAGATTCTGATACATCTGATTTAACCCCTTTTCAAAAATACATGAGGGAAAATTATTATGATGTTGAACCCGATAAATATCTAAGGCCTCTAAATTGGGATAATGATATTTATTGGGATACTGAAGATTATCCAGATGCCGCGTATTCTGAAGTACTTGACTCAATGTATTTGCCTCCAGACCTCTGGTACGATGGTGAGATGAAAATTGATGTTTCTAAATTACAATATAAATATACGTGGTTTGATGCAGAGGCTGCAGCTGCTAAATCTAAAAGCACCCGCAATAAATTCATTGACCGTAAGCCATACATTAAAATTGACACAGTTAGAATTTACCCTGATACAACTGTTTGGATCAAAGATTTTATATATTCCTATAACGAGCCAATGCATAATGAGTATTTCTCACATCCGGCTTTTCAAGATTATCCTGTTGTAGGAATTTCATGGGAACAAGCTGTTGCCTTTTGTCATTGGAGAACACATTATAAAAACAGTTATCAGAAATCTAAGGGAAAGCCACTAGTTAATAACTTTAGACTTCCCTCCGAGGCAGAATGGGAGTATGCTGCCCGAGGTGGTGTTCCTTCAGGTACTTATCCATGGGGAGGACCATATTTGCTTAATGACAGGGCTTGTTTTCTGGCTAACTTTAAACCACTCAGGGGTGATTATGCTGCTGACCAAGCCGTATATACTGTAGAAGCTAAATCTTACTTGCCCAATGACTTTAATCTGTTCAATATGGCAGGTAATGTTTCTGAATGGACCAGTTCCTCATATGATTCGGGAGCATACGAATACGTCTCGACATTAAATCCGAATCTTTCAATTAGAGAGGAGAAGAGAAAAGTTATCAGAGGTGGATCATGGAAAGATGTTGCATATTTTTTAAGGGTTAGTTCACGAGATTATGAGTACTCTGACACTTCGAGAAGCTACATTGGATTTAGAACTGTTCAAGATTATCTCGGAACATCTAAGGTTAAGATCAAATAAATTTATATTTTTAAATCATCATAACTATAACACTATATTAAAATGGATGACAAACTGTTGAAAAAAAGATTAAGAGGAAAAGTTGCAATGCACATGCTATTTGGATTAGGGGGTGCAGTAGTAATCATAGGCGCATTATTTAAAATTCTACACTTGGAGATTGGTCCTATTACTGGAGGTCTGGTACTTGGGCTTGGTCTTGGGACTGAGGCCCTGATTTTTACGGTAGCTGCATTAAATACTGGAGAAATAAAAGAGGAACATGAAGATTTTGTAAAGAAAGTCAAAGGAGGGGCTGCCAAAGCATCCTCTGGCGGTCGAGAACAAGGGCTCTCCTCAAAAATTGATGAAATGCTTAAAGAGGCCAAGCTTGATGTCGCTTTGATGAACAACTTGACAAGAAGCATTAAAAATCTTGAAGCATCTGCTCAATCATTGACTCCTGCAGCTGAAGCTGCATCATCCTCGGCAAGCTATGGTGAACAACTGGTTAAAGCATCTCAAAAATTGGAGCAACTTAACCAAGTGTATGCTCAGCAAATAAGTACATCAGGCAATAATGCTGCCTTTAATGATCAAGTTGCTGAAAATGCCACAAAACTCAAGCAACAAATGGAGGCACTCTCTCAAAATCTTGCTGCATTGAACCAAGTATACAATGGTATGCTTAATGCGATGAACAAAAACTAGAATAGGGCATGGCTGGAGCAAAAGAAACACCCAGGCAGAAACTAATTAGTTTGATGTATTTGGTATTCATCACCATGCTTGCTTTGAATGTAAGTAAGGAAGTTTTAGATGGATTTGGCCAGATGTTTGAAAAAATTAGTGATGCCAATGAAAGGGTAGATGAAAGTAATAACAATATTTTCGAAAATATTAAAGTAAATGCTGAAGAAAAAGGTGGTAAGTGGGTAGGACACCTTAGAACTGCTACTGAAATTAAAAAAGAATCTGATGAGTTCTACGACAGAATATCTGAGATCATGAGTATAATTACAGAAAAGCAAAGAGAAAAAGATCCAGAGTTGAAAGAATATGCTCAAATGGATAAAGGAGAAGCTTTAGATGTAATTTTCTTCAAAGAAGGTGGAGGAGAGGCAGCTCAGGAGTTCATTGATATGATAAATACATATAAGATGCACGTGATTCAAGTCTTTGGTAGTCAGTATCCTGAGTATATTGAGATGGTTGAAGCTCGTTTTTTTACGGGTGATGAAAATGGAAATATTAAAAATAGAGATGGTATGGATCAACCATGGTTGAATTCTAATTTTCAAGGTTTTCCTTTAGTTTCTTCACTTGCTAAATTTTCTATGATGCAAAACGACATTCGCCAAACTGAGCATGACGTATTTGCTACTTTAATGGGAAAGGAACTAAAAATGTCTTCTAATGTAAATGAATCAAACTATATCAGTTTGTTGAAAACTGAAAAAGGTGCATATTATCAGGGGGAAAAATTTGATGGGAGTGTCGTTTTGGGGAGAAAAGGTGGCGCCCAAAATCCAAACAGGGTTGACTTAAAGCTTGACGGCAGACCACTTCAGGAAAATGATTACGAACTTATTGCTGGAGGGATTAAACTTAATGTTTCTGCCGGTAGTCCAGGAGATCACGAAATAACAGGTGATTTAATATTTCTTAACGATGGTGTAGAATCAAAAATTCCTGTTAACCAATCCTTCGCAGTAATTTCTAAACCCAATTCCGCAGTTATTTCAGCAGATAAAATGAATGTAGTATACAGGGGTGTAGAAAACCCCATGACTATTTCAATACCTGGTATACCAGATAATAAAGTAAGAGCATCTGCTCCAGGACTGAAAAGAAGAAAGGGCAGTAAATACAGTTTAACTCCAGGTCGAGGTAGAGAGATTTCTATAAAAGCAAGTGGATCTTTACCTGATGGAAAAACAGTATCAACTATTACAAAGTTCAGAATTAAAGGATTGCCTTCACCTTCAGGTGTTGTTTTAGGTGAAACCGGTTCAGTATCTGTGCCAAAATCTGCTTTAGCCAATCAAAAAATATCAGCTACCTTTGAAGATTTTGATTTTGATTTGCCAATAAGAGTTGTTGGTTTTACTCTTAGTGTACAAGGGTTTCCTGATGTAATTGTTTCGGGAGATAGATTTGACGATAAAGCAAAACGAACACTAAGAAGCGCCAGATCTGGATCAAAAGTAACTATTTTTGATATAAAGGTTAAGGCAACAAAAAATCCAAATCTTCAACTTCAAAAGTGTAGACCTGTTATAGTTCAAATTATATGATTTTATGAAATTCCATGCTTATTATATTCTAACAATCGTCTTTTTTTTAAATGCTTTAATATGTAAAGGCCAGGCAAATCTTTTAAACGCCAGGGTTCCTCAGGATGTAGGTGTTTTGAATGACCAGCAGCTAGAATCAAATGACGAGGAACCTCTCAAGTATGGATATGTTGATGACAGAGACGTACTTTGGTCTAAAACTGTCTGGGAAATTATTGATTTAGATGAGAGAGTAAATTTTCCTTTTTATTATCCCACAGAAACTGATAATCTTGGAACAGACAGAAAATCTTTATGGGATGTTTTGAAAGACGGAATTGAAAATCGTGAGATTAAAGAAATATATTCTGATCCCTATTTTCGAAATAAACTTGAAACTGAGGAGGTAAATTTCTCTTATCCTGATACAACAAAAGCCGCAATTGATTATTATAATGATTTTGGAATTTGGAATAATGATTTTATAGTCAATTATGATTTATCTGCTAAATATGTGAGACAATATAGAATAAAGGGTACCTGGTACGTTGACAAACGTCTAGGAGAATTAAAATATAGGTTGCTTGGAATAGCCCCATACGTTATTCAACCTAGTAAACTCAAAGATTATAATATTAATCCCGATGCTAACGATGAACCAGTTCCTTTATTTTGGGTTTGGTTTCCCGATGCAAGACCTGTGTTAAATTCTAATAAAGTTTTCAATACTCGAAATTCATCTCAGCCAATTACCTTTGATCATATGTTGAATTCTAGAAGATTCAATGCAGTGATCTATAAAGAAGAGAATATATATGAGGATAGGCAAATTGATGAATATATCCAAGAAGATGCCTTAAGGATGCTTCTTGAATCTGAGAGAATTAAATCTGTTATTAGGGATTACGAACAGGATTTATGGAATAACTAAATTAAAATACGTTCACTTTTAAAGCGTTATCGAATGATAACGCTTTTTTTATTTATGAAAGTAGATACACTAATTGTGGGTTTTGGAATCGCCGGTCTCAATTATGCTGAACAATTACGAAGGCAGAATAAAAGTTTTGTAGTGCTGACTCAAGATGATCATAGTGCCTCTCATATCGCTGCGGGAATTGTCAATCCAATAGTTTTAAAAAGATTCAATCCCATATGGAAAGCAAAGGAATTTTTAGATTATGCACTCCCCTTTTATTCCAATCTAGAGGAATGGCTTCAATCCCAGATCATTCATCAATTACCCATTTATAGAATCTTAAATGATATTCAGGAACAAAATAATTGGAGCATTGCTGCCTCAAGAACTTCTCTTGAAAAGTATTTAAATCAACAATTGATTCCAAAAGATAAATTTCCCGAGGTCAGTGCTCCTTTTGCTTTTGGAGAGGTGACACAAAGTGCCAGAGTTGATATTATAACACTTTTGACTTGCTATATCAAAAAAATTATTCCCCATCAATTTATATCAGAAAAATTAGATTATAAGGCATTAATTGTAGGTGAGGATGTGGAATATAAAAATATTAAAGCGCGTCAAATTGTATTTTGTGAGGGATATCAAGGGGTCAAAAATCCATATTTCAATTATTTACCATTGATCGGTTCCAAAGGTGAAATCCTCATTATAAAGTGTGAACATCTTACTGAGAAGGTCATTTTTAAAGGACCTATTTTTTTATCACCTATGGGAGATAAAACCTTTTGGGTGGGTGCAACTTTTAATAAAATGGACAAGACCACCAAATTATCTGAAAAGGGTAAAGAATGGTTAATTATTAAATTAAAACAATTTCTTAAACTTCCTTTTCAAATTCTCGATCACAAAGCTCAAATTAGAGCTACTGTAATAGACAGAAGACCTTTGATAGGTAGACACCCTAAATATGACAAAATATACCTTTTGAATGGTTTAGGAACCCGCGGAGTGCTAATGGCTCCTCTATTGTCCAAATGGCTTTTCCGGTTCATAACCAATAAAGAAAAACTCCCTCCCGAAGCCGATATAAAACGATTTGAAAAACAGTATTTTAGTAACTGAATAAATGAATCATGCTTGATGTTCAAAATTTAGGGGTTTCTTTTGGAGGGGAAGTTCTTTTTGAAAACCTTTCCTTCAGAATTGGTCGGGGTGATCGCATTGGACTTATTGGAAAAAATGGTGCCGGAAAAAGTACTCTCCTCAAATTATTGGCTGGAAAAAACAGTCCCTCTGTAGGGGGGATGTCTATAGAAAAAAATGCTACCATTGGTTATTTGCCGCAAGAGTTAGAGGTAGAAAATCATCGAACAGTTTTGGAGGAAACTTTTCAAGCATTTCCTGAAATTTTAAAAAATCAATCCCGTCAAGACCAAGTCAGCGATCTGCTCAATACCCGAACAGATTACGAAACTGATAATTATCATGAACTTATTCAGGAGTTGAGTGATCTGGGGACCGAATTTGAGGTTATGGGAGGCTATCAATACAAAGCCCAATCTGAAAAAATATTGGCAGGGCTCGGCTTTATTAATTCTGATTTTGATCAACCTACCTCTAACTTTTCAGGGGGATGGCGTATGCGTATCGAATTGGCAAAAATCCTCCTCAAATCTCATGATCTTCTTTTACTTGATGAGCCAACTAACCATTTGGATATTGATTCGATAGAGTGGTTGGAACAGTTTTTAATGAAATACAAAGGTTCGGTGGTATTGGTTTCTCACGACATAATGTTTTTGGATCAGGTAACGAACCGAACCATTGAGATTGTTAACAAACGTCACTTTGATTTGAAAAAGCCCTACACCTTTTTTATGACCTTACGAGAGGAGATGCGAGCACAACAGCAGGCCGCCCAGAAAAATCAAGAAAAGCAAATCCAACAAACTGAAAAACTTATTGAGCGTTTTAGGGCCAAAGCATCCAAAGCCAGCATGGCTCAATCACTAATCAAAAAACTGGATAAGGTGAAACGTATCGAAATTGATGCAGAAGAGACAGAAGCCATGAGACTTAAGTTTCCTGTAGCCCTTCAACCTGGAAAAATGATTTTTGAAACCAAAGGCCTAGCAAAAAGTTACGGTGATAAAAAAGTACTAAGCGATATAGATCTCTATATTGAAAGGGGAACAAAGTTGGCTTTTGTAGGTCAAAACGGTCAGGGCAAATCTACGCTCGCTAAATTACTTGTATCTGTAATCAAGGGGACAGGTAACCTTAGGTTGGGGCATAATGTCAAAATAGGTTATTTTGCTCAAAACCAATCCGAAACCCTTGATACCTCCAAAACAGTTTTACAAATTGTTCAAGATGCTGCCACATCCGATAACAGAGGTAAGGTCAGAAATATGCTAGGTGCATTTTTATTTAGAGGGGATTCAGTAGAAAAAAAAGTCAGTGTGCTTTCTGGTGGAGAACGCAACCGACTGGCGCTTTGCAAGCTACTTTTGCAACCTTTAAACGTTTTGGTTATGGATGAACCTACGAATCACTTGGATATTCAATCCAAAAAGATATTAAAAGATGCACTCATTAATTTTGAGGGGACCCTTTTAATGGTTTCTCACGACCGTGATTTTCTATCTGGATTATGTCATCAAGTACTTGAATTTAAGAATGGTAAAACTAAACTGTATTTGGACGATGTCAATACCTATTTAGTAAACAAAAAATGGGATACCTTAAAAGAATTGGAAAAGACAGAACGTAAAAGTAAATCATTGGATGTCCGACATAATGATTACACCCTTAAGAAAAAGGAGAAATCACTTAAAAATAAACTTAGTAAGCTAGAAAATCAAATCTCCACTTTAGAAAAGGAGATTAAAGGTATTGACCTTGAATTAGAGATTAATTATGATCAGACCATCAGCATCCCTGATTTTTTTGATCAATACCAAGAAAAGAAAAAACGATTGTCACAACACATGGAAAATTGGGATAAACTCGTTGCTGACATTGAATCAATTACAAAGAACTAATGTATGAACATTTCTTTCAATGCCCTTATTGCTGGGAGGAGATTTCCATGTTATTAGACCCCTCATTGAGTCAAACAGAGTATGTAGAAGACTGCGAAATATGCTGCAACCCAATTAATGTGGTCTATGGTTTTGAAGATAAAAATCTAGCCTATTTTGAAGCTAATAATCCTGAGGGCAATTTTTGATCTACACGGTTTGTAAGTAGCGTTCCGCATCCAATGCAGCCATACAACCAGTACCTGCAGCTGTCACAGCTTGCCTATATTCTTTATCTTGCACATCTCCAGAAGCGAAAACACCTGGCAAATTAGTCTTGGTTGATTTACCATTTGTGATCAGATATCCCTCATCATCCATATCTAACTGACCTTGAAAAATATCTGTATTGGGTTTGTGTCCAATGGCAATGAATAGTCCAGTAATCTTAATTTCCTCTTTTTTACCAGTCTGGTTATTGAAAACTCTAAGTCCTTCCACGACTTGATCTCCCAAAACTTCATCGATCTCATGATTGTAGCGCAGATCAATATTGGGGGTATTGGTTACCCGATGCTGCATGGCTTTAGAGGCCCGCATATGATCTTTCCTAACCAACATGGTGACTTTGGAACAAATGTTGGCCAAATAAGTAGCCTCTTCAGCGGCTGTATCACCTCCCCCTACAATGGCTACTTCCTGACCCTTGTAGAAAAAACCATCACAAACGGCACAAGCAGAAACTCCTCCACCTCGAAGTTTTTGTTCACTGGGTAAGCCCAAATATTTGGCTGTGGCTCCAGTACTGATGATAATAGTTTGTGCGTGAATCTCCGCTCCATCCTCAACATATGCTTTATGGATTCCTCCAACTTCCCTCGAGAATTTTACTTTGTTTATATGGGCAATCCTTACCTCAGTACCAAAACGCTCGGCTTGTTTTTGTAATTCTACCATCATAGTAGGGCCATCAACTCCATCAGGATACCCTGGAAAATTATCCACTTCAGTTGTTGTAGTTAATTGTCCACCCGGTTCCATTCCGGTGTACAAAATAGGTTTTAGGTCTGCACGAGCGGCATAAATAGCAGCAGTGTAACCTGCTGGTCCACTGCCGATTATTAATGTTTTAACTTTCTCCATATATAACAAAAATAAATCCAAAATCGGGGAAATAAAACATTAGTTAATATCTAATGATAAGTCAAAACTGTTTTTTCTTGAGATTTTTTTGTTCATTTGAAAAAAAAAGTTTGATAAATCCTCTTTCTTTTTAAAAAACAGATGCAATGTCCTCAAAAAAAATTGGGCTTTACTTGGGACCGAGTGTATTTTTTCTGATCCTTTTGTTTTTTAATCCAGCGGATCTAAATGCCGCTTCAAAAGCGGTTTTAGCTTCATCACTTTGGATTGCTATATGGTGGATTTCTGAAGCCCTTCCCATATCAGTAACAGCATTGCTTCCTATGATTCTATTTCCTCTAACAGGCGGGATGGAATTGGCTGATACAACTGCATCTTACGGGCATAAGTTGGTTTTTCTTACTATGGGTGGTTTTATAATCGCGATTGCCATCGAAAAATGGAATTTACACAAGCGTATTGCGCTTAGTATCATTTATTTAATAGGAACGGATATCAGAAAAATTATTTTGGGCTTTATGCTCGCCACAGCCTTTCTATCAATGTGGATCTCCAATACCGCTACTTCGGTTATGATGTTGCCCATTGGAATTGTTATCATTAAACAATTAAAGGACAATTCAAAGGTTAATGTGGACGAACGCAATACTTTTGCAAAGGCATTAATGCTTTCAATTGCTTACAGTGCATCCATTGGAGGTGTATCTACACTGATCGGCACTCCAACAAATATGGTCATGGCGGGTGCAATTTCTCAAATTTATGGTTATGAAATATCTTTTATTGATTGGTTTATTTTTGGCTTTCCACTCTCAATGATACTACTGTTCTTTTCATGGTATTATTTGACCAGAATGGCTTTTTCTTTTAAAGAAATCATTTTTATCGGAGGTAGAGAAGAGATCTCAAAATTGAGGCAGGGATTGGGTAGTTTTACATATGAGCAAAAAGTGGTAAGTTTTGTATTTATAGCAGCGGCTATTTGTTGGATAACAAAGAATTTTTTACTTAAAAATATTTTCCCCAATATTGACGATACGATAATTGCCATATTTTTTGCAACACTTTTATTCATAATCAATTCAAAAGATAATAAGGAAAAAATTCTGAAATGGAAGGATACAGTAAATTTACCTTGGGGGGTACTATTATTGTTGGGTTCTGGTATGTCCTTTGCCAAAGCAGTGGACAGTAGCGGATTGTCTCAATGGGTCGGGAATCAAATTTCTGTTTTTGGTACATTGAACCTCTTTTTTTTACTTATTTTATTGGCAACTGTGGTTAATTTTTTAACAGAGATTGCCTCAAATATGGCAATAATTGCAATGATGCTTCCTATCTTGGCTCCCATTTGTCTTGAATTTGATTTACATCCATTTGTATTGATGGTTGTCGCCTCTGTATCTGCTTCATGTGCTTTTATGTTGCCGGTTGCTACACCACCAAACGCAATAGTTTTTGGTTCAGGCTTTTTGAAAATGCCGGATATGGTCAAAAAAGGATTTTTATTGAACATTACATCAATCCTTATCATTACTGTAATGGTTTACTTCCTTTTGCCGATATTATGGGAATTAGTACCTGACAAATTTCCCGAAGATATAAAAGAAATAATTTCATTAAATTAAAATTTATTACAATTTATGGCCATCAAAATCACTCAAATCACTAGCCAGTCCTTTGAATGGGAAAGACCTGGGATATGGAATGGTATGCATTTTTATGGTCCAGGTCGACTTCATTTAGTAACTGTTTATACTGATCAGGGAATTCATGGAATAGGATGGAATGGTGGTACGGCGGCAGTACGACCCAATAATTTTTCCAAGCTTTTTGTGGACTATTACAAGTCTTTTTTGATTGGAGAGAATCCCCTAGAAACAGAAAAATTGACCCTCAAATTGGGAGAAAAGCAAAATAAAATTCTAGGTTCTGCCGGACTGCATACTCAGGTATTGGCTGCAATAATTATTGCTTGCTGGGATATAAGGGGAAAAATGGAGGGCAAGTCCATTCACAGCCTTTTGGGAGGTCAGCAAAAAAGAGTAAGGGCATATATTGCCGGGGGATACTATGCAAAAGATAAGGGACTTGAGGAATTAAAGGAGGAATTGCTTTACAATATTAATACATTGAATGCAACCGCCGTAAAAATCAAGATTGGGGATCCCTCTGCTGGAATTGCTATGGACATGAAACGCATCGAAGCTGCCAGAGAAGCCATTGGCTCCGATCTAGATTTGCTCGTAGATGCCAATTGCGCATTTGATTTGCCCACTGCAATGGAATATGCTAAAGAAATGGAAAACTACAACGTGTATTGGTTTGAAGAGCCTTTGGCCATACATGATTTTAAAGCCCACAAAACCCTAAATGCCTCAACATCTTTGACCATTTCAGTGGGAGAAAATTACTACACACTGGCTGATTTTGAAACTCTCATTGAAAATAAGGGAGCAAGTATGCTCAATGTAGATGCTACCATTTGTCCCGGATATGATGTGGCTTTGGCAGTCGCAAAAATGGCCGAAGAAAAAGGTCTAAAAATTGCACCCCACGGATGTCAAGAGTTGCAATTACCATTGGTCGCTGCGGTTTCAAATGGTGAGTTACTTGAGTATTACCCCCCTGAGGTCGACGAACTTCGAAAAGAGTTATTTTTTCCTAATCTAAAATTAGACAGCGATGGATATGTAACGGTTCCTGAAAGGCCTGGGATTGGCTTTGATCTGAATATGGATATATTGAATCGTTACAGAGTAGGATAAGTTTTAAACTTTTCTATTATCTAAATAAGCCTTTTGACGAGGTCTTTGGGGTTTTCACAGCACATCTGCTCCATCACTTGGGTTAACTGTGCTTTTAATATAGAAATGGTATGATCTCCACCTTTTTTTCCCAGTGCAGAGACACCATACATAAAACTCCTTCCCAAAAAAGTAAAATCTGCTCCGGAGGAAAGTGCTCTACCAATATCAGCTCCACTTCGAATACCGCTGTCCATCATAATTTTTATTTGAGCCCTATACTTTGGTGCAATGGTTTGTAATGAGGTTATCGTGGCTTGTCCCATATCTACCTGTCTTCCCCCATGGTTGGAAATGATTATACCGTCCAAGCCCAATCGAATCGCCGTTTCAACATCTGCCTGAGACTCTACTCCTTTTATCACCAATTTACCTTTCCACATGTCCCTCAATTTCTTTACTTTTTCCTCATTCAGACGTCCCTCAAAAGTGGCATTCATGAATTTGCCCAGTTGTTTTAAATTAAGATTTTTCGGCATATAGGGTTTTAATACTTCAAAATTCGGTTGTCCATTAATCAGTGTTCTTAGAGCCCATTCGGGTCTTTTCATTACCCTAAGTATATTTTGTAATGTCATTCTGGGGGGCATGGACAATCCGTTTCGGATGTCTCTTGGTCGATATCCAAAGGAGGGAACATCTGCAAGAATAACCATAACTGGACAACCTACCGCACCAATTCTTTTTATTATATCCTCAGTTACTCTATCTTCAGCAGGATGGTAGAGTTGGAACCAAGCTTGACCCTCTGTAATTTTTGCGATGGTTTCAATACTGGCAGTAGTAACGGTGCTAAGTATAAACGGAATATTGTGTTCAAAAGCAGCTTTAGCCAAAATTTCTGGAGACCTGGGCCACATTAAACCCTGAAGACCGACAGGAGATATTCCAAAAGGAGCCTCATACTGATGTCCAAATAATTCGGTTTTTAAGTTAGCTCCTTGGAAAGGAACTAAATAGCGGGGTTTCATCTCTATTTTTCGGAGCTCATTTGTATTTTTATAAAGACTAATGTCTTCGTTACACCCCCCGTCTAGATACTCAAATGCGAATTTGGGAATTCGTTTTTTGGCTTTAGTCCTTAGATCTTCAATTGAAGGATAACGTGGATTGTATTGAATTGGTTTTGACATTTCAATTAGGGGAATTACTTTCCATGATAAATCTTACTAAAAATAATAAAAAGGATTCCACAACACAACCATGCAGGAAGAGTTAGAAAAGATAAGAACACCCCTTGGGTTTTAGACCAGCCAAAAAAGATAACAAAACTGGTCAACCAGGCAAAAAACACTGACTTGTTGAAGGCTATGTTGCTTTTTTCTGCGTAGTTTTTGATCACGCCAAAACGATCCGCAAAATAATATTCAAAAACAACTACAGCACCAACAGGTGCAAGGATGAATCCATATACTGCAACAAAATCAAGGAGTTTCATGGCAAAGGCAGGGAAAATACCCGCTATGGTCGCCACAGATCCTGCTAATAACGTAGCTTTTGAAATGGACCATTTAGGAAGTATAGCCTGAAATGCTAATCCTGATCTATAAATGGTAGGGTTGGCAGTGGTCCATCCAGCTAATATAACAGCAATTATTCCAAACCAACCAATGGCGTTGTAGGCTAGCGGACCAGGAGCGACAGGCGGGGCAGTTCCCTCAGCCAAAAAAGCAGCTGCTTCAGGCGATTTAATATAGACGGCATATAGTAAACAGGCTGCAATCCAAGCCACGTAATGACCTATATACATCCCAGCGGCAGTAGTCCATCCTGACTCCACCGATTTGGCGTATCTGAATACTGAAAGGTCGGACATTCCAATATGCATCGCTGCATTACAAAACCACGACCAAAGAAAAACATGCCAAAAGGTATATTTTATTTGACCAGGAAAGGGTTCTGATCCTTCTCCCCAAACGGAAATAAAATCGGAAAAACTTTGGATTCCCAATTGGTTTGATGCAACAACACCACAGGCTAAAAAAGCCAATACAATTATTGGAGACATCCAGTTGGCTGCCTTGGAAACCATTCCATATCCACTGGCTGCTATCCATGTGGTTAGACCTCCTATGATTATAACCACAATTATCCATGTGACACTGTTGGGCATTACATCAGTCAGCTTTGGCATTTCCAAACCTGTGGGAACTCCTACTGCAGTTGCCGAAACTGTGATCATGGAACCCGCCAAAAAACAAAATAATACACCATTGGCTACATTATAAAAATTTACCAATTTTTTTCCAGAAATTTTTTCAAGCTTGAAATACAGTGTAAAACGTTCTTTAACTGCAATATTAGCTGTTATGAACCGCCAAGATAAAACCGCCATTAAATTTCCCAAAAATAAACCGGCAAGTAGGTCAAAAGCACTTACTCCCACAGTTAGGAAAAGAGGGCCAATCATAAATTCAGTGCCTGCTGCATGCTCGCCGGCATACATTCCTAAAAAGCTTTTCCAGCTCTTTAATTTATTTTCTGGAACTAACTCTCTTTCAAACTCTGACGGCTTTTTATCGGTTTTAGCCATAATTTTTTGTTTCTTTAAAACTAATCAATTGTTTGAAATTTAATAACCTTTAATGCACTGTTTAAAATAATTTTCGCTCAATAAACCTGATTTTTTATTATTTTAAATATTTTCATCTACAATAGCGGATTTTGTTCACACTTTACCTATTGCATTAAAAAATCAAGATATTAGTGAAATGCCATTTGATAAAATTTCCTATTAGAGGCAACGTAAAGTTACAGTATAAAAAAAATCGGTTATCAATTTATATTTTTTCAGTTGATATTGAGAATACTTATTAGTTTAGAAAAAAGTAAATTTGAGTTCCTTAATGTTAAAACATGGAAGCTAAAAGAAAGTACAAGTTTGTAAACTATTTATGGGACGATAAAAAGGCAAAGCTATTAGGAGACGACCAAGTCTCTCTATTTTTGTATCGTTCAAATATCTTGGGTGAGGATTTAAGAATCACCAATTATGGTGGAGGAAACACCAGTTGCAAAACCATTGAAAAAGATCCAATCACTAATCAGGATGTTGAGGTAATGTGGATTAAGGGATCTGGTGGAGACATTGGTACCCTCAAACGTGAAGGAATTGCAGGCTTGTACAACCAGAGGCTACATGATCTTAAAAAAGTATACCGTGGATTAGAGTACGAAGATGAAATGGTTGCCCTTTTCAATCACTGTATATATGATTTGAACAGTAGGGCACCTTCTATTGATACTCCACTTCACGGATTGCTTCCATTCAAACATATTGATCACTTACATCCAGACGCATTAATCGCAATCGCAGCGGCAGAGGATAGTGAAAAAATCACCAAAGAAATTTGGGGGGATACTATGGGATGGGTGCCATGGCAACGTCCTGGCTTTGATTTGGGATTACAATTGGAAAAATGTTTGAATGAAAATCCCAGTATTAGAGGGATTGTTTTGGGAAGTCATGGGGTTTTTACTTGGGGAGAGACTTCCTACGAATCCTATGTCAACAGTTTAGAAGTCATCGAAGCGGCTTCACATTACATCGAGGATAAAGTTGCTAAAAATAGTAGTGTTTTTGGGGGACAAAAAATCAAAAGTTTACCTGATGATAAAAGGAAAGAAAAAGCAGCACAACTTGCCCCCATTTTAAGAGGTCTTTGCTCCTCGGAAAATACGATGATTGGCCATTTTACTGATGATGAAAAAGTTTTGGAATATATTAATAGTAATGATCTTGAACGTTTGGCTCCTATGGGAACCTCTTGCCCAGATCACTTTTTAAGGACAAAAATTAAACCCCTTATTCTGAATTTAACACCTGAACAAGACTTAAGTAATGAGAAAATAGTTTTAGATAAAATTTCCGATTCATTTGAACAGTATCGTGATGATTATCGTGAGTATTATCATTCCTGTAAGCACAAAGATAGCCCTGCTATTAGGGATGCCAACCCAGTTGTAATATTATTTCCAGGTGTAGGTATGTTCACTTTTGCCAAGAATAAACAAACAGCCAGGGTAGCCTGTGAATTTTATATCAATGCCATCAATGTGATGCGTGGAGCAGAGGCGATTTCAAAATATACTTCTCTACCTCGACAAGAGGCTTTTGATATAGA
>CETK01158779.1_pt1 | contig 27971 bp, 20 predicted proteins | sample 361431 | NCBI WGS metagenome assembly CETK01 (sample SAMEA2622452, study PRJEB7988) | marine metagenome | biome: marine biome (ENVO:00000447); feature: surface water layer (ENVO:00002042); material: "saline water (ENVO:00002010), including plankton (ENVO:xxxxxxxx)" | depth 5 m | reverse complement strand
ATTTCTTCAGATGCATTTTTCCATGCTTCATTGATTTTCTCTAAAGCAGCATCAATAGCAGTTAGCTCTTTAGACCCATGTGCTTTTTTCAATTCTTCTAAAGCAGATTCTATGGGAGCTTTTTTCTCGTCAGAAAGCTTCTCTCCAAATTCCTTCAACTGCTTTTCAGTTTGAAAGATCATTTGATCTGCACTGTTGAGTTTATCGACTTCCTCCTTTGCTTTTTTATCGCTGTCAGCATTTGCCTCAGCTTCTTTTTTCATTTTTTCGATTTCCTCTTCTGTGAGGCCTGAAGAAGCCTCAATACGGATATCTTGTGATTTTCCAGTAGCTTTGTCGGAAGCACTCACTTTTATGATTCCATTGGCATCGATATCAAATGTAACCTCAATTTGTGGGGTACCTCTTGGAGCCGGTGGTATCCCATCTAAGTGAAATCTTCCTATGGTTTTATTGTCAGCTGCCATGGAACGCTCACCTTGAAGCACATGAATTTCTACTGAGGGCTGATTATCTGCTGCAGTAGAAAAAACCTGTGATTTTTTAGTCGGAATAGTGGTATTAGCATCGATCAGTTTAGTCATTACACTACCCATGGTTTCAATGCCCAGGGATAGAGGTGTTACGTCAAGCAACAAAACGTCTTTGACGTCTCCAGTCAAAACACCTCCTTGAATAGCAGCTCCAATAGCAACAACCTCGTCAGGATTAACTCCCTTAGAGGGTTTTTTACCAAAAAACTTTTCTACTTCTTCTTGGATGATAGGAATACGTGTAGAACCCCCTACCAATATCACCTCGTCAATATCTCCTGTGGAAATCCCTGCATCGTTCAATGCCTTTTCAACAGGCGCCATGGATCTTTTAACCAATTGATCAGAAAGTTGCTCGAATTTGGCACGTGTCAAATTGGTGACCAAATGTTTTGGTCCAGAGGCCGTTGCTGTGACATATGGCAAATTAATTTCAGTTTGTGCTGAGGAGGACAATTCAATTTTAGCTTTTTCAGCGGCCTCCTTCAAGCGTTGTAATGCCATTGGATCGTCTCTCAAGTCAATTTGCTCAGCTTTTTTAAAATCATCAGCAAGAAAATCAATCAATACTTGATCAAAATCATCTCCACCCAAGTGAGTATCTCCATTGGTTGACAAAACCTCAAAAACACCATCACCTAATTCTAGAATAGAAATGTCAAAAGTACCGCCTCCCAAATCATAAACGGCAATTTTACTATCGCCCCCACTTTTCTTGTCCAAGCCAAAGGCTAATGCAGCTGCTGTAGGTTCATTGATGATTCTTTGGACCTTTAATCCGGCAATTTCTCCTGCTTCTTTTGTAGCTTGACGTTGGGCGTCATTAAAATATGCCGGAACAGTTATTACCGCTTCAGTTACATCTTGCCCCAGATAATCCTCTGCTGTCTTTTTCATTTTTTGTAAAATCATGGCAGATAGTTCTTGTGGGGTATATAGACGTCCGTCAATATCTATTCTTGGGGTATTATTATCTCCTTTGGCTACCTTATAAGCCACTGTTTTAGCCTCTTTAGATGATTCTGAAAATTTATTACCCATAAATCTCTTTACAGATGCAATTGTTTTCGTGGGGTTCGTCACTGCCTGTCTTTTAGCAGGATCACCCACTTTTATTTCGCCTCCCTCAACAAAAGCGATTACAGAGGGAGTTGTTCTTTTGCCTTCAGCATTAGGAATGACCACGGGTTCGTTTCCTTCCATTACAGAAACGCACGAATTGGTAGTTCCTAAGTCAATTCCGATTATTTTGCTCATAATTATATTAGGTTTAATTTAGTTTATTCAAGCATTGTGCCATTATGATATCTCTGACACCTTGTCATACCCTTTATACAGAATGGAATATTTTTTACAACATCAAAACAAAAAAAACTATTTTTACAACCATTATGTCAAAAGCATCAGAAAATTACGTTCGGGTTACAACTCGTACTTTATCAGAAATGAAAGCCCATGGGGAAAAAATTGCCATGCTCACAGCCTATGATTTTACAATGGCTGGGATTGTTGATAAGGCAGGAATTGATGTAATACTCGTGGGTGATTCAGCCTCGAATGTCATGGCAGGTCATGAGACTACTTTACCCATAACTCTTGATCATATGATCTACCATGCCACAAGTGTTGTAAGAGGTGTGAATCGGGCGTTGGTAGTTGTTGACCTTCCTTTTGGTACTTACCAAGCAGATTCTAAGGAGGCACTTCGATCAGCGATCAGAATCATGAAAGAGTCTGGAGCACATGCCCTAAAGCTTGAAGGGGGTAGTCAAATTAAGGAATCCATAGAAAGAATTCTTCAAGCCGGTATACCCGTAATGGGACATTTGGGATTAACTCCGCAATCCATATATAAATTTGGAACCTATTCAGTCAGGGCGAAAGAGAAGGCAGAAGCGGAACAATTGCTCAGTGAAGCTCAAATGCTTGAAAAGGCTGGTTGTTTTAGTATTGTTTTGGAAAAAATTCCAGCTAAATTAGCTGAAAAAGTATCCAAAACAGTTAATATTCCTATCATCGGAATTGGGGCAGGGGTACATGTCGACGGTCAGGTTTTGGTTTTGAATGACATGCTAGGGATGAATAAAGAATTTAGTCCACGTTTTTTAAGACGATATCTTAACTTGGATAATGAAATTTCTAAAGCCATCAAAAATTATACTGCTGACGTTAAAAACCAAGATTTCCCCAATAACCAAGAACAATATTAACACCCCACAAAATCGTGCTTAGTGTCCTATATGAAGACAATCATCTAATAGCAGTCAATAAAGTAGCAGGGTATTTGGTTCAAGGAGATAAGACTGGAGACCAACCCTTGGTTGATAAAGTTAAGTCCTACATAAAAAAAAAATACAACAAACCAGGATCAGTATTCCTGGGCGTAGTGCATAGGTTGGATCGACCCACTAGTGGGGTCGTACTCTTTGCTAGAACATCCAAAGCTCTCAGCCGAATGAATCTTCAATTTAAATTGAGAAACATAAACAAAATTTATTGGGCTGTTGTAGGGTCTGACATTAATCCACAAGCAAATACCCTAATCCATTGGCTAAAAAGGAATAAAAAAATGAACAAGTCTACAGCCCATGAGAATGAGATTATTGACTCTAAAAAGGCAGTACTTCACTACAAAAAGTTAATTGATTTGGATCGATATACTGTTTTGGAAATAAAGCTTGAAACGGGTAGACACCATCAAATTAGAAGTCAAATGACAAAAATTGGGTTTCCCATAAAAGGGGATCTAAAGTACGGTGCAAAAAGAAGTAATCCAGATGGAAGCATTGACCTACATGCACGCTCGTTGAGTTTCGATCATCCCACCACAAAAGAGAGAATCAATATTGTTGCTCCCCCACCTGTTAAACCTCAATGGAACTTCTCTCTTTCCGATTGATCACTTTGGCTTTTTCGCGAATGATTTCTCCGACGGGGCGATTTTCAATTTTACTTTCCAGCCAAGACAATATATCGAGGTACAAATAGGCACGGCGTTCGTAAGGATCGTCTTCATATTGCTTTAATTCTTTGTGGAGTTTTACAAATGCAGCCTTAAGTTCGTGTGGATAAATATCACCAAGAGAGCGAACAAATCGTATCATGGCTTTTTGAACCTCATGAAGATCATTCATTTTAATCAGAAACTTATAGGTTTCTCGTAAATGCGCCTCTAGATGATAATCAAAACCCGCTTCATAATGAGCTACTACGCTAAGTACTCTGGTGAAACAAAGAAGGTCTTCCCTCATCTTAAGGTGTTTGTTGTTAATGATCTTATTTAGGTAAACAATACAATTTTCGTGATCGTCTAAGCCAAAATACAAACAGGCAATCTTGTAATAGAACATCATTACATGGTGGGGATCAATCTGGTTTTTAAATTCCTCAATTCCCTGAATAACCTCTGATATAATAACCAGCCCCTCCTTGAAATCACCTTGTAGGAAATACAAATTAAACAGATTATTATACGAGTACAAAAAACGCTGGGCGGCCAAATTTTCATTTTTTGGAAATTCCTCAGAATTGACCCTAATTAGCATATTGTTCAGGGTCTCTTTAAACTTTTCTGGATACTTAATCAAGGCCAAAGACTCCATTAAAAAATTATTTCCCTTGAGATAAAAAACAGGGTGGATGGAAATCATCTCCGTGTTTTCATTGAACATATCCACCCATTTGTTTGAATACTTGTAAGATGAAAGAAAATCTTGAACCAAAAAGCTATACCATACATGAGCTTTATAATACCATAACTTCTCTCTAAACCCAAGTTTTTCCAACTCCAGAGGCGGCATTTTTTCATAGAAAAACTTGGTAATTTCTCTGAATTCATCATCACTTTTTGCATAGCCTGTTTTGATGAGTTTTTCGTACAGCAACAGTGATAAATTGGATAATTGACTGGTCAGGTCATTATGGGCTCTAAGGTTATCGGCTTCAATTATCAACTTTTCTGCTCGATTGGACAAACTGCGGGTAATGTATTGGGATTCTATGAGTTTTTCAAACTCTACAATATCGTATGCAGCGTATTTTTCCTCATTTTTGAGAGCCAATGCCTTGGCCTTGTCCAAAATCTTTAGACTGAGTTTATACAGACCTTTTTGATACAATATAGCTGCAAAATCCATTTGCTCTCTGATTTGGATGCGTATATTTTGATGAATGGGATTAAGTCTTAAACTTATAAGTATTTGTTTGTAAAGATGCGCTTTGAGATTAGAAAGCTGTTGTTTGGTTACAATCCCTTTGTCCAAAATTGCCTTTTCACTATATTTATCTAGCTTGTCTAGAAAATTGAAAAGACTCAAAAATTTTGCATTGTTATTGGATCCCATCCGCCCCACATACAGCTTAAATTGCCGCTTTTCAGATTTTGTCAATGACTTAATCAGCTGAAATAAATTGTCTTTTTGTTCATTAATCATTGTAACAAAAAATGATTTAAAAGGTTGTTTTATAGCTATTTATACCTAAAACAAAGGTAGAGGATATTGTAATAAAATTAAGCAATTAATTAAAGTATTTCACATTTCGTACTACATTCGTTTTTGATTACAACCAATCCTTAGTAATGGCCAAGGAATCAGTACAAATATTTGACACTACTTTACGCGATGGGGAACAAGTTCCAGGTTGCAAACTAAACACTCCCAACAAGCTGATCATTGCTGAACGTCTAGATGAATTGGGTGTAGATGTTTTGGAGGCAGGATTTCCCATTTCAAGTCCAGGTGATTTCGATTCGGTCGTAAAAATTGCTCAACTTGTTAAAAAAACCAGAGTGTGCGGGCTAACCCGTGCTGTTAAAAAAGACATAGAAGTGGCTGCAGAGGCTCTTAAAGATGCAAAAAAATCAAGAATCCATACTGGCATTGGCACGTCCGATTCTCATATAAAATATAAGTTTAATTCCAACAGAGACGATATCATAGAGCGTGCTGTGGCCGCAGTGAGTTATGCTAAAAGCTTTGTTGAGGATGTTGAATTTTATGCCGAAGATGCCGGCAGAACAGATAACGATTTTTTGGCTAAAGTTTGTGAGGCAGTTATCAAAGCCGGAGCCACTGTGCTTAATATTCCCGACACCACTGGTTATTGTTTACCAGAGGAGTATGGTGCGAAAATCAAATATCTAAAGGAAAATGTTACTGGAATTGACAAAGCAATTCTTTCGTGCCACTGTCACAACGACCTTGGATTGGCTACCGCTAACTCTATCTCGGGGGTTATCAACGGCGCAAGGCAAATTGAGTGTACTATCAACGGCATTGGTGAAAGAGCAGGAAATACCTCTTTAGAAGAAGTCGTTATGATAATGCGCCAACACCCCAATTTAAACTTGGACACTAATATTAATTCTAGGCTGCTTTTCTCTACCAGTCAATTGGTATCTGAAAGTATGGGCATGCCTGTTCAACCTAATAAGGCCGTTGTTGGAGCCAATGCTTTTGCCCACAGTTCCGGCATACATCAAGACGGTGTAATCAAAAAACGAGAAACATACGAAATTATGGATCCCCATGATGTGGGTGTCACTGAATCTGCAATTGTTTTGACCGCAAGAAGTGGTCGTGCTGCCCTAGCTTATCGTGCCAAAAATATTGGGTTTGAATTAGACAAACTACAATTGGATAAAGTCTATAAAGAATTTTTAAAAGTTGCAGACCAACAAAAGGAAGTCAGTGATAATGATATTCCTAAAATTATCAAAACCTGCGGATTATAAAAACCCTTATTTTTACATTATAATGAAAAAAACACTTTTTGATAAAGTTTGGGACAAGCATGTGGTTCAACAAATAGTCGAAGGCCCGGATGTATTGTTCATAGATCGCCACATGGTACATGAGGTCACTAGCCCAGTAGCCTTTCTTGGCCTTAAAAATCGAAACATAAATGTAATGTACCCCGAACGCACTTTTGCCACCGCAGATCATAATACACCTACTCTCAATCAACACCTTCCGATAAAAGATCCTCTTTCAGCCAAACAGTTGGATGCTTTAGAAAAAAATGCTGCAGAACATGGTATTTCTTATTGGGGGTTGGGGCATGAAAAAAACGGGATTGTTCATGTAGTAGGTCCAGAATATGGAATCACCCTTCCAGGCGCAACTATAGTTTGTGGAGACTCCCACACTTCTACTCATGGTGCTTTTGGTGCAATCGCCTTTGGAATTGGTACTTCGGAAGTTGAGATGGTCCTGTCTACCCAATGTATCTTACAGCCGAAACCAAAAAAAATGAGAATTAATATTAATGGAACCCTACAGAAAGGAGTTACTCCAAAAGATGTGGCACTTTTTATCATTTCCAAATTGACTACCTCTGGAGCAACGGGGCACTTTGTAGAATATGCAGGAGAGGTTATTAAAAACATGACTATGGAGGGGAGAATGACGGTTTGTAACCTCAGCATCGAAATGGGAGCTAGAGGTGGTATGATCGCTCCTGATAAAAAGACCTTTCACTACATCAAAAACCGAGAGTTCACTCCCAGAGGAGCTGCATGGGACAAAGCTATGGACTACTGGCAAGAACTCTACACTGATGAAGGGGCGGATTTTGACAAAGAGTTTTTCTTTGATGGAAACGAAATAGAACCAATGATCACCTTTGGGACGAATCCTGGAATGGGAATGGGTATCTCCAAAAACATACCTACGGCCGACTCCATAGAGGGTGGTGCTTCCACTTATCAAAAATCGCTGAACTATATGGGTTATAAAGAGGGAGAAAGTATGATCGGTAAGGACATTGATTTTGTTTTTATCGGTAGTTGTACAAACGGAAGGATTGAAGATTTTCGTGACTTTACTAAAATTGTAAAGGGGCGAAAAAAAGCTGACCATGTGACTGCTTGGTTGGTTCCCGGATCCCACAAAGTGGAAAAAGCCATCAAAGAAGAAGGTCTATTAGATATTCTGCATGCTTCGGGTTTTGAACTTCGTGAACCAGGTTGTTCGGCCTGTTTGGCCATGAACGACGACAAAGTTCCTCAGGGAAAATATGCAGTAAGTACATCCAATCGAAATTTTGAAGGACGACAAGGCCCCGGTTCTAGAACCTTACTAGCAAGTCCAATGATGGCTGCCGCTGCAGCAGTAACAGGAAAAGTAACCGATCCAAGAACCCTAATTAATTTCTAATGGCATACGATAAATTTGATATTCTCAACTCATCCGCCGTACCCCTTCCCATCGAAAATGTGGATACGGATCAGATCATCCCTGCACGATTTTTAAAAGCCACTGAAAGGATTGGTTTTGGTGAAAATCTTTTTAGAGACTGGCGTTACAACAACGATAACACCCCCAAAGAGGATTTTGTTCTCAACAACTCTACCTACAGCGGTAAAATACTTGTAGGAGCTAAAAACTTTGGTTCAGGTTCTTCAAGAGAGCACGCAGCCTGGGCGATATACGATTATGGATTCCGCTGCGTTATCTCAAGTTTTTTTGCTGATATTTTTAGAAATAATTGTTTGAATATCGGTGTATTACCTGTTCAGATCAGTCCGGGATTTTTAGAACATATTTTCGCAATCATTGATGAGGATCCCAGAAGTACCCTCACGGTTGATCTGCCAAATCAAAAAGTAACTATTGATAAAACAGGAAGTTCGGAAGGTTTTGAGATTAATCCTTACAAAAAGGAAAACATGACCAACGGTTTTGATGACATTGACTATCTTTTGAATATCAAAAAGGATATAAAAGACTTTGCTCAAGACACTCCTCTGTAGTATCATTTGTTTGTATAATAGGAAATGAAAAAAAGAACCATTGAGATCATGGATACCACTCTGCGAGATGGGGAACAAACCTCCGGTGTGTCTTTTTCAGTTGCAGAAAAATTGACTCTTTCTAAGCTATTGTTAGAGGACCTCAACGTTGATCGTATCGAGATTGCTTCAGCTCGGGTTTCAGAAGGTGAACTCAATGCCGTAAAAGAAATCACCCAATGGGCTCAAGAAGTTGGTCAAAATCAAAGGATCGAGATTCTTACATTTGTTGACGATGGTGCCTCAATTGATTGGATGAATTTGGCAAATGCAAAAGTACAAAACCTTCTTACTAAAGGATCGCTTAACCATCTGAAATACCAACTTAAAAAAACCCCAAACCAACACTTTAAGGACATTGAAAAAAATGTCCTCGAAGCGAAGGCTGAGGGAATTATTACCAATATCTATTTAGAGGATTGGAGTAATGGAATGCGGAATTCTCCGGATTATGTAAAAAATTTTTTGAATTTTGTAGCCACTCTACCCATCAAAAGGGTCCTATTACCCGATACACTTGGTGTAATGACTTATTACGAAACGTATTCATTCATCTCTGAGATGATTCAAAATCATCCTAAAATCCATTTTGATTTTCATGGACACAACGATTACGATCTAAGTGTTGCAAATGCTATGGAAGCAGTGAGAGCTGGTTGTCATGGTATACACCTAACGGTGAATGGTATGGGAGAGCGAGCAGGAAACACACCCATGGCAAGCACGGTAGCCGCAATTAAAGATTTTATGCCAGAGATTAAAATAAATATCAATGAATCCTCATTGTATAGAGTCAGTAAACTAGTTGCTACTTTTACCGGGTTTAGAATTCCTGCAAATAAACCTGTAGTTGGACAAAACGTATTTACCCAAACTGCAGGGATCCATGCTGACGGAGACAAAAAGAAAAACCTATATTTCAATGACTTATTGCCAGAGCGCTTCGGAAGAACTCGTGAGTACGCTTTGGGTAAAACTTCTGGAAAAGCCAATATCCAAAAAAATCTTCAGAAACTGGGTGTTACCCTTAACGATCAAGAAATAAAAAAAGTTACACAACGTATCATTGAATTGGGAGATAAAAAAGAAATTGTTACCACCGAAGATTTACCTTTTATCATCTCCGATGTACTAAAAAGCGATACCGATCAAAAAGTTAAAGTTAAATCATATGTACTTACCCACTCTAAGGGTTTACACCCAAGTACTGTGGTTTCTATAAATATAGATGGGGATATTTTGGAGGAAAGTGCTTCGGGTGACGGACAGTTTGATGCCTTTATGAATGCGATCAAAAAAATTTATCAAAAGAAAAAAATGAATCTTCCAATGTTGACAGACTATGCTGTTAGGATTCCTCCTGGCAGCAATTCAGATGCGTTGTGCGAAACTTTGATCACATGGAAAAATGGTGATAAAGAATTTATCACCCGTGGTTTGGATTCCGATCAAACTGTTTCGGCTATAAAAGCCACAGAAAAAATGTTAAACATCATCTCTAGATAATGCAATTAAAAATCGCCTTGTTGGCCGGTGATGGCATTGGTCCAGAAGTTATTGACCAAGCTGTAAAAGTCTGCGACGCCATCGCAAAAAAGTTTAATCACGACATCATTTGGTTACCGGCTCTGACTGGAGCGGCAGCTATTGAAGCTGTTGGTGAACCCTATCCCGATGAGACGCATCAAATTTGTATCAGTTCCGATGCCGTATTATTTGGCGCCATTGGTCACCCTCGATTTGACAATGATCCCTCGGCCAAAGTCAGACCCGAACAAGGACTACTTAAGATGCGTCAAATGCTTGGATTGTTTGCTAATGTTCGTCCTACCTTTACCTTTCCGTCTCTAATTGATAAATCCCCCTTAAAAAGAGAACGTATTGAAGGTACTGACTTGTTGTTCTTAAGAGAACTCACAGGTGGAATCTATTTTGGAGAAAGAGGACGTAAAGACAATGGTCACACCGCCTTTGATACTTGTACCTATACCCGTAAAGAAATCGAACGACTGGCCAAAAAAGGATTTGACCTCGCCATGACCCGAAGAAAAAAATTATGTTGTGTGGACAAAGCTAATGTGCTGGAAAGCTCACGTCTATGGCGCGAAACTGTTCAGGCCATGGAAAATGATTATCCCGAGGTGGAGGTAGCTTACGAATTTGTAGATGCTGTCGCCATGCGGTTGGTACAATGGCCTAACAGTTATGATGTATTGATCACCGAAAATCTTTTTGGAGACATACTAACCGACGAAGCGTCGGTTATCTCTGGCTCTATGGGCTTAATGCCCTCAGCCTCTGTTGGTGCTGATATCGGTCTATATGAACCAATTCACGGTTCTTTCCCACAAGCTGCCGGAAAGAATATCGCCAACCCCCTTGCCACTGTACTTTCTGCCGCCATGATGTTTGAAATGTCTTTTGGATTAGAAAAGGAAGGTGCTTTGATCCGTAACGTAGTAGATCAATCACTTGCCGATGGCATCGTGACCGAAGACTTGGTAGAAGTAGGTGCCAAAGCATTTAAAACTAGTGAGGTTGGCGATTACCTTACTTCAAAGATCGTGTAGACAATCTTTTAAACATAAAATTTTTAACCTCCGATTAGGAGGATTTTTGTGATTTACCCTTTTTTCCTAATTTAGAATTGACAAATCTTACTAATGGCTTGAAATAACTATAAACACAGTTATTTTTAAAAATATAAAATTTTCATGATGATAAAAATAGCAACTATACCAACTAATTTAAAGGTTCTATTTCATAGATCTGATGCATTTGATCTGCTCGATCCTGTTTTAAACATAGAAGAATAAGTAAAATGAATATTAAATACATTATCACAGGATTTTCACTATTTTTATTTGCATGCCAGTCCATTACTCCCCCTGACATAATTCCAAATACCATAGTACCCTCCCAAAAATTGATCACTTATCAGCAAATGGAATTGATCGGGTTTATCCACTTTACGGTCAACACATTTACTGACAAAGAATGGGGGTATGGAGATGAAAGTCCCGAAACTTTTAATCCCCTAGCATTGGACGTAGAGCAATGGGTAAAAACCGCTTTTGCTGCGGGAATGAAACAATTAATCCTGACTGCCAAACACCACGATGGTTTTTGCCTTTGGCCCAGTGAATATACCGAACACAGTATAAAAAACAGTCCCTACAAAAACGGTAATGGCGATGTGGTAAGAGAATTTGTAGCCGCCTGTAAAAAATATAGCCTTAAGACAGGACTTTACCTTTCCCCTTGGGATCGTAACCATAAAGACTACGGAACTCCGGCCTATATTACCTATTACAAAAATCAGTTGGAAGAGTTACTGACCCAATATGGAGAAATCAATGAGATATGGTTTGACGGTGCCAATGGTGGCGATGGTTATTATGGTGGTGCCAATGAGATTAGAAAAATCGATAGAGAAACCTACTACGGTTGGGAAGACATTATTCTCTTTGTAAAAAATCTACAACCCAACATTAAAATATTTTCCGATGCCGGCCCCGATGTGCACTGGATCGGTAATGAAAAAGGCTTTGCAGGAAGTACTTTTTGGTCCACAATAAACACAGACAGTTTAACCATCGGCGCTTCAAAGACAGATTACCTTAATACAGGTGATCCAAAAGGTACAAAATGGATCGTAGGGCAATGCGATGTCTCGATACGTCCGGGTTGGTTCTACCATGCCGATCAGGACAGCTTGGTCAAAACACCCCAACAATTGGCAGATATTTACTACAAATCTGTGGGGAGAAATTCCCTCCTTCTACTAAACCTTCCTCCTGATAAAAGAGGAATTATACACGAAAATGATGTTCAAGCCCTTACAGATTTTAGAGCTATTATTGATGAATCTTTTGCAAAAGACTTGGCAAAAGATCAAATGGCTTCAGCAAACAATACTCGTAAAAAACACCCTAAGTTTGCCCCGAGTAATACCCTCGATGAAAATCCCATTACTTATTGGGCTACTGACGACGGTATTTTTCCTGCAATTCTTGAAATTGATTTGAATGAAAATAATATTTTTGATCGAATTATGATCCAAGAACCCATTAGATTTGGACAGCGCATCAGTAGATTCGAAATTGATGTCATTGGAAGTAATGGTTGGGAAACTATTTTTAAAGGAACCACCATTGGTTATAAAAGGATTATTAGAATTTCTCCAATTAATACTCGCAAAATAAGATTGAGAATTACTAAAGCAAATAATACGGTTGCCATTTCCAATTTTGGGCTCTATCGATCCTCACACAAAGAAAAAACAACCGATTAAAATACATCATAAAATGAAAAAACGATATTTCATACTTCTCATCTCAATTCTTTTAGTGTCATGTAAACCCAATAACAGTGAAGGTGTTTTCAAGATTTTGCCTCAACCTCAGGAATGGAAAATCAAAGGAAAAAGTGATCTCAAAAAATCTGATATTGCGTTTCACCACAGCCCCACCTCAAAAACCCTACCTCCTGGAAGTGATTTTTTGGGGCAAGCAAAGGCCACGAACATTATAGAACAAGCCCAATTAGTATATTCCATTAATCCGGAACTTGATCTAAAATCTGAGGGTTATATATTGGATATCAATGTGGATCAAGTTCAAATTAACGCCAAAGATCAAGCAGGACTGATCTATGGATTGGCAACATTAGAACAATTAATGGAGGATGCTGGAGAGCAAGGAGTAAATCTACCTTTATGTCATATCAAAGACTACCCCCTACTCTCCTACCGTGCCATTCACTTGGACATTAAACACCACAGAGAGACTTTGGATTATTACTACAGTCTGATTGACAAACTCAAAAAATACAAGATCAATGCCATAATTGCTGAAGTTGAAGACAAAATAAAATACAAAAGACAGCCTGTAGTTGGTTCCTCAGATGCTTTGACAATTGAACAATGGCAAAAATTAAGTGAATATGCCCGCAAACGAAATATTTCGATTTCCCCCTTAGTTCAAGGGTTGGGGCATGCCTCATTTGTTCTAAAGCACGAACAATACAAATCTCTTAGAGATAACCCGCAAAGCGATTGGGCTTTTGATCCCCTCAATCCCGAAACCTATAGAGTGCAGTATGATCTTTATCTTGACGCATTGGAGGCCTTACCCCACGGTAAATACCTCCATGTTGGAGGTGATGAGGTAAAAACTACTGGAAGAAACAGTGGAAAGACTTCACTTGAGCTACAATTGATTTGGTTAAATAAAGTTTGCCAGTTTGCCGAAAAACAAGGCAGAATACCGATTTTTTGGGATGATATGCCTCTAAAACAAACCGGTCTATATAGTCCTATGTTCCGCCCTGAAATGCCCAAAGTAAAAGTAGATAGCATTTGGAATGTCAATCAGAAAAATTTAGAGGAATTTCTACCCCAATTTCCAAAAAACTGCATCTATATGCGTTGGAATTATCACACACCGGAGGCATATGGAAATACTAAAACCATGCAGTGGTTTCGGGATCAAGGACTCAAAGTGATGGGAGCTACTGCCGGACAAACCAGATGGGTTTTGATGCCTCAAAGGGAAAGCAATATGAAAAATATTCGCTCTTTTGCTTTATCTTCTATCGAAACAGGCCTCAACGGACTGTTATTGACCCTTTGGGATGACGACTCCCCACATTTTGAATTATATCACCGAGGAATCATTGCTTTTGCCAACGATACCTGGTCGGGAGATCAACTGAGCAAAAGCGAGCTCAAAAGTGCCTTCCGCCAAAGAGAGTATTCTTTTACATTGGCAGATAAAGACTTTGCTTTTATAGATTCCCTGGAAGAATCGGTTAGTCAATGGAAAAATATTTTACTCCAGGGCAACAAAAGAAACTACCTGAAGGAAATGGAAAATCCCGAGGAAAATGGATTGATCGAGCTACCTGATGGCAGGAACTCTGGTCAATGGACCATTAAGAATAAAGAGCGTCTATCCATTGCAGAGAAAATGATAGAAAACACCACCAAGGTTGGTCAAAAAATCGAGCAAATGCAAAAGCTGGCCAAAAGGAACTCTTATGCTCTTGAGGTTTATCAAAGGGTGAACGAAATAGTAGGTTTCACCCCAAAAATTTTATTGGCCCTAAAACGTTTTGATTATGCCACTAAAGGTGAAGAAAAACTGATCGAAAAAGCGAAAATCATTCAGCTTAAATTGGATTTTTACAACTTAAGAGACAAAGTTGAGAAAACTTATTCTAAAACAAGAGTAATTAATAAACCTAATGACTATATTTTAGATCAAGATCATCATCATCACTTGGCAAATCAATTACATACTTTTGATTGGCAATTTTACGCAGAATTACTCATGTTCGATAAGATGGATAAACAACTGAAGTGGTAAAGGAAAGATATTGATTGAGATAATTATGGTCTGAAATTTGTATGTAAACGGTAATTATATCGAACAGGTTAGCTCGTAAGCTACAATACTTTTTGAGGTATTCTTCACAGCATTTGCTATGAAAGAATGAAACTTATCCAAAAAAACATAAATTAAGTATTATAATATGTAATCAGAAGAGACAAAATTGGACTCATTAGAGTTCAAAAGGCTTTCTAAAATTTCATTATTATAAGGATTATCTTTAGATGCAACAAATGATCTTATCGAAAAAGACCTTAAGGCATCATAAACACTCAATGTGCTTACAGCAGAATTTTTTCTGCCAGTAAATGGGTAAACGTCGGGTCCTCTTTGGCATGCGCTATTTAGATTCACACGACAAACTAAGTTGGCTAATATATCGATAAGCGGTCCTATTTTTCGCACGTCTCTACCAAAAAGACTTACCTGCTGACCGTAATCTGATAAGGCCATGGCCTCCAAAGGCTCGTTAATATCTTTGTAGGAAATGATCGGAATTACTGGTCCAAATTGCTCCTCATGATAGAGATCCATGGTATCATTGACAGGATAAATTACTGCTGGATAAGTATAATTTTCTGACATCTTTCCTCCCTTTTTATTCATCACTTTGGCACCTTTTGATAAGGCATCTTCGATAAGATCTTTGATGTATTGGGGTTTATTGGGTTCGGGTAGTGGAGTCAAAAAAACATCCTTGTCCCACGGCAAACCAAAATTTAAATTATCTACTGCCTTGGAGAATTTCTTATTGAATTCATCAACAATAGACTCGTGGACATACAGTACCTTGAGAGCAGTACAACGTTGTCCATTGTATGACAGTGTACCGGAAATACACTCTTTAACAGTATGATCTAAGTCAGCATCTGGTAAAATAACACCAGGGTTTTTGGCCTCTAGACCTAATACCAATCTAAGTCTATTTTTGTTAGGGTGTTCGTCTTGTAAGGATACCGCTGACGAACTGTGACCAATCAATGCCAAAACATCAACATGGCCGGTTTTCATAATTGGCTGTGCAATTTTTCTACCTCGACCAAAAAGAATATTTACTACGCCGGGAGGAAAACATTCCTGAAAAGCTTCTAAGAGGGGGGTTATCAGAAGCACACCGTGCTTTGCAGGTTTAAATATGGCGGTATTACCCATAACAATGGCAGGGATCAACAAACAGAAGGTTTCGTTTAAGGGGTAATTATAAGGCCCTAAACACAAGACCACTCCTAATGGGCTTCTTCTAATGTGGGCATAGATGCCGCCTTCTTTTTCGAACTTGGCACTCTTTTGGTCCAATTTTTTATAAGCTTCAATAGTATCGTAAATGTAATCAACTGTTCGATCAAACTCTTTTTGAGAATCTGCAAGTGTTTTGCCAATTTCCCACATCAATAGCTTAACAACCTCTTCTCGGTGTAGCTTCATTTTATCAGCAAAACGTTCGAGACAATTCAACCGCTCTCTAACCCGCATAGTAGGCCACTGTCCTTTTCCCCTGTCAAAAGCTTTTTTAGCAGATTCAAGAGCTTTTAAAGCGGATTCAGATTCCATGTCAGGTACTGAACCCAAAAGCGTAGGAGCCATTTCACCATTCTGATTCTCTGTTCTAATGGTCGAATAAACATCTGCCATATTACCATTCCAAGTTTTCAATTCCCCGTCAATAAGATACTGATTGAAATTGGTCAATTTAGGTTGATATTCCACAGGTATGTGACTAGTTTTGAGGTGCTTAATATCAGGTTGGATTAAAACATTACTCATTGTCTTATAGTTTTGTTTTATTTTTATCAAACAAAGTTAGACAATTTTTAGTCAAAGGCAATGAAATATTAATCCTGACAACCCCAAAAAAAAAATTAGCTTTAAATGATAATAAACAAAGTTTTACCGTATTAGACGATCTTTTTCATTTCGGTCATGGACTCTCTCAGTTCATAGCCGATGAGCTCTACAGGATGATAACGAATAATTTCATTGACATCTATTAATTTGCGATTGTCGACGCTATTTCCTTTACCCTCTGCAAAAGATTTTCCTATAACGTCAGTATCAATTTCTTTCATAAAATCAACCAACAAAGGTTTTGCGGCATGATCAAACAGATAACATCCATACTCAGCTGTGTCGGATATGACACGGTTCATTTCAAACAATTTTTTACGCGCTATTGTATTGGCGATTAGAGGAGTTTCGTGAAGTGATTCATAATAAGCAGACTCTTCTTTAATACCTGAAGCCACCATAGTGTCAAAGGCCAACTCTACTCCAGCACGAACAAAGGCAACCATCAAAACTCCGTGGTCAAAATATTCTTGTTCCGGAATTTCTTGATCAGTAATAGTTGTTTTTTCAAAAGCAGTCTCCCCAGTAGCAGCTCTCCATTTGAGGAGATTTTTATCGTCATTTGCCCAATCCTCCATCATGGTTTTGGAAAAATGTCCAGACATAATATCATCCATATGCTTTTGAAATAAAGGCGTTAGGATTTGTTTGAGGGTTTCGGAAAGTTCAAAAGCTTTAATTTTTGCAGGATTTGAGAGACGATCCATCATATTGGTGATTCCACCATGCTTTAGGGCCTCAGTAATAGTTTCCCAACCGTATTGAATCAATTTTGCTGCATAGCTTGGGTCGACTCCTTTCTCAACCATTTTATCAAAACTTAAAATGGAACCGGTTTGTAATACACCACACAATATAGTTTGCTCTCCCATCAAATCAGATTTTACCTCGGCCACAAAAGAGGATTCTAATACCCCTGCTCTATGTCCACCTGTCGCAACAGCATATGCCTTTGCATATTCCAAACCATGTCCATCCGGATTATTTTCGGGGTGAACAGCGATCAATGTGGGAACACCAAATCCTCTCAAAAATTCTTCTCTTACTTCAGACCCTGGACATTTGGGTGCAACCATGATCACAGTCAAATCTTTTCTAACCTTCATTCCCTCTTCTACAATATTAAAGCCATGTGAGTATGAAAGTATTGCCCCTTTTTTCATCAGTGGGACAACAACTTCTATTACTGAACTGTGATTCTTATCGGGAGTGAGGTTTATAACAACATCGGCTGTTGGAACCATTTCTTCGTAGTTACCAACTTTAAAATTGTTGTCAATAGCATTTTGGTAGGAAGCTCTTTTTTGATCAATGGCTCCTTGGCGCAAAGTATAGCTTATGTCCAACCCAGAATCGCGCATGTTTAAACCTTGGTTGAGCCCTTGAGCACCACATCCCACGATCACGATTTTTTTCTCTTTAAGTGCGTTAACACCTTGGTCAAATTCCGATTGATCCATGAAACGACATTGTCCGAGTTGGTATAATTTATCTGCTAGTGAAAGTTGATTAAAATAATTTGCCATTTTGATGATAGGTTTATGTTAGTTATCTGATTTAAATTTTTTAAGGATTTCACTGATGCCCATTTTAGATTTTGTAACTGAAATACGTCCTGATCGGACAAATTGAAGCAAACCGAAAGGTGCTAAGTCTTGATACAAACGGTCAGTTTCGTTTCTGAATCCTGTTTTTTCAATAACGAAATACTCTGGAGAAACTGTAACTATATTGGCATGTGATTCTTTAATAATATTTTGAATATGTCTTTCTTCAAATAAAGCACTTGATTTTACTTTATATAGAGCACTTTCTTGAAAAATAGTTTCCTCATCTGTATGATAAAAAGCTTTGATAACATCGACCTGTTTTTCAATTTGTTTGATAAGTTTTTTTACACCTTCCTCTTGTAATTTAACAATGATAATGAACCTGAAAACGTCTTTGATTTCGGACTGTGAAGTTGTCAAACTTTCAATATTTATATGACGCTTCAAAAAAATTGATGAGATCCGATTCAACAAGCCAACATTGTTCTCAGAATAGATCGAAATGGTAAAAGTTTTCTCCATTTTGATTACAATTATTTAAGACGTATGTCAGAGACAGATGCTCCAGTCGGAATCATAGGGAAAACATTGTCCTCTTTTTCGACACATACCTCAAGGAAATAAGGTTTGTCAGAGGCAATCATTTCGGCCACTGCAGCGTCAAGATTTTCTCTTTTGTCAACCTTCTTAGCATCCAAATAGTAACCTTTTGCAATTGTTATAAAATCAGGATTTACCATCTCTGTAGAGGCATATCGTTTATCAAAAAATAATTGTTGCCACTGCCTTACCATCCCCAAAAACTCATTGTTTAAAACTACAATTTTGACAGCGGCTTGAGTTTGAAAAATAGTTCCCAATTCTTGAATGGTCATCTGGTATCCACCATCGCCGATCACAGCCACAACCTCTCTTTCGGGAGCCCCCATTTTAGCCCCTAGGGCTGCAGGAAGCGCAAAACCCATTGTTCCCAGTCCACCTGAAGTGACATTGCTTCTAGAACGAACAAAATCCGTATACCTACAAGCTACCATTTGGTGTTGTCCTACATCAGTCACCAAAACAGCATCACCTCGGGTATGTTTGTTAATGGAAACAATGACTTCACCCATTGTCAAACCCTCTTTTTGAGGATATAAATCCTTATCTATGACTTCTTTGACCTCCACTTTCATCAATTCATCAAAACGATCTATCCATTGGTCATGGGATTTTTTCTGAATCAAAGGGATCAAGCTACGCAAACTCACTTTGCAATCTCCAAGTAAGGGTAAATCGACCTTAACATTTTTATTTATTTCGGCAGGATCAATCTCAAAATGAATGATCTTGGCTTGTTTGGCGTAAGTATCTAAATTTCCTGTTACACGATCATCGAATCGCATTCCAATCGCAATTAATAGATCACATTCATTTGTCAACAAATTGGGTCCGTAATTTCCATGCATCCCCACCATACCTACATTAAGTGGATGAGCTGTTGGTAGTGCAGATAGTCCTAAAATAGTCCATGCGGCAGGGATACCGGACTTTTCCACAAAGGCTTTGAATTCGTCCTCAGCTCCGCCCAAAATGACCCCCTGACCCCAAACAATAAAAGGTTTTTTTGCATTGTTAATCATTTCAGCTGCTTGGGTAACAGCTTGAGTATCCAAAGCTGGAGCTGGTTTATAACTTCTCACCCCTGTACATTTTTGATAATTAAAATCCAGAGTTTCAAACTGAGCATTTTTTGTAATGTCGATCAAAACGGGACCTGGTCTACCTGATTTGGCAATGTAAAAAGCTTTAGCAAAAATTTCAGGAATTTCATCAGCATTTGTGATTTGATAATTCCATTTAGTCACAGGAGTGGAAATTCCAATAATGTCAGTTTCTTGAAAAGCATCGGAACCCAAAAGATGAGATCCCACCTGTCCTGTTATGCAAACCATAGGAGTAGAGTCGATTTGTGCATCGGCAATTCCTGTTACAAGATTTGTAGCCCCCGGACCTGAGGTTGCGATGGCGACTCCTACTTTTCCAGAAGTTCTCGCATAGCCTTGTGCCGCATGTGTTGCCCCCTGTTCATGACGAGTCAACACATGATTCAATTGATCCTGAAACTTGTATAATTCATCGTAAACGGGCATAATAGCTCCACCAGGGTAACCATAAATCAAGTCAATACCCTCGGCCAATAAACATCTAATCACGGCCTCGGCGCCACTAATTGTAATACTTTTTGTTACTACCTCTTGTAAGGCAATTTGATCCTTTGTTTTCATTTGATTAATTATCGGTGACACAACCTTCTGAGGCAGTGGACACAGTTTTTATATATTTGTGCAAAACCCCCATAGAAAACTTGTATGGAGGTTGTACCCAACTTTTTTTTCTATTCTCAATTTCTTTATCTGATAAATTCACACTCAAGGTGTTGGTTTCAGCATCAATAGTGATGATGTCACCGTCTTTCAATAAACCAATTACTCCTCCCTCTTGAGCCTCTGGAACTATATGTCCTACTACAAAACCATGGGTTCCTCCTGAAAACCTTCCATCAGTAATCAAAGCAACATCTTTCCCCAATCCAGCACCCATAATGGCAGCTGTTGGTTTTAACATTTCAGGCATTCCAGGACCACCTTTTGGGCCCTCGTAACGGATGACCACTACATCTCCTTTTTTAACTTTTCCGGCTCCTATTCCAGCGTTAGCATCGTATTCACCATCAAAAACTCTTGCAGGGCCAACAAACTTCAAACCCTCTTTTCCAGTTATCTTAGCTACTGACCCTAATGTTGCTAAATTTCCTTTAAGGATTCTGATATGTCCGGTGGGTTTGATCGGATTTTCAAGAGGTCTTAACAAGTCTTGTCCTGCTTTAAGGGGGGAAACTTCTGATAGATTTTCGGCCAAGGTTTTACCTGTTATTGTAATACAATCACCATGGAGCATCCCATTTCCAAGCATAAATTTTAATACAGCAGGGACTCCTCCAATAGCATGAAGGTCTTTCATCAAATATTTACCGCTTGGTTTGAGGTCGGCTAGAAAAGGAGTTGTATCACTAATCTTTTGGAAATCATCTATGGACAAGTCAATACCCGCAGCATGAGCGATGGCCAAAAAATGTAAAACAGCGTTGGTAGATCCTCCCAGTACAGATATCAGTCGTAAAGCGTTCTCAAGAGAATTTTTGGTAACTATCTCCAGTGGCTTTAGATCTGTTTGTATTAGTTTACTCATAGCTGAACCTACAGCCTTGCAATCTTCTATTTTTTCTTGACTGACAGCCGGGTTTGATGAACTGTAGGGTAATGACATCCCCAAAGCTTCAATGGCGGAAGCCATAGTATTTGCAGTGTACATTCCTCCGCATGCTCCAGCCCCAGGGCACGCATTTCGAATTACCTTTTTATATTCGTTTTCATCTATTTTACCGGCTACTTTTTCTCCCCAAGCCTCAAAAGCAGAAACCACATCCAATTCTTTATCTCTGATACATCCCGAGGCAATAGTTCCTCCGTATACTAATATACTTGGACGGTTAAGTCGTAACATCCCCATCAATGCACCTGGCATATTTTTGTCGCAGCCAACTACCGTGACAACTCCATCATATGACATGGCCTGAACGACTGTCTCAACTGAATCTGCAATAACATCTCTTGAGGGGAGAGAAAATCGCATACCGGGAGTCCCCATGGAAATTCCGTCACTCACGCCAATCGTATTGAAAATCAAACCCAACATTTGGTGGGGCGCAATACCTTCCTTGACATGAACTGAAAGCTCATTGAGGTGCATATTACACGGGTTACCCTCGTAACCTGTACTGGCAATACCTATCAACGGTTTTTCAAAGTCCTCATCTGTCATGCCAATGGCATGAAGCATGGCTTGGGCTGCAGGCTGAGTGGGATCTTGTGTTACACGTTGACTGAATTTATTAAGGGCCATGTTTCAAATTTGATGCTAATTTAATGGCTAACAACCGTTGGCCATAATTTTTTCAACTATTTTACACTATACCCAAATTAATTCAAATCATTATAATTATATGATTATCAATTATTTAAATCATGTTTAATAATACATTCAAACCAATAAAAAATAATAACAAATCTATTTAAGTTATATTTATAAAATAGAAGTCTAAAAGTACCAAACAATGAAATATAAAACTTCTAAAGCGATTGATAATTTGTATCAAAAGCAAAAAGTATTTTTTGACTCTCAGACAACCCTACCTAACACCTTTAGGATCGAAAAGCTAAAGGCTTTGCAAAAAGAATTAGGTAAAAGGGAAAAAGATATTTATGAAGCCCTAAAAAATGACTTGAGCAAATCGGGCTTTGAATCAATGGCTTCTGAAACGGTTTTGGTTGAGAAGGAGATTGCCAAAATGATTAAGATGCTACCACTATGGAACAGACCTCATCGAACCAAAAGCAGCTTGATTAATTTCCCATCTAAAGACTACATAGTACCTGAACCTTATGGAAAAACCTTGATCATAAGCCCCTGGAATTATCCTTTCCAACTGTCTGTGACCCCTTTAGTGGGTGCTGTAGCAGCAGGAAATACTGTTGTTTTAAAACCATCAGAGTTTGCCCCCCATACAGCAAGCATAATACATTCTATCATTGAAGCGGTTTTTGACGAGGAACATGTAGCAGTAGTTGAAGGAGATGCCTCCACCGCTACTACACTTCTCAAAAAACAATGGGATTACATCATGTTTACAGGAAGTACGGTAGTTGGTAAAATCGTAGCCAAAGCCGCTGCTGAATATCTCACTCCCACGACCTTGGAGTTAGGCGGAAAAAGTCCGTGCATAGTCGATGAAACAGCACCCGTTAGCATCACGGCAAAAAGATTGGTATGGGGCAAATTCCTCAACTGTGGGCAGACTTGTATAGCCCCGGATTACCTTTTGGTTCACGAAGACATAAAAGATCAGTTGATCCGAGAACTAATCTTACATATTGAAAAATCCTTTGGAAAAAACCAGCAAGATTCAACTGATTATGGTAGGATTGTTCACCAAAAACACTTCAATAAACTTAAGAAATCACTCCAAAAGCAAAAGCTTGTTTATGGTGGACAAATGGATGAAAAAAAATTATTCTTTAGTCCCACACTGATAGAAAACCCCCCATTAGAAAGTGAACTGATGCAAGAGGAAATATTTGGCCCCATTCTACCAATCATTGGCTACAGAAAGGAAGAAGATATTCATAATATACTGGAAAAAAGAGAACGTCCATTAGCTTTCTATGTCTTTTCTAAAAGAAAAAAATTCATCAACAAACTCTTTCGTCGCTATTCCTTTGGAGGTGGAGTCGCCAACGATTCCATTATACAATTCGCAAATGACAATCTACCTTTTGGTGGGGTTGGTCACAGTGGAATAGGAGCCTATCATGGAAAATACAGTTTTAAAAATTTCACCCATGAAAAACCCATAATAAAACGTTCTTTTTGGTTTGATCTTCCGGGGCGCTATGCTCCTTATCCAAAGTCCTTATCTTTGTTAAAATTTTTATTAAAAAATCTTTAAATGTCTGAAAAGAAAGTAAGCGAAGCCATCCTATATCGACGATCCGTAAGGGTTTTTGACGAAAAAAAAGATATAGATCCCGTTATCGTCAAGAGATGTATTCAACAGGGAGCACTCGCTCCCAATAGCAGTAATCTCCAACTTTGGGAGTTTTATCACATTACCGATACAGAAATAATCAAAAAAATTTCAACGGCTTGCTTTAACCAACCTGCAGCAAAAACCGCCAAGCAGTTCGTGATTCCCGTAGTAAGAAAAGACCTTTGGAAAAAAAGGATTACCTCCAATGTAGATTTTATCAAATCTGAGTACGAAAAGTCTAATAATAAAGATCCCAAAAAGATAAAATCAGCAATTTCATATTACCAAAAAATACTCCCCAAAATATATGGTGTCGGGAATTTGGGTGGGTGGTTAAATAGTGTTGCTACCCATGTCAAAGGAATAAAAAAGGTAGTTTATCGTCAGGTGAAAAAGTCAGACATGCGTGTGGTAGCTCATAAAAGTACCGCCTTGGCTGCTCAAAATTTTTTGGTGAGTATGGCGGGTTTTGGTTATGACACCTGCACTATGGAAGGCTTTGATTCCCTCAGGGTAAAAAAATTATTAGGCTTACCTAAAACTGCACAGATAAGCATGATTATTGGTTGTGGTATTCGGACGCCACAAGGGGTTTATGGGCCTCGCTTCAGGGTTCCTTTTGAAGAAGTTTATTTTCACAAGTAATCAAAATTCAACTCATCCAAACCAGCCTCCTATTTTTCCAACTACTTTTAGTTGATCACTTTGGTAATGAAATTGATTGCTTCATACACTTAGATTGTCATGCTCTGAAAGTCCACAAAGAAAAAGTACCTCCACAAATAGCTACCGACATATGAAATTTTATAAAATGTCTTAATAAAAAAAAAAACTACGACCTTAATCAATATTTTTAAGATTAGCAAACATTATCTGTAATTTTGAGACTATACAAATAATTAAATACAATATCATCTTTATGAGACCCTATATATTGATAGAGCGTACATGGAAAGATTTAAAAACAGAGCGTTTTGATTTAGCAATTATACCTTGGGGTGCAACAGAGGCACACAACTACCATTTACCCTACGGTACTGATGTCTATGAGGCCAACGCCATAGCTGCCGAATCGGGAAAAAAAGCATGGGACAAAGGTTCAAAAGTGTTGATTTTGCCCACCATTCCATTTGGGGTTAATACTGGTCAGACAGATATTTATTTAGACATAAACATGAGTCCCTCAACCCAAATGGCGATACTCAAAGATGTTTTGACCGTCCTTGACCACCAGGGAATTAAGAAATTTTTGATCCTCAATAGTCATGGTGGAAATAATTTTAAAACAATGTTAAGAGAGTTAGGTTTGGATTTTCCAGAAATGTGGCTCAGTAGTTGTAATTGGTTTCATGCCTTGGATAAATCTCAATACTTTGAGGAAGAGGGGGATCATGCTGACGAAATGGAAACAAGTATTATGATGCATATTCATCCCGAATTTGTCTTACCGCTTTCAGAGGCTGGAATCGGTCTTGAAAAGAAAAATAAGATTAAAGGATTTCAAGAAAAATGGGCATGGACAGAAAGAAAATGGTCATTAGTTACTAATGATACTGGAGTGGGTAACCCCAAAAAATCTAGCCCCGAAAAAGGGAAAAAATTTTTTAATGATGTAACAGACAAGATTAGTGAATTGATTCAAGATATATGTAATACCCAACTCGATGACATGTATGAATAGGCCTTTGCTCCTCTCTTACAAAATATTTTTAATTACCCTTCTCCTGCAGTTTTTTTTTCAAACCGCTAAGGGGCAAAAGATCAATCAAGATTACGTACTAAAAATTGTAAAAACCACCGAGAAATTAGTATTAGACGGACAGTTAAATGAAAAAGTTTGGGAGAATGCTGATGTAGCTGACAATTTCTCAATGATCCTACCCCATGATGACAGATCAGCCACACAATCTTCAGAGGTTAGGATGACTTACGACAATAAAAACATCTATATCGCTGTAATTTTCTTTAACAACACCATCCAAGGTGATTATGTTGTGGAATCATATAAACGCGATTTTAGTTTTGGAAAAAACGATAATTTTTTAGTAGCACTCGATCCTTTCAACAATATGAACACTGGTTTTGCTTTCGGGCTCAATGCCTACGGCGCCCAATGGGATGGCACCATGTTCAATGGACGAAATGTCGACCTGAACTGGGATACCAAGTGGTATTCTCAGGTCTCCTTCGATGATGAAAAATGGATTGCTGAAATTGCTATTCCACTGAAATCAATACGTTACAAAGATAACCTTAATCATTGGGGGATAAGTTTTAGTCGACTGGATCTAAAGGCTAGTGAAAAGTCTGGTTGGACACCAGTGCCCCGACAATTTCCATCTATTACTATGGCCTACTCGGGTGTTTTGGCATGGGATACCCCTCCTCCCTCCCAAGGATCTAATATTTCCTTTATCCCCTATCTCTCGGGCGAAATTGTCAGTCCCCAAAAAAATATTAACAATCATCAGTTAAATCCCGGTGCCGATGTAAAACTCAATCTGACTTCCTCTCTTAACCTGGATATCACCCTCAATCCCGATTTTTCTCAGGCTGAGGTAGATCAACAAGTAACTAATCTGGATCGTTTTGAATTGTTCTTTCCTGAAAGAAGACAATTCTTTCTTGAAAATGCAGACATTTTTGCCAACTTTGGGTACGACAATATTCGCCCTTTTTTCTCGCGAAGAATTGGCCTGGACAACCAAATCATAGGGGGCATTAGACTTAGTGGTAATATTGACGAAAAATGGAGAATTGGTCTTCTTAACATTCAAACTCAAGAAGATATTAAAAATAAATTTGAAGCAGAAAATTTTGGTGTATTTAGTTTGCAAAGAAAGGTTTTAGACCGGTCCTCTATCGGAATGATTTTTGTCAATAAACAACTCTTGGGAGGATTGGAGAATCCTAACGATAACCATTCTGATTACAACCGAAATTTTGGATTAGAGTACAATTACTTATCCACTGACAATGTTTGGAACGGAAAGATAATGTATTTAAAATCCTTTAGCCCTGGAGTTCAAGAAGATGATGCTGTTATTGCTTCCAACTTAACCTATAGCAATCAATATTTTACGGGGTATTTTCAGGCTGAATATATAGGAGAAAACTACAATGCCGAAGTGGGATACATTCCTCGCACTAAATATTTCAAATTTGACACAGAATTCAAATATTTATTTTTCCCTGCCCAAACTTCCAAAATATTGTCCCACGGCCCATCTACAGGTAACATTCAATTCTTTAATCTTGATGGAGAAAGAATAGACAGTAGAATAGACTTTGGTTATGAAATGAATTTTAAAAACAGAAGTAAATTTAAGCTTTCCTATGAGAATCAATTCATAGTTTTACAAAACCACTTTGATCCCATCAGAACGGGGATTCAGAGTATTCAAGCTTTTACTGAACACCGTTGGCAAACCTGCAACCTGGAATACAACTCAAAACCACAAAGTCTTTTTACCTATGACTTTAAATCTTCCTACGGAGGTTATTTCCAAAATGGGAAAAGATGGCTTTTATTCAGTCAAATGGGATACCGTATTCAACCCTATATCGAATTAAACTCACTTTTAAGCTACAACCGCATCACACTAGATGAGCCTTGGGGAAGCAATGGATTCTGGCTATTGGGAATAAAATCAAATTTCACCTTTACCAAAAATATTTTCTTTTCCAATCTTTATCAATACAACGAGCAGCAGAAGTTGTGGAATTTTAATTCGCGTTTTCAATGGAGATACAAACCGGCATCTGATATTTTTTTGGTGTTTAATAGCAGTGATACACGTATGCTCGAACCCAACAAAAATTGGAACCTAACATTGAAAATCAATTATTGGATTAACCTCTAAGTCAATTTTAAAAAGCATAGCGATTGGGCTGTTTTGCTATTTGACGATGTAGCTCCAAACCAGATTGCAACCAGTCCCTGTAGGTTGCCGTATCGGTATATTGAATGGGAGGATTGAGTATAGTTGCGTCGGCGGTCATTAAAACATAATAAGGCTGAGAGGCTGAGGAAAAATTTAAGCTCTGAAAAGTCGCCCACTTTTCCCCAAGGGTTTTGATAGTTTTGATCTTTCCGTTGGGATATTGAAAGTTAAATTTAAGTGCTTTTGGCAATTCTTTGCGGTCATCTATGTAGAGTGAAATAATAACAAACTCCTCGTTCAACAAACGGAATACCTCGGGTCGGGACCACACATTTTCTTCCATTTT
>CETK01072351.1_pt1 | contig 28168 bp, 45 predicted proteins | sample 361431 | NCBI WGS metagenome assembly CETK01 (sample SAMEA2622452, study PRJEB7988) | marine metagenome | biome: marine biome (ENVO:00000447); feature: surface water layer (ENVO:00002042); material: "saline water (ENVO:00002010), including plankton (ENVO:xxxxxxxx)" | depth 5 m | reverse complement strand
ATAGAACAAAAGTTTATCAATAAAGGATTGACTATTGTTGGATCTGATATGAGATCCGCTTGGGGAGCTTCAAGAATGTCAGAAGTACTTCAAGGTGCTATGATAGATTCAGGACTAATGGTTACACAACATATACAGATGAATATGGCCGCTGGTTCTACTCAAGGTCAAGAAAATATACGAACAGGTAGAACAGCTAATACTGATTTTCTTAACATGGCAGAAAAATCTCGATTGCATAATAAACATGTATCAAAAGAAAATGTTTTGAAAGGTCAAAATATAGTACGTAATGAACCTACAGCAGGTGCAACACTTTATGCTGGTCCATCTCTTACAGTATTTCAAAAGCCAGGTGGACAATATGTAGGTAGTGATAATAAAATAGCTAACTTCGATATTGTTGCTTATGGTTTTGGTGGGGCTAGATATGAAATGTCAGCTAGATTATCAGTACAAGACTCTCCAAACTCTGGTGGTGTTGTAGTATCTGCAATCAGGTTCTGCAAAGTTGCATCTGAAATGAGCATTGTTGGTTATCTTAGAGGTCCATCAGCATGGACTCAAAAAACTCCTCCACTTCAGTTATCTACATCTGATTCAAAATTTGAATGTGATGCTTTGGCAAGACGTACTCTTACAAAATTAACTGAAGCTCAATTAAAAGTAAATAAACCAAAAGCAAAAAGTCTACCATATACATTCCAAGCTGGAGAAACAGATTATGAGTAGAGAACCTTTTGAGCCTTGGAAAAACATTCCTCAAAAGACTATAAATTCATATGATATCGATGGCGTTATATACATGGGTGACTATGATGGATTAAGGCCAGGACCTGATGATATCGTAATTACTGGTAGATCTATTTGTACCGAAGAAGAAACTAAAAAAATGCTTCTTAAAAAAGGTATAACTAATCCTTTATACATGAATTTTAAAGACAAAGACTATAATAATAGAGAACAATCTGGATTTCATAAAGGTTGGACTTTATTTCATCTTGAGCAGCTGGGGTATCATATTGGAATCCATTATGATGATGATATGATTCAAATCGAAAAGATAAATGAAATGATGCCGCATATTCATTGCGTTCATGTAAAACACGAACTTGTACCAAAGGAGTAAACATGTACAACTATGATTGGTGGTCTTACGATAAAGACATAATGAAAGATTTTAATCATTTCTTAAAAAAGATTAATACTCGAGCATGTATCAATTATGGTTTTATTGATGAGGAATATGAAAACTTAAATAGGCATGGAGACTTAGATCATGGTCTTGGTCGTAATGTAGAATATTTCCACCCTACAATTACTTTAGATGATAGAATGAGATATATTGGTACAGTCATTGCGCAGCATGATATGTCTGATTTTAGTATTTTAGGCAATGGTATAATATCTCACTTTTATGGAGCACGTGGCGTTCATATGGCAGTTACAGGATCTAACGATCCTAATGACTGTTTTGTTGATTTTGACAAATTAGCTGATAATGATAAAGATTACCTACAGCATCTTAGAAATAATATAGATAATTCTAGAAAGTTAAAAAAACCAATATGGGGTACAACAGAACTTCATACATCAATACAAGCAGCTTCTAGAAATTATTGTAGACAAAAATATGATGACGCTGAAAGAGCATTCCATCCTGTTGACGTAGTTGATTGGGTTGCATCATTTAGAAATAATGGAACATATGAAGAACTCTTTGCCGCAGATCATATTGGAGAAGCTTATAAAATATTAAGAAAGTTACCAGGTATTGGAGAATATTACGGATTTCATGGTGCTGCATCAACTAGTGTTTTACCTCAAATGAAATATTATCATGATGATAAATTTGTAGCTCCAGGACCTGGTGCAGTATATACAATAGGACTTATGTGGCCAAAGGCTCCAAAAAAATATTATGCAGAAGCAATTTACTTCTTAAGAGAAAACAGCGATGAGATTGGTCTTACAGAAGATGTTAGTTTTCATCCAGGCGCTTATAACATCGATATGCCAGGTGGAAAAAAGCTTTTTAGAGAAGATCAAAAAACTCTTAAATATTATGGTACTGAAGTTTTATCTTGTCAGTTTGGTATATACTTACAGATTAGAGAAGATGCTAAGCTATGTGCAAAACGTCAGGTATCAAGAGCTACAGTACTTGAAGATCAAAATACGTTAGAAAGTTTTATGCAATGAAAGCAATATTAAACTGTCCATTTATTCCAGTAGCAAAAAGAATAGCTTCTCACAGAGGAGCTCAAGGCGTTATGTATGGCGATATGATAAAACAAAAGTATGGTCATTGTGATGTCAACTTTGGTGGCGAGATTATAGATCATAATCAGTATGATACGATGTGGGTATATCATGGAAATGATTTTAGTGGTGGATTAAATATGTTTGGTGGCGTTTATGGTTTTCCTTATGTAGAAAATACAGTAAACTTTTCTAAGTTTAAAGGTAAAATAAAATCAATAGCCATTGACTTTCCGCCATATCATGAATGGATAAAAGATAAATTAGATAAAGCTAAGAAAGACGTACAGCCTGAATGGGCCAGTGTAGATTTAAATAATCTTGAAAGAATGTATAATGAAGCTGAAACGGTTGATTATCCAAATATGACCGACAAATTAGTCATAGGTGATTCACATTCGATATGCATGTATAGACCGGGTTGGACCGTCAATAGCATACCATTTAAAACTTTAAATGGAGCTTTAAAAGAAGGTATTAAAACATTCATACCAAAAGGAAGTTTCAATCAAATAGAATTGTACTTTGGCAATATTGATATAAGACATCATGTGTGTAGGCTAAATGCTGATATAGAAGAATTGGCTGATAGATATATTGAACAAGCAAAAGAATTGAATGCTAAAATATATGAACTATTGCCAATAGAAAATGAATCACGCAAGTTACCACAATCTGGATATTATAAAGGCGAACCTTTCTGGGGTACATGGCAAGAAAGAACAGATGCAAGAAATAAATTTAATGATTACATTGAAAGCAAATATGGAATCATACGTTGGACGGATAAATTACTAAATAAAACTGGTGAACTTGATTTTGCATGTATGGAAAAACCAAAGTCAATACATTTAAGTAGAGAGTTCTATCCTCACTGGAACGGAGAGGAAGAGGTAAATACATTAGAGGAGTTTTTCGGATGAGCTTTGCAAGTATAGTGCCACTCATAGGTGGTGAAACAATAGCAATGCAAAATGTATCAGGTAAAAAACCAGAATACATATTAAGCTATTCAGCGTTTGAAGCAAATGATAACCAATTAGTTGAATACTATGATAACAAAGTACCATACTATCATTTAGATGGTAATATGCCAAAAAGTTTACCAACTGTAGAGTCTGTCAATACTGTTTGTCCTTGTGCTGGATTAAGCAGTCTTTCTCCAGTTGCTGGTACAAATAATAGTAATAATGATTGGATGAGTAAAACAGCTAAACATGTTTTAGAACATATCAATCCTAAAGTGTTTTGGGGAGAAAACGCTCCAAGACTTGCAAGTAAAATGGGTGAGCCTATAGTTAAAAATCTTAGAAAAATTGGAAGTGACAATGGATACACATTTTCAATATATAAAACAAAATCAATATTACATGGATTAAGTCAGGTAAGAGATAGAACCTTCTATTTCTTTTGGAAAGGAGATAAGATTCCACGCTTACCTTATATTCACAGAAATTACGAGCGTATTGAAGATACCATTAGAAATACAAAGCTTAAAAAAGATGATCCAATGAATATTCCAGTAAATAGTAAGGCTCCTACAGATAATCCTTTTTATAAGTATGTACTAGAGGAGATAGAAGGTGGTATAACACATTCAGAATTTCAAGAAAAAATAGAGCGTAGTACCAATCCTTTAGAAGAAATAGAGAGAGCCGGTATAAAATATCGTACTGTAGGCGAGTGGATGACTAAAAAAGGCTATGATAGAGAAGCAGAAAAGTGTAAAAGAATGCATGATAAATTAGCATCAGGTGGTAACATAATGCGTAAAACTACTGAAATACCAAAAGATTATATTGGAGCTTTTGTTGGTCATATGCCAACATCACTAACACATCCTGATGAAGATAGGTATCTTACAGTAAGAGAATGTTTATCAATCATGAAATTACCTGATGATTTTATGTTACAAGGTGGTCTTAAAAATCTTAATCATATTTGCCAAAACGTTCCTGTGACTACGGCAGAAGATATGGCCACTAGTGTTCATGCTTTTGTAGAGGGAAGGCTTGATAACCAGATGATTGATACAAAATTTTTAGTACAAGATAACAAAAATAAGTCATTGGATTATCAAAGAGAAAGCATGCAACTAGATGAGTTTATGGTATAGGAGATAAAATGAAAATATTAATAACAGGACAAGCTGGATTTATAGGTTTCCATGCCGCTATTGGATTTAAAAATGATGGTTGGGAAGTACATGGTATTGATAACTTCAATGATTATTATGATGTAAAACTGAAAAGAGATAGAGCTACTATTCTTCAAGATTTAGGAATTTCTACTATTGATGATACCATTGAAAATTTTAATAAAATAGATTTTCCAGAATATGATTTAATACTACATTTAGCCGCTTATACAAATCCCAGACACGCTTTAAAAACTCAACAACCTTATATTGATACTAATATTACAGCAACTCAAAGAATAATTGATGTAGCACAAGATAAAGGAACACCAGTTGTATACGCTTCAAGCAGTTGCGTCATGCTAGGACAACCACTTCCTTGGAATGAAACCGATAGACCACAACATCAAAACAATCCTTATGGTTGGTCAAAGCATGTCAATGAATGCCAATTTAAACACTCAACTGTTGTAAGATCTGCTGGATTGAGATTCTTTACGGTTTATGGTCCTTATGGAAGACCTGATATGGCACTGTTTTCTTTTACAAGATCGATAGTAAAAGATGAAGGAATAGTTTTATATAACTACGGCGATATGAAAAGAGACTTTACTTACGTAGATGATATTATCCAAGGTATAAAAATAGTTGCAAACAAACTTATGAAAGATGAAGAAAACTATCATGAGATATATAATATTGGGTATGGTGATCAAGTAGAGTTAATTGACTTCGTTGATCATATTGAAAAGAATCTTGGTAGAAAGACCGAAAGAAAATTAGAACCAATGCATCCTGCAGATGCAAAAGAAACTTGGTCAGATACTACAAAGCTTCAAGCACTTGGATATAAACCAACAACTCCTGTACAAATAGGAGTTGCTAAATTCGTTGAATGGTATAAACAATATTATAATGTAAATTAATGGCGTTATTATATCTCATATTCATGGGATTCGTTATATTAACTTTGCTATGGGTAGGACTACTTATAATAATATGGGTATTATCTATTTCATTCGCTATAGCTTATTATATCGTTTTACCAGTGATAGCAATATTACTAATACTAATTATGATTGGATCAATTTTTTGATTTACATTTTGATGAAAATATTATATAATATAATATATGACAAAATAGGAGAACTGCATGTCGATAATGGATAAACTCAAAAAGAACTCAAAGCTAAGTCATACCGAAGTTCTTTCAGAGTCTAAATTTTTTACAGAAAAAGATATGGTAACAACTGACGTACCTATGTTAAACGTTGCTCTATCTGGTTCTGTTGAAGGTGGCTTAGCACCAGGACTTACTGTATTAGCGGGTCCATCAAAACATTTTAAAACTTCCTTTGCATTAATGATTGCTTCATCGTATCTTAAAAAATATCCTGAAGCCGTAATGCTATTTTACGATTCAGAGTTTGGTTCACCACAATCTTACTTTCAGCAATTTGAAATTGATACGTCAAGAGTTTTGCATACACCTATTACAAATGTAGAAGAACTTAAATTTGATCTTATAGGTCAACTTGAAAATCTTGATCGTAATGATAAAGTTATTGTTGTTATAGATTCGATAGGTAACCTAGCATCTAAAAAAGAAATGGAAGATGCACTTAATGAAAAGTCTGTTGCGGATATGTCTAGGGCAAAAGCGCTTAAAGGTTTATTTAGAATGACCACTCCATATCTTGCAATGAAGAATATTCCTTTACTAGCTGTTAACCATACCTATATGGAAATAGGTTTATTTCCTAAAGCTGTTGTTGGTGGTGGTACTGGTATTTACTATTCTGCAGACAATATCTGGATCATTGGTCGTCAACAGGATAAGAAAGGTACTGAAATTAGAGGTTACCATTTCGTAATTAATGTAGAAAAATCAAGATATGTAAAAGAAAAATCTAAAATTCCAATATCAGTTACTTGGGAAGGTGGCGTATCTAAATTTTCTGGATTACTTGATGTAGCTCTTGCTGGTGGACATGTTGTAAAACCATCAATGGGTTGGTATCAGCGAAAAGGTGACGAAGGTAAAGTGCGTGAGGCTGGAACTTTGGAAGAAAGTTTTTGGGAGCCAATCTTTAAGGATACTGACTTTAAAGAGTTTATAAAGAAGCAATATTCTATTGGATATACCGCACCTGTTGATATGGAAGAGATTGCTGAAGATGCAGTTGCTTGAAGAAAATGTTGATTATGAGTTCATAGCAACTGATGAAGATGTTAGTAAGTGGCGTGTAAGAATGCTTACTGGACCATATCCTGAAACAATAATATCTTTTGGTAAAGTTACGGCATTTGAAAATGAAACAAATGAAGATGCAACTCTTAAATTTGATTTCATTATACACTATAGTCCAGATGAAATGCTTACAGATAAAGATGCCGGTCTTCAACAAGCCGCTGGAAATATTTTAGTAGCTATACTTGAAAGTTCAATGGTGGGAAAAGAAATATTTACTACAAGCGAGGATAAATGAATACAAATATAGAACAAGTAGTTCTAAAGAACATTCTCACTAATGAGAAATATATGCGAAAGGTTCTACCTTTTGTAAAACCAGATTACTTTGAAGGAACATATAAGATTCTCTTCAAAGAAGCAGGTAAGTTTGTTGGAAAGTATAATAAACTTCCGACAGCTGAAGCCTTCAAGATTGAGATTGATAATGCTGATTCTTTTAACGAAGAGCAATATAGACATGCAGTCGAGATTATTCCTAACCTTTTCGAAGAAGAAAAAGCCGATGAACAATGGCTCTATGAAAGTACTGAAAAGTGGTGCCAAGATAGAGCGCTATATAATGCAGTCATGGAATCAATCTCAATCATTGATGGTAAACATACTAAATTAACAAAGAACGCTCTGCCAGAAATATTAACAAAAGCTTTAGGAGTTTCTTTTGATACTAATGTAGGTCATGATTATATTGAAAATGCAGATTCACGATATGATTTTTATCATAGAGATGAAGAACGTATTCCTTTTGATTTAGAATATTTTAATCTTATAACAAAAGGTGGTCTTCCTAATAAAACACTTAATATATGTCTTGCAGGTACTGGTGTTGGTAAATCTTTATTCATGTGTCATTGCGCCGCATCTGCAATGAGTCAAGGACGTAACGTTCTTTATATCACGATGGAAATGGCTGAAGAACGCATTGCTGAAAGAATTGATGCTAATTTGCTTGATTGTCCTATTGATCAATTACCAAACCTATCAAAAGAAATGTTTGCAGATAGAGTCTATAAATTATCTACAAGAACAAATGGTAAATTAATTATTAAAGAATATCCTACTGGCCAAGCAAGTACTTCACATTTTAGAGCATTACTAAATGAATTAAAACTTAAGAAGTCTTTTGAACCAGAAATGATCTTTATAGATTATCTAAATATATGTGCTTCATCTAGAATGAAAGGAATGGGCGGTGCAATCAATTCATACAACTACATTAAAGCAATTGCTGAAGAGATACGTGGCCTTGCGGTCGAATTTGACGTACCGATCGTCTCTGCAACGCAAACGACTCGTTCGGGTTATAGTAACTCGGATATTGGGTTGGAAGATACGTCCGAATCTTTTGGATTACCCGCAACTGCTGATCTAATGTTTGCTATTATATCTACTGAAGAATTAGAAAGCATGGGACAACTTGCAGTAAAACAATTAAAGAATAGATATAATGACCCCACTTATAAGAAAAGGTTTGTTATAGGTGTGGATAGATCAAAGATGAGATTATTTGATGTAAATGATTCTGAACAAACTCTAATCGATGACACTCCTGTATTTGATAAGACCCCAACTGGAAAAGCAATAATGGACGAAAAGGCATTCGAAGGATTTAAACTTTGAGAGATTTGATTGTAGCTAGCGGCTGTTCTTTTACTGATGAAAAATTCAGGGCAGCTTCTGTTCCGAAAGATTTTCCTGAGCATCTTAGAGGTGGATGGAAAATGTGGCCAGAAGTATTTAAAGATAGCCTATCAAAAGCTGATAATTACAAATATGAGCTCATAAACACTGCAGTCTCCGGAGTGGGTTTAGAATACGCCTTTGATAGTCTTATAGAATTATTTCATACAAATAAAGATAGATTAAAAGTTATGTTATGGGGTGGAACGGATTGGCTTAGAGTTCCTCACTTTACTCGCCATAAACATGGTTGGGGAAACATCAGATATTTTCAAGATGATGCAAACGTGCATATTCCAAAAGAATGGGAAGAAAAAGATAACGTACAAAAAGGAGCACAGCTTACAATTCACGTTAATAATACTTCGCCATGGCAAAAGTTGGCTGATGGAAAAGTCAAAGTAAAGCTTGCTAAAGAATTAAAAAAATATAGTGATGATTTTGTAGAGAAAATAAAGAGTCAAGAAAACTTTGGTCCATACTTATTGGAAGTGGCCAGAGATCTTAAAGATATTAACAAATTTCATCATATAGTAAAAAGATGTATGAATCGAATATTGACTCTAAAAGAATTATGCGAAAAGGAAGGAATCACTTTCATATATATGACTTTATTACCTCCTTTATACACTGGAGCTCCTATGACAACTGTTGGCGGACTTGAATATGCAATAAACCAAGAAAAAGAAATTAAAATAATTTCTGATGCATCTATTGAATCTTTTAAAAAAATGTGTGACTCAAAAAATATTTGGGGATTTGATAATAAAAGTTTAAGAGTGGCAATAAGAACGTGGAGTCAGTTTAATATGCATGATTTAATTTCTTCCAATACAGAACATTTTAATTGGGACGGGCATCCAAACGAACAAGGACAAAGGAAATTAGGAAATCAAGTTTTTGATCTTTATAATGAAATAGTAAAAGGTGACGAAAGTTATTCTATTAATCATGCAAGTTTAAAAAGAAGATGGAAAATGAGTAAGGGGTTTGGTAAAAAATGAGTATGTTTATTTTTAGATTAAAATTACTACTAAGTAGATTATTTAGACGTAAAGAATATAAATCAGATATTTTTATATACGAACAGGAGGATAAAGATGATAAATGATTTAACAAGGTTTCAAGTGTTGATGGAAGAAATAGCTTATTTAAAAACAAAAATCCAGCCACATGATACTGGTCACATTTATACTACTATAAGTACATTAGAGAATAGAGTTGAAGAAATTAAAGAAAGAATAGAACCTCAACTAGATAATAGACAAGGGACTTTGTTTGGATAATGGCTAATAACTACGGAATGCTTACAGTCTTAGGACTAAAAAGACCACCTCAAGGTGATGAAGAATTAGATACAAGAGTTAATATACACACTCTATATAAACATCGATGGGTGTGGTATCACTTGATTCTTTGTATTCAAATGATTTTAACAAATATACTTTTAGTTGGAATACTAATTGTATTAGCAATAAAACTATAAAGGAAATAATATGCCTGGACAAAATTTTATAAACGGTCCACCCAATCCACGTGGAGTAGAAAGAACCACACTAGATGGCAAAATTCGTATAGAAGATCAGACTGAATCTCTAATACTAAAAGTCACTGGATTAAAGTTTTTAGTAGAAAATCCTAAAGCACCGTTTGTATGGTTTGCAATTGCCATATCCATAATCTTTTATATAGAGGGATTTTAAATGTTAAGTGACGATAAATTTAAAGATGTTTATAACAGATTAATGACTACTGCAAATTCATTAATAGAAGAATATGAAGATGAAGACGAAAACATGCATCTTGTTGTGGCTGGTGTCTTAACAACTATGGGATTAAGTATGTACAAATCAATTATGTCAGAAAGAGACTTTGAGAAAATGATGACTCTTATGGTCAGCATGAAAGAAGAAATAAAAACTTACCAAGAAATGGAAGAAGAACAAGCCGATTCGGAGACATATCATTGAAAGTAAATTTAGTAGGATATACACAACCAAACGAGGAGTTTGAATATGATTTCACCGATACCCAAGACTTTATCGCCTTCTGCGCGCGCGTCTCAAATCCGGCCAACCAGAACAACAAAGAAACTAGCAAAAAGCTCATCAAATACCTCATCAAGCATAAACATTGGAGTCCCTTCGAAATGGCATCAGCAACGCTCGAAGTTGAAACAACAAGAGACATCGCGAGACAACTCCTCCGTCATAGAAGCTTTAGCTTTCAAGAGTTTAGTCAGCGCTACGCTGATCCTAATAGTCTTGGTGATATTTTCGTATTGAGAGAAGCTAGGTTACAAGATGAAAAAAATAGACAAAATAGTATCAAAACAGCCGACGCACAACTTAAAGTTTGGTGGGATGCTAAACAAAAGTTTATTATAGACCAAGTAAAAGAAATATATAGTGAAGCACTAGAAAAAGGGATTGCAAAAGAACAAGCAAGGTGTATTCTTCCAGAAGGTAATACAACATCTAGATTATATGTTAATGGAACCATACGTTCTTGGATACATTACATTGAATTAAGATCTGCTCATGGCACTCAGCTTGAGCACATAGAATTAGCAAAAGCTTGCGTACTAGCAATATCTAAAATTTTTCCAATGATAAGAGAGAATGACATGTCTGAATTTGTAAAAGAAATTTCAACGTATTATAAAGAAGATAATAAAGGAAAAGCAGTTGTTTGTGTAAACACAAAAGAAGAATTAGCATTTGTTAACTACTATGATGAAAAAGATGAATTCATAAAAACTACATCATTTCCTGATAAATCGGTAAGGTACGCCGAAGACGCGGCAGAAAACTGGGCTCTTGGATACATGGAATAGTGTAACATTTTTATCACAGTATTAAAAATAATTAAATTAACTGTTTACAATTCTAGAAATTTATGTTATATTAAATATAGAATAAAAGGAATGAGGGCAGTATGATAAAAAAAATAATAGCAGCAGTATTAATTAATGTGTTAGCATTTGGTGGAATAATACACCATGCTCACGCAGAATTTCATGAGATACAAAAAAGAAATAGTTTAGAATGTTTAGCTATGAATATATACTTTGAAACTAGAGCGTCATCTCTTGCAGATGCTATGGCAGTTTCAGACGTAGTTATGAATAGAGTTTATAGCAGACATTTTCCAAATAACATCTGTGACGTTATATACCAAGCAGTAAAATACCAAGATGGTAGTCCAAAAAGAAACCAGTGCCAGTTTAGTTGGTATTGCGATGGAAAAAAAGATATTCCAACAGATGATACGGCATGGGAAAAGTCACGAAAGTATGCAAGTGACTTCTACGTATACAGTAAATACATAGGTATAACTGAAGGTGCAACTCACTATCATGCAACTTATGTAAGACCATATTGGGCTCCAACTCTAGATAGAATAACTAGAATAGGATCTCATATTTTTTATAGACAAAAGGGTGGCTAGTAAACTAACTCCTTGTAAAAATGTTTGTACATTGGAAGATGATATATGTATAGGCTGTGGAAGAACAAAAGAAGAAATAAGTGACTGGACTAAATATAATAGAGAAAAAAGATTAATGATTATGAGGAGAATAAAGAATGATGACAGACTACGAACTAAAGCTCGATAAAAGAGTCCGCAATCTTTCTGATAGAGAAAGAGATATTTTAGTAACTGACTTACAAAAAACTATCGATATTGATTATAAATTTAATGAAAAAAATTCTATAGAAGAACTACAAAAACATATAGATAAAACGTATGACAGTCATTATTCAAAGGAAAAATTTCAAGCAGCAGAGTTCATTATAGACGGCGGTCATGGAACTGGTTTCTGTATCGGCAATATACTTAAGTATGCTCAAAGATATGGAAAGAAAGGTTCTAGAGAAGATGCTCGAAAAGATCTTTTGAAAGTGCTACATTATGCAATAATACAATTACACGTTCATGATCAAGAATTATAGGAGATAACATGACAGAATTTAAGAACGGTGCAAGAAAATACGTATCACCAATGTATACACCAGTTATTGGTCCAATAAAAACTGGTTATGACGCTTACACAACACTACTTTCAGTAGAAAAGTCGCCACTTCGAAAAATGCCACCGATGGTTGGACATCTTGTATTCACAGTTTTAGCGTGGATGTGGAGTGGAATATTTGGACTTTACATGGGAAGTTACATGATATGGGGAGTAAGTGCGGTAGGTCACATGCTTTTAATATCAGGAGCTTTTATAACCTGGCTTATATGGCAACAAGCCGATAGAGGAAATAGTGAAAAAGGATTCTACAACGGCAGAGGTGCTGGTGGAGAACATGAATAAAAAAAACGTTTACATTGTTTAAAAAATATGGTATAATAAATATATTATTCGAACGGTGAAGCTGAGTTAAAGTAGACTGGACTCGGGGGCGGTACCCGACGGCTCCACCAAGAATACTGGCCCATAAGTAGCCTTCGTAGCGTCATCCGGATGCCACCATTAAGTAGGTGGTTAGCAGTCAGACGACAAAGACAGTAAGATGTCTTAGGGTTTTAGAACGTGGCTTGGTTCTCCAGTATTCTTGATGGGGCCGAAATAGGATCGACAGATATGGAGATAACGTGGAGTTCGACGGTTAATCGCGTCAAAGATTAAATAAACTAAACGCAAACGATGATTTTGCACCTGTGGATTACGCCCTAGCGGCCTAATCGCACCGAGCCAGGAGGAGCTTGGGAACAGAATCCTCCACGGAATTTGGTCGACGGACCGAATAGTGTAGTGCAAGGAAACGCGTCTTACCAAGAGGCGTAACTTGATTGCTCAGGCGTGGTAGCCAGGTTCAAGGCCTAGCGGCTAAGAATCACATCACCATACCAGGTGGGAGTAAGTTCTGGGAGTTATGAGAGATGGTATCTTGAGCGACCCAGTTGGAGGTATACCCACAGTCCTCCCTACACAGTAAGAACGATGCCTATGCTAATCTTTTAAAGTTTAAAGATTGGAGTTAATAGGTTCGGTTGAAAAAAATCGGTAAGATCGTTGGGGTGATGCCCTAATACATCCGCGGGAAGCCTATGGTTAGCTTCCCATCTTTATTTGAGTGATATATATTATTAATTTACTGGGAGATTATAATGGCAAAGATTGGTGACGATATTAAAGAAGCAATGATAGCACACGCAAAAGGTCATATCGAAAAGCACAAAATGAATGTAAAGATTTATTTTCGAAATGCTGCAGGTATTGGTGGAGAAAAACATCCAGATGTTTTAGAAGCCATAGAACAAGAATTAGATATAGTTGCAAAGTACGATGATCAGATTGAGATGCTTAAAAAATATTTTTAACTGATGCGTGTACATAGAGCAGGATTGAAAGATAAGGAATGGGAAATTGATAGAATTACAAAAAAGATAGGAGCCTTCTATACTGAATCTAATTGGAGAAAACAAGAAGAGATAACCTTTACCAAACCTCGTGCATTTAAAGAAACATTTAAAAATTTTTTATTCTATGATGTAATAATTTTAGCAGATCAACAACATGTTAATCATTGGAAGGCATGTAAGTATGCTTTTGACTATTATTGTTCAATAGATAGAGATGTTGAGATAGTAACTTATGAAGAATACGGTTTAAATTTTCATCAGTTTTGCAAATTTGTAAATTATACTATCAAAGATATTATGAGAGAAGATGCTAATGTATTTAGATATATGGGAGCCAAATACAAACATTATTTTGTACGGCCTTTAAAAAATAAAGAAGTACAAAAAACTGATACTGTTGTTTATTCTCTCATGGATTCTGCCTTTCTTTCTAGAGAAATCAATTCCGTAGAAAAACAAGTGCAGTTAGCTTTTAGAGGAATGGAGCCTGAACATCATCAAATATTTAGAGAAGCACTTAAAAATACTAATTGGGTTGATCTTGGAGATAGTAGAAGATTAGATGATGGTCCAAGTTTATTAGATAAATTAGAACTTATAAGAAGATCTAATTTTTATATTGGAACAGCATGCAGTTGGTCGCAATGGGCTCGAAATGTTGACACAAAAGTTTACATAATTTATAATAGACGCCCGAGAGATCATAATCACGATATGCGTAATTTAGATACTAAAGATAAGTATCTTATTCTAGGTGAGTTAATGACGACATCATAATATAAATATTAATATGTTTAAGTTACCAATACAGCTTACTGAAGCTGCAGAAGAATATTTAAAAGATATTGGAGACCCAAACGTTTCTCTAACAGTAAAGGGCGGGGGATGCGCTGGATTTCAATATGTCTGGGGTACAACAGACAAAGAACCCAAAGTAGCAAACTTGTGGGTTGATCCAATGGCAGAAATGTTTGTCTTTGGTTGTACAGTTGATTATGTAAAAGAAATAGGAGGATCTTACTTGAAAATTATTAATCCAAATGCAAAAGCATCATGTGGTTGTGGGGAGAGTTTCGGTGTTTGATTTTAAATTTAAAGCTGAAATGTTCTACAAGACTAAAGGACACTTAAACGCGTCAAAAGAAACTATTGAAGGAATGTTTGATAGTTATTTTAAAAGAGCTTGGGGTAATCATGAATGGGGTGCTGAATATAGAACTGAAGGGTTTGAAGAAGCTTGGAAAAAATACAATGAATATGTGGCAATAAAATAAAGACCTATACAAAAAATATTTTTTACGGGGATATTGATGAATGTATTCGGGTAAAACAATCTATGGCAGAAAATATACTTACTATTCGATCCATAGAACATCCGCTTATTCCTAAGATATATGCCGCCGATAACACTTGGTATGAAATGGAATACGTTGATGGAGAATCGGTTGGTAATATAATTAATAGTGTCGGCTATAAAGAAAGAATAGAATTAACATTTAAACTTATTAGTGAAATATCTAGTTTGATAAGTGTGATGTTTAAACTTAAAAATGAATCTCTTCCATATCATATGTTTATTGGTAAAGATATGAGAAACTATCATAATTATATGATAGATAAAGATGGAAGAATTTTGTGTATTGATTTTGATACTTGGAGGTGGTATCCCGATAAAGAAGCTATATGGAATGCTCGCAATGCTCATTCATTTATAATTGAGAAGCTTCTTATTTCATAGCGTCATTTAAAGAATCTAAAACACTATCAATATTTGGTTCTTGTCCATCAGGATCATATTTACATTGATATGTTACAGGACATTGTCCTTCAACTACTAATTGATACGTATCATTAGCACCTTTATATAAACAAACTTGTTGTCCATTTTTAGCAGTTTTTCTTTTGTATCTTCGGCAAGTAATGTACTTTGGATCTTCTCTCTTACCTAAACGTTTTTCCTGCTCCCAAGTCCAATCACTAAACTTCTTGAGAAAACAAGTAAAACATTGTTTGATATTATCTGGTTGTTTTCTTTCCTCTGATGATGTGGGCGTTGCTATTAATACTAGAAAGAAAACTAATAAGACTCTAAACATAACCTCTCGTCACAAGGTAAAGATAAAACATCCACCCGACGAATCCCACAATAATCGTTACTAAAAAAACAATTGCAATCCACTCAAAAACTTTTCTTCTTCTTTCTTCTTGGTCATATATTGCTTTTTGTCTTTTCTTTCTAATCTCACCTTCAGTTCTTAGTAGTTCTTCCCATGCACCCATGCCTCTTGTAAACATAATCATCTTTTTAAGTTCTTCACGCATGTCTTCAGCTTTCTTTTTAGCCATAAGCGTTTGCAAAGCCTCCTCTTCTACAGATCCTGCAGCAAAAAGTTTTTTAAATAATGGTGGTTTCTGACTTAGCTCTTCTGCTTTTTTAATGTCACTCACTGCTCCCATCCATCTACCAAGGTCACCAGCCATGCCTTCAATATCACGACCTAACTGGAATCCTTTTTTGATAGTTGTAAATGCAGCTGAAGCAGTAGCTAATGCTGTTACTGGATCTATCATGTTTACTCCTACTTTATCTTCCCATAATGCAACTCAAAGGAGTAATAATAAATATCAACAGAACTATTTATAAAAGTTTACAAATCAACTCAAATGGTTTATAATATAATATGAAAACTATTTTAATAGACTGTGATGGTGTCATACTGGATTGGGAAGGTGCTTTCCATGAATACATGAAATCTATGGGATATGAAAGATCTGGAACTGAAGGATACGTAGAAGAACAATATAATAAAGAGAGATCTGAAGTAATACAATACATACATGATGTAAATCATTCAGATAAAATTAAAAATTTAAATCCAATAAAAGATTCGATTCACTATATGAAACTACTAAAAAGCATTGGATATAATTTTATTTGTATAACAAGTATAAGTAGAAATGAATCAGTTAAAAAAAATAGAATGGAAAATTTTGATAGATTGCTCGGAAAAGATTTTTTTGATGAAGTAATATTTTTAAATACGGCAGAGAAAAAAGATGACGTATTAAAAAAATACAAAGATAGTAATTATTGGTGGATAGAAAATAATTGGAAAAATGCGCAAACAGGAGCAAGATTAGGATTACGATCTATTTTAATTACACAAGAGAAAAGAAGAGACGTAATATGTCTTAAAGATTGGACTAACATATATTTGGAGATACTCTTATCATGAGTAATTTTATAGAACTAGATTTTTTAGAAAAATATGATTTAGTGGCTGAAATGAAGAGAATGGAAGACATTCTTGACTGGGGAAACACTGAGCAAATATGCATCAACACAATAAAAGAGAAACCAGATGACCATCAGTTTGGAACAGGAAGTCTTTACATTGATTGGAAAAAAACAGAATCTGGAAATATGGAATGGGTTTTAAAAGATAATCCACCATCAGAAAGTGATTTCACTGAAACAGTTACTATGTTTAAAGAAACTCTTTTCGATAAGATACTTCAAGATTTAAAAAAATATTATGACATTGGTAGAGTTAGACTTATGAGATCATCTCCAAAGACTACTCTTACTTGGCACACAGATGATACAATAAGACTTCACTATCCTTTAGATACCTATGAAGGTTGTTTCATGGTAATTGGAAAAGAAATACAGCATCTTAAAGCTGGAAAGTGGTATGAAACTAATACGCTTGTTCAACATACGGCATTTAACGCTAGTCAAAATAAAAGAACACACTTAGTTGTAAATGTTGTAAAAAAGAAAATACCAAACAAAATAGTTATGAATGGACATGAAGGTATGTTAGGAAAAGTAATTTACAAAAATTTTCCATGTGATCAAATACGCTCTTCAACAGATAAAATAGTTGAGCAAGTAAAAGATTACGATATTTTCATAAATAATGTTTACTCAAAAGAAATGCAATACGAATTGATGAAAAAAGTATGGGAAGTTTGGAAGTATAATTCTAAAAAAAGAATAATAAACATTGGAAGTCGTGCCAAAGATTTTATAAAAGATGAGTATGGATTTCATAAAAATGTTTTAAGTAATTTTACAAAGCACGCTAATTTCAATGGATCATGTAGAGTGAGTTGTATAAATTTTGGTTATCTTGATGAACTTACTGAAGATGAAATTATAGATACATTAACATACGTTTTAAGTAGTAAAATAAACATAGAAGAAGTGACGGCGTTTTCAACAAATGAATAATATAATAACTATCAAATGGGGCACTAAATATGGCCCTGAATATCCAAATAGACTTTATGAAGAATGCAAACAAAAATGTTCTTTTCACTTTAATTTTTATTGTGTAACAGATAATCCTGAAGGATTAAATGAAGATATAATATCTTTAGAAATGCCTAAACACAGTAATTTAAATTATAATGATTATATAGAAGATCATCTAAATTATAAAACGCAAATGTGGGATAGACCTAAACTTTATCTCTTTTCTGACTTTGATTTTAGAGGAACAAATATATTTTTAGATCTAGACTCAGTAATAAATGAAGATATATCATATTTGACAACTTTACCAAATGACAAACCGTGGTGTATAGACATGTGGTGGAAAGTAGGTTACAAAGAAAATTGGGATAAATTATGGGGAACTAGAGCAAACACAAGTGTGATGGTATGGAAAAATGATCAATGTAAAGAGATAACAGAAAGAATACTATCAAATCCAGAGCTTTTTGATAAGTATGCTACGATAGATTGCTTTATAGGTTATGAAATGCTTGATTACGAAAACTATCAAAAATCATTTTTTAATTTTATACCACCATTTGTTTATATACTTGGAAAGGAATATCAAGCCGGATATAAAATATCGTTATTTAGTAACAGTAAAATGGGAAGGCACACTGACGAACCTGGAATATGATTATAGAAGTTATTGAAGATAGACATTTTAAGATGTTAGAATATTTTTGTCAAAGGTGTAAAATACTAGGATTTGAAAATAATTCTAGTTTTGAAGCCATGAAACTTTTATGGTGCAAAAGTTGGGGAGAATACTGGTGTGCTATTGATGATAATGAAATAGTTGCAGTTGGTGGGTGCCATCCTTTACCTGAAGTATCTCCAACAGCTTGGAGAATATTATTTAGAGGTTGTGAACTTCCAAATAAATACACGTTTAAAGGTCTAGGTAAAGGAGATTGGAATAGTATAACTCAAAGAGAATTCATTCCGCTTATGATAAAATACTGCCCATCTTCTGAAATCTTTTTAACAACACACAGAGGTGGTGTACATGAAAAGAACCATAAACTCATGACATTACTTTCTAAACAAAAGAATCCTTATTTAGTATATCATACGACAATGGAATTATATAATACTGAACAGACAATATGGAGAGTAAAAGTTCCTACATATTTTGAAAGAAGAGGAAAACTAAAAAATGTTAGATAAATTAACAGCTTGGCATAATGGTGAGTATAAACCACTTGGAAATGTAAAGATTAGTCCACTTGATTTTGGGTTTATACATTCGGATGCAACATATGATGTTATAAGAGTTAATGAAAGAAAAATATTATTTTGGCAGTATCATGTAGAAAGATATCACAAAGCTTGTCATTATTATGGATTCGATCAAATAGATTACGAAGATATTTTAGAAATATCATCTAATTTAATTATTAAAAATAATTTAAAAAATGCATTTATATGGATATGTAATTGGAGAGGAACACCAGAAAGTGGTAGTCCTAGAGATATTTGTAATGCGCCCCAGCATCAATTGATTTATGTAAAGCCGTATTATCCCATTAACGACAACAAACCTATTAGCTTGATATCTTGGTACGAGAATAAAAGATCCGATGCTGCATATCCACAAATATATAAAAACTTTTCATGGATAGAATTTACGCGTGCACAATTAGACGTGCAACAAAAAGCACAAGTTGATTCAGCTGTATTACTAAGTCCGGAAGGTTACATAACTGAAGGTCCTGGTTTTGGAGTTTGTTTTGTAAAAGATAATAAAGTAATAACACCTAAGAGAAATGTTTTAAAAAGTGTTACTATTGATATAGTTGGAAACTTATGTAAAGATTTAAATGGTGAGTTTGAAAGAAAAGATATAACATTAGAAGAAGCTCATTCAGCTGATGAATGTTTTATATGTAGTACAAGTGGAGGTATAACACCAGTAAATAAATTTGATCATGTTTGGTTAAAACATAAATTAACTATTATTCTCATGAGAGAATTTGCTGAGTTTATAAAAGGTGGATATAAGCAAGCCCACGGTTATTATCATCTTATTAAAGAAAGGTAAGTAAATGAAAAAATTTTTAGATTATAACGATGTTTTAATAATTCCAAAGGTTAGTGATGAACCACTTGCAAGAAAAGATATTAATATAAACATAGATACTGGATATGTTCCTATTGTTATATCTAATATGTTAAGCACTGGAACTTATAAGATTGCAGATCTTATGTCAAAAGAACAAGTATTAACTTTCATACACAAAGAATATTCCGCAGAAGAGCATATACAAAATTTAAAGAAAATAAGATTTCCTGAATTTGTTGGGATAACAAGTGGAATACAATCATGGGATATAGAAAAAACAATAGATGTTTACAGTCAAATTCCTGTTGGATTTATTAATGTTGACATAGCAAATGTATATGCAAATATGGAAGGTATGGTGAAAACAATAAAGACATATCGTGATGCCTTTCCTGATGCAAAAATTGTGGCGGGAAACATTTGTAGTCCTGAACCAGTAAGAGATCTAATAGGCGCTGGCGCAAATATAATAAAAATAGGTGTGGGTCCAGGAGCCGCGTGTAAAACTCGATCAGAGGTTGGTGTAGGAGTTCCACAATTCTCTGCCGTTCAAAGTGTAGTTGATTGTGCAAAATTATTTGGTGCAATGACTATTGCTGATGGTGGATGTGTTAACAGTGGAGACGTGTGTAAAGCCATTGGTGCTGGAGCTGATATTGTAATGATTGCTGGAATGGTTTCACATTCTGAAGAATGCGATAACGTTATTGAAGTTGATGGAAAAAAATATATTAACTTTTATGGACTTGGAAGTAATGCGCAATATAAAAAGTTTACACCTCAAGAAGTTGAATACAGACCTAATGAAGGCCGTGATCTTTTGATTCCAGTAAAGGGAAGTATATTTGAAGTAATAAATCAAATCAAAGGAGCTTTAAGAAGTGTCTGTACTTATGTTGGTACAGATGATATATCAAAGCTTAAAAAACATGTCGAATTTGTAGAAGTAAATAATACAATTAATAAGAGCTTAGAAAAATATGAGAGATGATCTCATCATTGCTACTGTTGTTGCCATTGACAGCGAAAGAAGGCAACGAAATTATGATTTTCTAAAAAGATATTACGTTGACAATAATCTACCACATGTATTTTTAGAATATTCTGATAGTAGTTACTTACACTTACAAAAAATTTATAATGATTTTTATAAAAGCAACAAAGAAAAAATACTATTTAAACATGATGTTGACTGTATATTAAATGTTGAATCTATTAAGAAAGGTTATGATCTTTGCCGTGCTGATAAAAATAATTTTGTATATCCATATGATCATGTTTCCTTCATTGATCCTACAGAATATAAATCAAACTTTGATGAATACCAACAAGTAGAATCTTTTAATAGAAAGAATGATGGATTAGAAGTAGAGTCAAGTTACTGGCCAGATTGGTTAACTTTAGAAATGATGGCAAACTCTATCATGGGTGAACAAAGACATTTGCCAGCCCTTTCACATACTAATTTTAAAGATATGAATTATCAGAGTCCTTTAGGATATTGTTATATGTTTAATTTTGAAGGATACAACAGAGGTGGTTTGGATAATGAATATCTACTTGATTTTAATTTTGATGATTTAGAAAGGTATCATAGACTAAGAACCTTAGGATATAATATAATTCAATTACCTGGAAAAATATATCACATGGATCACAGTTTTAATAAAAATGGTACAAGAGTTAGAACTAAAGATTATATGATTCAAAACATATTTGAATATTTAAAAATAGCAAATTTAAATAAAAAAGAATTACAACTTTACATAGAGACATGGCCATGGACATTAAAGAATTAAATATAGGAGTCTCAGATTACAATTCGACCGAGGGTTTTACTAATATAGGATTAGATATATCGCATTCTCCACCAACAAAATTAAATCATGACGTAACAAATAAGATTCCAATTGATGATTCTTCTATTGAGTTCATATACACGAGCCATTTAGTAGAGCATTTAAAAATAGAAGACTTTTATTTTTTTATTAAGGATTGTTATAGACTACTTAAAGAAGGAGGTATCTTACGTATTGTAACTCCTGACCTGAAAGAATGGGTGAAGTCCTATTTAAACAATGATCAAGAGCTCTTTAAACTACATCAGCAAATTATGATAGAAAATAAAGGAAGACCTTGGAGTTTAATTGATCATGAATATGTACAATTACCAGCAGATTATTTCATGACGATTTGTCATAACTGGAATCATAAATGGCTGTTTGATTATGAAAGTATTAGTTATCACTTAAAAAAATGTGGCTTTAAAAATATAATAAATACTGGTTACAGGAATAGTGGTTATAAAGATATTGAAAGAGTAGAATTTAATCCAGAATTTTATAAACCATCTTTGTACATAGAGGTTAAAAAGTAAATGAAAAAAATAGCTTTGTGCCAAATACCAGGAATGGATGTTAGGGCACCGAGTCAAGGTATAGCAGTCTTAAAAGCAATAGCTTTATCAAAAAGTTTTGACGCTAAATGTTTTGACTTAAACATATCAGTGTGGAATGATTTAGTGGATGAAGGACTAGGTTACCTTTGGGCCGATTGGAGCATTGAATTTGCTTATGCATTAATGAATGATAAAGAGTTTCATGAGTTGCAAAGTACATCATATGATGAGGAAACAGCAAATAGAGTTTTAAGCTGCATGCATTTTCATATTGACAGTATGATATATGAATATGACCCAGATGTTATTGGATTCAGCTTATTTAGTATAGTGCAAGAAAATACAGCTAGGATCGTTATAGACTACATAAAAGAAAATTATAAAGATATTGAAATTATAATAGGTGGACCAGCTTTACGGCACTATCATGAAGAAAGTTTACCTAAAGATATTTTAGATAAAGTCGATGATTATTTTATTGGTGATGCTGAAGAAAGTTTTGTTAATTACTTAGATGGAAAAAAAGACTTTGGTGGATTAAATAATATCAATGTAAATATGCATTTTGATAGAGATATATGGCCATCACCTGATTATAGAGATTTTGATTTTAGCCTATATCCTTCTAAATGGAGAGAACCACATGTAAGATCATCTGATGAAGGAACAGTTTATGTTACTGGATCAAAAGGTTGCGTAAGGGCATGTGAGTTCTGTGATGTACATAAAATATGGCCAAAGTTTTATCAAAAACAAGTTAACACAGTATTAAGAGATATTAAAAGCATAAGAGAGTATTTTAAATTTAGAAATGTATTCTTTACAGACAGTCTTATAAATGGAAGTAATAAATTTATTAAAGATTTATCTCAAGGTATAATAGACGAATTTGGAGAAAAACCGTTTAGTTGGAGTGGACAGTGGATATGTAAAAGTAAAAAAAGTTTTACTGAAGAGTATTTTGAAATAGCATCAAGAGCTGGATTGAATCAAATAATAGTTGGAATTGAAAGTGGCAGTGAAAAAGTTAGATGGGAAATGAATAAAAAGTTTTATAATGAAGATATTTACTTTACATTAGAAATGTGTAGAAAGTACAATATTCTTTTTATCCCTTTAATGATTGCTGGTTATCCTACAGAAACTGATGATGACTTTAAACAGACATTGGATTTAGCAAAGAAATGGATAGAATATAGAGATGTTGTAAGACCTACATGTATTAATATGATGATGCTACTTCCAGGAACAGATGTTACCATAGATCATGATAAATATCAATTGGCAAATATAACTTATGCTGAAGTCGAAGCTGGTTATACTCCCTTAGATCAAAATTGGTCTTGTGGAGATAATGACTATGAAAAAAGAATTGAAAGATTTTACGAGTATCAATATCAGATTAAAAAAGCAGAAATGGGATTAGGTCATGTAAAAAGAAAGACTTTAAAAAGAGATTATCTTAATATTGCGAAGATACCAAATCCAGAATTAATACACAAGATTGATTATGTAAATGGCATCTATTAGTTGGAATAAAGAAGTTGATATTATAGATGATAATCTATATTACATGAATGAACTCATGCAGGATCCGGTAGCTGAGGAGACACTTAATAAATGGAAAGATTGGGTAGAACACAATTTAAATAAAATTTTGTCTCAATACATGATTCCAGAAGGAATGATTATCCAAGCCGGAGTATGGAATGGAGATTTTTATTCGGTATTAAAAGATATTTTTGGTTGGGAAAGATGTATAGGATTTGATATAGTTAAATATACTGAAGACGACTCAGTAATATATAGTGATTTTAGAGATTTAAAAGATGAGCATCAGCTTCCTTGTGCTTTATTTTATAATGGAATGGGAAACTGGCTTTATAATAAAAAAAGTAAAACGTCAGGTTTAGAGTACGCGAAAAGAAATTTGGTAAAAGGTGGGTTATATTTAGACTCTATTCATATGGATACAACAATACTTAAAGATGTTGAAGGATTAAATTACATGGCTACTTACGACGACAGGTTAATAATTTTAAGGAAAGAATAATGAATTTATGGAAAGATTCAATAATTAATGGAGTTACGGTTACTTCTAGTGGAACTACTGGAACTCCTAAAAAGATTTTTAGAAGTCCACAAAATATTGCTGAAGTTTCTAAAGCGGCCAACGAGGCTCAGAAAATAACAAAGGACAGTAGAATACTTACTGTAACAAGTCTAGATCATGCTGGTGGGTTATTAGCTCAGACAATACCTGCATATATAATGGGTGCAGTGGTTCACGCTACAACATTTAAACCTTTCAGTTTTTTAAAAGAATTTAGAAATTTTACTCATACGTTTTTGACCCCAACACAGATGGGCGCATTAATAAAAACAAAAACATTTAAAGACTATGATTTAAGTGGTAAAAGAATATTAGGAGGTAGTGATCCTATCCCTTGGGATTATATCGAAGCTTTTGTGAATCAAGGTGCTCTTGTTCAGCCTAACTGGGGAATGAGTGAAATAGGACCTATTACAATAAATTGTGAAATTGACTCAATAGAAAAATTTAACTATTATAAGGAACGTGCGCCGCAAACTCCACACGATCCAACCATTTTAGGAGACACCTTTTACTGCCAGAAAAAAATAATTGATGGCGAATTAGTCGTGCGGGGGCCTTTGTGTTATAAATTAGGTTGGCTTGAAACCGGAGACATAGTAGAAGAAGTAGATAACATTTTATATTTTCATCGTAGAAAGGAATAACATGAATACTGGACCATTAACTAGTGCATTTGATGACGACATCGAAGGTGTAGTGCTAAAAGAGTTTATAGTTTACAGAGTTGTAGATGGCAATCTTACAAGAGAAAAATTTGTTAGAAAATATCATGGTGATGGTGACTATACCGATCACAGTGAATCCACACCGCTATCTCCAATAGGCTTTACGCTTGAAGGAAAGATTCCTGGTGCCACAGGAAAATAATTCACTTTTTTTAAAAATAATCGTTTACATTTGAAAAGAATTATGGTATTATATACTATAATATGAAAAGGAAGGAGCCAGAATGGCACATCAAGTAGAAACAATGGCATACGCAGGGGATCTCCCTTGGCATGGTCTAGGTGTAAAAGTTAGTAACGAGTTAACTCCAGCAATGATGATGGAGAAAGCAGGCCTTGATTGGTCTGTAGAAAAGAAGGATATGAAAGTTATAGATGGCATGAAGTCTATAACAATTCCAGGAAGAAAAGCTTTAATCAGATCTTCCGATAATAAATTTCTTGACGTTGTAGGAGATGATTGGCATCCAATACAAAACGCAGAAGTTTTCGATTTCTTTACAGAATTCGTAATGGCAGGTGATATGGAAATGCATACTGCTGGATCACTTAAAGGTGGTTCAATTATATGGGCTCTTGCAAAAGTAAAAGAGTCTTTTGATGTATTTGGTGATGATAGAGTTGATGCTTACATGCTTCTTTCATCTCCTCATCAATATGGTAAATCTATGGATGTTAGATTTACTCCAATCAGAGTTGTTTGCAACAACACTTTAACAATGTCTCTTCAACAAGAGTCTAAAAGATCAGTAAAAGTTCGTCACAGAACTGCATTTGATCCTGATAGTGTTAAAGAAACATTAGGTATCGCTCATGAAAAATTTGCGAAGTACAAGGACATGGCTCAGTTTCTTGGAAGCAAAAAGTTTTCAGTTGATAATCTTATTAATTATTACAACGAGCTTTTCCCAACAACTTCAAGAAGAGAAGAGCAAAAGGTCAAACCAGTGAGTGGTTACAAAGATCTTTCAAGAGCAGCTCAAATGTGTTATGACGCGCTTGAAGTTCAGCCAGGAGCAGAATACGCTCCAGGATCTTGGTGGCAGGCCTTAAACTCAGTAACATATTTTACTGATCATCAACAAGGTCGTAACGCTGAAAACAGACTACATAGTCAGTGGTTCGGTTACAATCAAGGTCGAAAAGTAAAAGCTGCTGAAAAAGCAGTTGAATTCGCTAGAGCCTCTTAAGGCTCTAGTTAACCCTAGAATAAGGAAATAAAATTGATAAATGAACTTATATGCATAGTCGGAATTGCTGCAACTAGCTTTTTAACAGGTTATTTGATAGCTGATTTACAAAGTTTTAGAAGGTACATTAAAGAAAATTGCTTGAAGTAGCAGTCAAAGCATCCTTTTTAATAAATAATTCTTATGACAAGAACAATACTAAAAGGAGTAACATGCATGAATCAGACAAGGATGATCCATGTGATGATGTTTCTGGAAAAAACGCATTAGAAGGCTGGATTAAAGCCTCAGAAAACACCACTAAAAAGAAGAAAAAAATTGAAAGGGATTATCCGCCTTATCCAGGTATTGAACCCGAAGACAATGAATAGTTTAATACAAATTTGATATATAGAAGCAGAGGCCTTAAAATCTCTGCTTTTATTTAATTAAAAAGTAAAGCTTATAAAAAGAAATCTAAAAAATTAATTAAGAAGGTAAATGTTATGAATAAAGAAGCACTGATAACACATTTCGTAATGTTTATACTTGGTTGTATCACTATGTACATGATGGTAAACTATCTATGATAATATTTAAATATGAAAAAGGGGAGACAAGCTCCCCTCTTCCTAACTTACGGCTACTCTTAAATCATTTCGCAACTTTGCTTCCATGTGAGAAATTAAAACTTTTCTCATTGCAGAAGCTCTGTTACGATCACTAAATGAATACTCTCTTACATCGTCGTTATCTACTCTAATACTAAAAACGAAAAATGCACCTTGCTTTTTAACGTTTGATGCACTGCCTAGAGCAACCCGTTTTGGGTCTATTCTAGCGCCAAAGTTTGTTTCTATTACTGACATTAGTCTGCCTTCCATATTGTCCATGCTCCATAGATTATTGCTAATCCGGCAGCAATTTTAGCGAGCGGTGTTAAGAAAAGAACTAGCAATCCAAGTGCTATTAGTGCAGCACCGTCCCATGTAGTTCTTTCTGAGATTCTATTCTTTACCCAATTAATCATTACTTCTTATTCCATATATGCCATAAGACTGCAATTGCAACTAGACCTACTAGGCCTTGGTCACTGAAATTGCTGATCAGTCCTAGAATGTTTTCTGTTACGTTTACTTTTGGCCAGAATGGAATGTTCATACCGTTGAATAGTATCTCTAGCACGATTCCGAGACCGATTAAACTTACACCGGCTTCTGCTATTCCACCAGCCCAAGATTTAATTGATTTTAATATATCCATGTATTCCCCTCCTATATTGTTTCGGGTGTAGTATTATTTATCATTCTTTTGATTTGAACTACCTAGATTTACCTTGTCCACGGTATTTTTTAGTCATACGTCTCTTATGTTTATTCATGGTAGACGTGATAGGTTTTCTTCCTATAGAAGTTCCTTTCTGAACTGGAGTGTGTATTACAGTTCCAATTGTCTTCTGTTTTGCCATAATATCCTCTGTATCATTTATGTAACAGTATTATATATTATGAAAATAAACCTTTACTTTTCTAAAAAAATATTGTATTATACTATTATAAGGAAAGGAAATAAAATGTTTACACCAGATACAATAGCAATAACAATAATGTTAATAGCGCTTTTCATAACAGTAAAGGTGGTCTTCGGACCATACTTATAATGCCAAAGTTTCGTAGAAAATTTTTAAAGCCAACAAGATTTAATCCTAAG
>CETK01119025.1_pt1 | contig 28211 bp, 24 predicted proteins | sample 361431 | NCBI WGS metagenome assembly CETK01 (sample SAMEA2622452, study PRJEB7988) | marine metagenome | biome: marine biome (ENVO:00000447); feature: surface water layer (ENVO:00002042); material: "saline water (ENVO:00002010), including plankton (ENVO:xxxxxxxx)" | depth 5 m | reverse complement strand
TATTTATTTATAATAATATTATTTATATCGTGTAATCAAACACCAGACAATAAGACAGAAAAAACTACTAATACTAATGAGTCTATTGAGGCTATTTATGAAGTCCCAATTAAACTTAGTGAAGAATATATTTTAATAAACAACCTTGATCAATGGACAGAATTCAAATTTTTAGAATCTTATATTTTTGTTCTTGCTAATTCAATAGTAGGTTACATTGATAATGACTATAATTATTTGACTGATACTCTAGGCTCTTTAGGTGATTATTCCTCAAATATGTCTACCTCAAATTTTTTACTTTACCAAGAAAGAGCTGAAATAAAGGGGAGATTAAAACTACTAAATATTCAAATACAAAAGACAAGGTTTAATATAAAAGATTGGAATAAAGAAAAGGGACTAGAAGAATTAAATAAAATATTTATTTTTTATAATTATTCAATTAATACAATTAAATCAATACTAGAAGACAGACCTATCAATTAGTACCTTCCCTAAGTTTATTTAATTGTCTTTCAATCTCAGAATCTTCAATTCTTCTAAATAACATTTCTTTATTATCAATTTTAAAATTAAAATCTATATGATTTATAAGATCATCTAAATTTGACCAATCAGAGAATTCGACCCCAATCATATTCTTCAGTTTTTTAGAAGTATGTGGTATAAATGGTTCTGAGGTGACTGCAAGAAATGCAACAATAATAAATGAAGTATTTAGTATCTCTTCAACTCTCTTTGGATTCTTCTCCTTAATTTTCCATGGTTCATTATCAGCAAGATATTTATTTCCTATTCTAGCAATATTAATTAAATATTTTGATGCCTCTCTAAATTTAAATTTATCTAATGAGGATTTTATCTTATTACTCATATTTAGAATCTCATCTAAAACTTTTAAATCAGATTCATTATTTGAAAGCAATTTTGGAATGGTGCCTTCATAATATTTTTCAATTAGGGATAGAACACGATTAGTAAAGTTTCCATATATAGCCACTAACTCACTGTTATTTCTAGTCTGAAACTCTTTCCAGGTGAAGTCATTATCCTTTGTTTCAGGACAAGTAGAGGTTAAAACATATCTAAGTACATCTTGCATATTAGGAAATTCAACTAAATATTCGTGTAACCAAACAGCCCAGTTTCTGGATGTAGATATTTTTTGTCCCTCAAGATTTAAAAATTCGTTCGCAGGAACATTATTTGGTAGTATGAAGTCCCCAAACATTTTCAACATTATTGGAAATATTATACAATGGAATACAATATTATCCTTGCCTATAAAATGAATAAGATTAGTATTGGGATCTTTCCAATATTTTTTCCAATCTCGACCATTATTATTGGCCCATTCTTTAGTTGAGGATATATAACCTATTGGAGCTTCAAACCACACGTATAAAACTTTACCTTTATCATCCTCAACATGTATAGGAATGCCCCAGTCTAAGTCCCTTGTAACTGCTCTAGGTTTTAAACCAGCATCTAGCCAAGACTTTACTTGACCTATTACATTTGTTTTCCATTTATCTTTATTTTCGATAGTAATCCATTTTCTTAGGAAGTCTTCAAATTCATTTAATTTAATATAGTAGTGTTTTGTCTCCTTTAGCTCAGGAGTAGAATTTGATATCGTAGACTTGGGGTTTTTTAGCTCTTCTGGACTTAAAGTAGAACCACATTTTTCACATTGGTCACCATATGCCCCATCAGAATTACAAATTGGACAACCACCTGTGATATATCGATCAGCTAGGAATTGATTTTCATCAACATCAAAAAATTGTTCAGATTGAATTAATGAGAATAAACCTTTGTCCTTCAATAAGTTAAATAAGTCAATAGATGTTTCATGATGTATTTTTTTTGAAGTTCTTGAATAATTGTCAAAAGATATACCAAAATCTAAAAAAGAAGATTTTATCATTCCATCATATTTATCTATTAACTCTTTAGGACTTATTTTAGCTTTTTTTGAAGCTAATGAAATTGCAACACCATGTTCATCACTTCCGCAAATAAATGCTACATCGTTACCAGTAAGTCTTTTATACCTAGCGTATATATCAGCAGGTATATAAACTCCTGCTAGATGACCAATATGTATTGGGCCATTAGCGTAAGGAAGAGCAGCAGTTATAGTATATGTATCCTTATTTTTTTTCATTAAAAACTATTGATAACTATTCAAAACCAATCCAAGATAAAATATTAAATTAGTAATTGAAACTATTCCTAAATGTTTTTAATTTTTGATACTGAAACTACTGGATTACCAAAAAAATGGAGTGCTCCATTATCAGATTTTAACAATTGGCCAAGAGCAATTCAAGTAGCTTGGCAAGTTCATGATATCGAAGGCAAATGCATATCTAATCAAAGTTATGTTGTTCATCCAGATGGATTCTCAATACCATATGATTCAGAAAAAATACATGGAATTTCAACTCTGCTTGCAAAAAAAATTGGAGTTGAAATAAAGTTTGTACTTGAAAAATTTAATGACGATTTAAAGAAATCAGATTATATATGTGGACATAACTTAAATTTTGATGAGAAAATTTTGGGCTGTGAGTATTTGAGGTTAAATGGAAATAATCCTCTACTAGATTTTCCAAAAATAGATACATGTACAGAAGAAACTGCAGGTATTTGTATGTTGCCTGGAGGAAGAGGCAGGAAATTTAAATTACCTACTTTGATGGAGCTTTATATGCATTTATTCGGAGAAAAGTTTGAATCTGCTCATAATGCATCTGTAGATGTTGAAGCAACTGCTCTATGTCTTTTTAAACTACTAAAAGATCAAAAAGTTCATCCTAAATCTCTTTCAGACAAAATTGAGATTAATCAAAAATTAATTGAAATAGATTTAGTTAACGTTAAAGTAAAAGACATTGAACATGTAAATCTTTTTGAGGAATCAAAAATATTAAAGCAAAATTTAGATACAAAAAATAACAAACCAGTTTCCAAAACAGATAAAATAAATCAAGAATTTAAATTTGGACATTTACATTCTTACACACAGTTTTCAATTCTACAATCAACATCAAAAATTTCAGATTTATTAAAATTTGCTGTTGAGTTCTCTCATGATGCAATTGCAATAACTGATAAATCTAATTTGATGGGAGCATTTCATTTTATTAAGACATTAAAAAATTACAATGAAAATCTCAATGAAAATCAAAATTATATAAAACCTATAGTTGGGTGTGAATTAAACGTTTGCGAGGATCATTTGGATAAATCGAATCGAGATGATGGATATCAAACAGTATTTCTTGCTAAGAACAAAAATGGATTCAGAAATCTTTCAAAATTAAGTTCCATAGCAAATATTGATGGTTTTTACTATGTGCCAAGAATTGATAAAAAATTACTTGAAAAGTATTCCGATGATTTAATAGTCTTGTCAGGAGGTCTGGGTGGTGAGATATCATCAAAAATTTTAAATTTGGGTGAGGAAAAGGCCGAGGAATCTATCAATTGGTGGAGGAAAACATTTGGCGATGATTTTTACCTAGAAATTCAAAGACACAATCAAGAAAATGAGGATTATATCATACCTGTAATCAAAGATTTTGGAGCTAAATATGGAATAAAACTAATTGCTACTAATAATACCTTTTATACTTCTCAGTCGGAAGCTAACGCACACGATATTCTTCTCTGCGTCAGAGATGGAGAAAAACAATCTGTACCAATTGGAAAAGGAAGAGGTTTTAGGTATGGTCTACCAAACAAAGAGTATTGGTATAAATCGAAAGATGAAATGCTAAATCTTTTTAGTGATATACCCGAAAGTCTGTTGAATATTTCTGAAATCATTGAAAAAATTCAACCATTTGAATTAGCAAGAGAAGTTTTGCTACCAGACTTTATTGTTCCAGAAAAATTTGTCCAAAAAAATGATTTTGATAATCAAAAAGGTCAGAATTTATTTTTAAGATACTTGACATTAGAGGGTGCAAAAGAAAAATATGGACAGATAGATAAAGACCTTCAAGATCGAATAAATTTTGAACTTAGTGTAATTTCAAAAACAGGTTATCCTGGTTATTTTCTAATTGTTCAAGATTTTATCAATGCAGCTAGAGAGATGGGAGTTTCAGTTGGTCCAGGTCGAGGTTCTGCAGCAGGTTCTGTTGTTGCATACTCTCTTGGAATCACAAGCATAGACCCCATAAAATACAATCTGCTATTTGAAAGATTCTTAAATCCAGATAGAGTAAGTTTACCAGATATTGATATTGACTTTGACGATGAGGGAAGGAATAAAGTAATTGAATATGTTATTGATAAATATGGCTCAAAACAAGTTGCACAGATTATAACTTATGGAAGAATGGCTGCTAAATCTTCTATAAGAGATACTGGTAGAGTTTTAGATTTATCATTATCTGAAGTTGATCGAATTTCAAAACTGGTACCCAATATGAAGCTCAATGATATTTTCTCAATGAAGGATGTTGAACTAAAATCTGAATTAAGAACAGATGAATTTAGTAGGGTAAGTGAACTAAAAAAACTATACAATTCAAAGGATTTGTCTTCTGAAATTTTAAAGCAAGCTACTATGCTGGAGGGATCCTTAAGAAATACTGGTATTCACGCTTGTGGAGTTATAATTACACCCAGTGATATATCAGAGTTTGTTCCGATTACTAAGGCAAAAGATTCTGATTTTTATGTAACTCAATTTGATAATTCAGTTGTTGAAGATGCAGGACTCCTGAAGATGGATTTTCTTGGGCTTAAAACTTTAACTATAATTAAGGATACAGTTAAGCTTATAAAATATAAGTATGATATTGACCTAAATCCAGAGGAATTTCCGTTAAATGACAAAAAAACATATGAACTTTTTCAAAAAGGAGAAACTGTAGGAGTATTTCAATATGAGTCATTAGGAATGCAAAAATATCTTAAAGATTTGAAACCCAATGAATTTAATGATCTCATCGCAATGAACGCTTTATACAGACCTGGCCCACTTGAATATATCCCATCATTTATCTCAAGAAAAAATGGTTCTGAACCGATTGCTTATGATATTCCTGAGATGGAAGAAATATTAAACGAGACATATGGGATTACAGTATATCAAGAACAAGTAATGTCTCTCTCTCAAAAAATTTCAAATTTCTCAAAAGGTGACGCTGATCTTTTAAGAAAAGCTATGGGTAAAAAAATATTTTCACTGATTGAGAAACTAAAACCAAAATTTATGACTGGGGGTCAAGAAAATGGTTATAGTGTTGAAGTTTTAGAAAAAATTTGGAAAGATTGGGAGGCTTTTGCCTCATATGCATTTAATAAGTCTCATTCAACATGTTATGCTCTCATTGGATACCAAACAGCATTCTTAAAAGCAAATTATCCATCGGAATATATGGCAGCAGTTCTCTCCAATAATATGAACGACATTAAACAGGTAACATTTTTTATGGAAGAGTGTAAAAGAATGGGAATAAAGGTACTGGGTCCAGACATCAATGAGTCTTATTATAAATTTAATGTTAATGAAAATAAAGCTATTAGATTTGGGATGGGTGCCATTAAGGGTGTAGGTAGAGGAGCAGTAAAAACAATTGTAGAGAACAGAAAAGAAGGGAATTATAAAGACATATATGATTTTGTAAAAAGAATTGACCTTAGGTTAGCTAACAAAAAAACATTTGAAAATTTAGTTCTAGCTGGAGGGTTTGACTCATTTAAAAATAAAAGAGCTCAATATTTTAATATTGATAACGATGGGCTTACTTTTTTAGAAAAGGCTATAAAATTTGGATCAAAATATCAAGAGACAGTAAATTCGTCACAAATTAGCATGTTTGAAGAGGGATCAATTGATACTTCTTCTGATTTAACTATTCCAGAATGTGATGAATGGATTAATCTTGAAAGACTCAAAAAGGAAAGAGAAGTTGTAGGTATATATATATCAGCTCACCCTTTAGATGATTTTACTGTAGAGATTAATAATTTTACATCAACAGGAGTATCTTCTCTAAATGACTTGAGTAGACTTATAAATAAGGATTTATATTTAGGAGGGATTGTAAATGAAGTGGAACATCTTCAGACGAAAACTGGTAATGGGTTTGCTGTTTTTTCTTTTGAGGATTTTAATGATCAATTCCAGTTTAGAATTTTCGGAGAAGATTATCTTAAATATAAGCATTTTTTAGAGGAAAGTAAAATATTAAGATTGAGAATTGCAATTAGAGAAGGATGGGTAAATAGAGAAACTGGAAGAGTAGGAGATCCTAGAATTCAGTTTTTGAACATGGAACTACTAGATGGTATAATTAATTCAAATTCTAAAAAAATTACCTTAAATATTGATTCTAATTCATTTAGTAAAGATGAAATAACTAAACTCAAAAAGACTTTAAATAAACATAAAGGTTCAAAACCTGTTTACTTCAATATTCATGATAAAAAAAATGAATTTAAATTAAATATGGTCTCGGAAGAAACTAAAGTGGCTATAACCAAGGACTTACTATTATCATTGGAGAAAGACGAATTTATATACAAATTAAATTAGATTAAAATTTATTTCTTTTAAGAATTAGTCTTAGATTTGCTGCTTAAAATTAATATTATGGCATTAGAACTAAACGACGCAACATTCGAAGAAAAAGTCTTAAAATCAGATAAGCCTTTTCTTGTAGATTTTTGGGCTGAGTGGTGTGGACCATGTAGAATGGTTGGACCAATAATCGATGAGTTGAGTAAAGACTTTGAAGGTAAAGCTTTGGTAGGTAAAATCGATGTAGATGCAAATCAAGAATTTGCTGCAAAATTTGGTGTTAGAAATATTCCAACTGTATTATTATTTAAAGATGGTGAGCTTGTGTCAAGACAAGTTGGGGTAGCCCCTAAAAAAACATATGAGGATGCAATTAATGCTGTCTTATAAATCAAATTAATTATATTTGCAACCGTTTGGTCTGGTAGTTCAGTTGGTTAGAATATCTGCCTGTCACGCAGGGGGTCGCGGGTTCGAGTCCCGTCCAGACCGCTAAATCAAGAATTTAACCCCTATAAATAATTAAAATAGGGGTTTTATATTTATAGACTGGAATAAATGTAGGTTTAAATAATACCTAAGCTTTTTTATTCAAAATTAAAATGTCAAACAACTCTCAGGCAAGTTTAGTAATAGACTATTTTTTAATTGGGGTATTTTCTACAAATCTTTTTTATAAAACTTTTTTATTTTCTCTAAAAATATCAATTCTGCCATAAATTGCCAGTCAAAATTTTTGGTTTGATTAGCAGGATGGTAATGATGATCTTGATCAAGAATATAGCTTTCAGGTTTATTTAAAATACGAGTTTTACTGTATACAAATTCAAATTTTTCACGTATGTTTTTAAATTTTTTTGAAAGATTATATATTTCTTTTAAATAAAGATTCTCTTCCTTTTCATTTTTAGCATTATCAAATCTGCTGAGAACTTCCATAGCATAAAAACTATACCCAGCTAATGCACTCACTTGCTCATAAATTTCAATCAGATATTTATTTCCAGGGTCTTTTTCTTTAATCTTATTTAGAATACTGTTAATCTTATCTAATGATTTTATTTGTTCTGATATTTTTTCCAAACGTGATGAATATTTTTTATTCCAGGATCCTTTATTGTCAAAATCTGGTAAATCAATAACATAATTAGTTAAAGGATTTTTTCTATGTATAAGAGAATTTCTATGAATAACTTCATTACTACTAACTTCAAGAGAATCGGTATCTGTAACCATCATTTTTTCAAAATCTTTTTTTAAAAGAATATTAGTCCATTCTTTTACTGGGGAATCAAAAGAGTCTATAAATGCATATTCCTCTGATTCAAACTCTGACCCAAAGGTTCTATGACGAAATACGGATTTGAATTCAGATTTAGTTCTTTTAATTCCTCCCCAAGTATATTCGGCAAAAGCAGAAATTCCTCTTTTATATAATTCAAAATGAGGAGAATCATCATCCCAGAGAGTCAGTAAAAGTCCATTAAAATCTCTTTTAATAGATTGATCAGCAAAAATGCGTATTTGATCAATATTACTCTCTCTTTGAGGCATTAAAGTCCATCTTGTTTGACCAGCAGTAGCTCCCATTACTTTTAATCCGTTATTAGTAAACCAGTCCATTGCTCTTGTATTACCGTAAGATTCTGTTGTATGATAATTCCATCTCATATATATACAGTTTTTAGGGAATTGCTTAATAAATTTATTGAGTCTAGGCTCGTTAACTTCCCAAATAGAGTCAACTTTTTCAACACTCATATCTAAATCATAGATGGGGTAGTATACTTGACCTTGCTTTAAAAGCATATCATCCCAAAAAACAGGAATTCGGTCATGTTTTTCAGCAAAAGCACTGACTTTGTTTAACCATATTAAATTCAGTTCTAAAGAATTTTTGCCACTTTTTCTTCCTGTAGTTTGCACTTCATCTCCGCCAACATGAAGATACTTACCATATGGAGTAGCTTCCATTGCATCAAGATACAAATCGAATTGAAGACGGTATGTCTCTGGATCTAGAGGATTAAATGCCCAATCACTTTTTGGGTCATCTCTCAATATTTTATTTTTATCATGCTTAAGAATATATGAGGCATGACCTAGACCTTGCACTAGGGGACTTATATTGATATTTCTTTCTTTTGCATATTCACTAATTGATTTCCATTTTTCAATACTTAAAGCATCTTCAGAACCTACTTCTGGACGTCTTCTGTATTTTAGTTTATCTTCTATTTCTAGAATAATTCCATTAATTTTTAACTGTGCTAAATGATCCATCAATTGATAGTAATATGATTCTTTTTCTAGGTGATGTTTTACATCTATATGAATAGGTCTAAATTTAATTAAAGGGTAGTCTTTAATACTAAGTATTGGGAGATTTATATTTTGATCTTTACTGTCCTCAATTAATTGATCTAAAGTTGTGAATGCATAAAATAATCCAGCTTTATCTTTTGCTACAATGGATATTTTATTTTTTAAAATATCTAATTTATATCCTTCTTGATTTAAATCTAAGTTAGAATCAATATGGTAATCAATTTTAGATTCACTTTGGATATTATTTTTAATATGATATGTAAAATCATATCGGATTGGAAGCTCAGTATTGTTATGAGAATATGCAAATTTTATATTGTCAAAATTAAGATTTGAAAAAGTGTCTTTAAATTCAAGTTCTTGAACTGAGGGTAATAATTTAAACTTATCTAAATTTTCAATTTTAGTTGAACATCCAATTAATAAGAATGTAAAAAAAAGGATTGCAATTTGTCTCATTTAATGTTCAATTTATTTTTAAGAAAACCATTTGTGTTTACCAAACTGATTTTTGGAAACAGGTTTATTATTTTCTAAATACCATTTATAACCCCTCAAAACTGATTTTAAATATTTTTTTAATCCAGGATTAATAAAAAAAGTGTGAATTATAAAATAACTGATTTTATTTCTATTGCTGAATACATGTGGATAAACAGTAATATTTAGCTTCGACTTTTTATCACCAGTAATTTTCCAAATAACCTTTGATTTTCTGCCATTCTCTCTTCCTATATTTAACTTATATCCCTCACCCTCATTCCACTCATAAAAATTTCTATGAAGTGTAACCCCATTTAAATACTCTAATATATCCTCACGTCTGTCTCTATCCCAGTTGACAACTTTATTATACCTACAGAAAGGATGAACTTTGTTTAGGTTACCTGGTTCTGATATAATTTGCCAAACTTTTGATGCTTCAAAATCTAAGTTAATTGAGCAGCTTACAGGTAAAATCATTTTTATTTTTTATTATTAATTTTTGGAATCAACCATAATTTATTTTCTGAATCAATCTTTCCGTTAAGTTCTTCCATAATAACTCTCTCAACTATTTTAATCCCATCTTTTGCCATATTTTCAAATGTATCAATGCCTTCATTTGGAAAATTTTTTCTAGTTCTATGAATATTAAATTTATTTGATATTTTCATTTCAAACTCTTTTTCAATCATTTCCTTTCCAATTATGAATCCAATTAGTCCCCCCCATGTCGATGTGGGATTATCTGAATCCCATCCTGCTAATGTCCCAATTTTAATTGTTTCTTTTATATTGCCTTCTCCATAAAATAAACTGACTAGACTCGATGCAAAATTAATCCCTGCTGCAAAACAACCATTACAATATAATTTTTTTGAGGTTATATCATAGCCATCTTTTTGTTCTACCTGATACCTTACATAAATTGAGTCTCTAGTAGCTTCCCACTTAGCTCCAGATTCATATAGATCTTTTACATAATCATACATTTTGGCTGGATATTGATTTTCACTGAGATGTGATCTAGATTCATTGGCTAGCCATAATATCTTTTCTTTAATATTTTTAAATTGCCTGGAACTCGAAGCATTTGAATACATTCTTACATAAAACTCAGAAATTTCTTGAGCTTCTCTTCTTGCAGTGGTTTGAATTGGTAGTTTGGACATTTTAATTGAAAAGTCTGGTCTTGTTGGTGAATACAGTCCAAAAATTTCAGTTGTTAACTGAGCATCAATCATATTGTAGAATTCATTTTTTTTAGGATTACTAGTCTCAGGAGGTTTTTCGCCCTCTAACATTAAATCAAATGCTCTTTGATTTGAAACCCATAGATAGTTTTCTTCCTCAATTTTTATATGATTTAACCAACCCTCTCTGATTTGAGATGGAGATAGAATGCTAGTTTTGTAGTAGTTATGAAGATATTGATACATATATTCAATATCGGTATCATCATCTGATCCCCATATTTCATTCTCTGATTTCAAAATAAAATCAATTTTAACATCAGATTTATCTGTATTCTCGTCTTCCCATATATTTCTCTGATCAGGACCTCCCCAATCTTCTCTAGTGTAAAAATCTCCTGTCTTAATATCCCCAATATTTCCAATTTTATCATTTTCTGTAATTAACCCCGTCCAGTTAGCAATTAATTGTCCAAGCCAAAATCCCTCAAGTTGATCTAGATATTTTTCTTTTGAAATCTCATTATATAATTTATTACTGGGTTCTAATTTATTACATGAGCCTATAACGTATATTAGAAGTATATATAAATATATTTTGTTAATCACACTACTAATTTAATACTAAAAAAGAATTTAGTTATATACATTTAATCTTGTATTGACCAATAATCCCATTGACCACTTTCAGCATATAAATCAACTATATTTTTGAGTTTATTTTTTTTAAATATTATTTCATCTTTTTCATTAAGACTTATTAATTTGTCTTGAACTGCAGATATTATTTTTTTTAACTCTTTTTTTAAAAAATCTCTGTTTTCTTCAAATTCTTCTTTTAAATAAAAAGGGGAAAGAGCATTAATAATATTATTATGGCTGCCCAAATACAAGGACTTTTGAGATACACTATTTTTAAAAATACAGATATATGAATTCCATCTTTTATCGCATACAATAGAAGAGGTTATAAATAATTTGTTATTAAGTAACTTAACTTTTTTTAATATTTCTTTTCTTTTGTATTTAATTTCATTGAATTCTTTTTTTACTTTTTTTGTTTTGATTCTTAGCTTATCTAATTTTTTTGATAACTTTTGTTCTTTATCAAAAATATTATAGTAGTTTAATATTAAGTCCTTTTCTTCTTTTTTTAGTGAATCAAATTTTTCTTGTGAAATTTTTTTAAGTTTTTCCATAATAAGTTACTATACTAAATTTAATAAATATATTTTAATATAGTGGTATTTTGTGCCCTTTTTTTTATATCTGTGCCCCTTTATTTTTTTTATGTCTTAATTGTATTATTATCATTTATATCTTTGTATATTAATTATAATTATTGTTATGAAAAAAATAATATTTCTATCATTCTTTATATTAGGTTGTGGCGGTGAGATTTATTACTTAGATAGCTACAATTATAGTCAATCAGGAGAATCAACCTATGAGACTAAAGAATTGGAATCTGAGAACTTAGAAGGTGCTTTTACAGAGGCATATGAAATAATCGCTAATGAGATAATTTCTGTTTATTCGAGTGCTCTTAATAAAGATAATAATCTAGGCGGGGTTGATAATGAAATTAAAGCTTTAGAATTTTTAAATCAAGCTCTTTTTAACTACGAAATATTTACGGTAAATAGAGAAAAAATGAGAATTAATATTACCGATAAGGAATTTGAGAGAAAATCTACTATAAGAGATAGTATTTTAAATAAATCTAGAATTAAAGAAGAGGCAGAAAAGTCAATAAATTAAATTGTCATGAATTTTACTTTAGTTGATTATGTCGCATATGGAATTTGGATTATCATTAGTTTAATTATATCATATGTTATAATTAACAAGCTTAAATTATTTAATCAAAGTAAGAAAGCGCAAATAGCATTATCTGTTGGTTTAATTCTTGGACATCTCATGTATTTATTATGGAAATATTTTTTTTTAATTCTAATAGGTGCTAATTAAAATTTAATTACACTCTCCATCACTAAAAAAAGTAATCCCATTTAAAGCAGTTGCGTAACATGAATTTGGATATGTAATACCGTTACATCCACATACTGGCTGATATATTTCAATACAAGATCTCATTTCTTCAATTATTGATTCGTCTATGCATTTAAGTAGCTCTTCATCTTCTGATGAACAGCTAATAAACATAAAAGAGATGATTATAATTTTTGACTCTAGCTTCATTGTTCAAAAATATTAGAATTATTATGATTATGATTAACTGATTTAAAAATACTTTTATAAATTGTATGAATAATAATCAATAATAATATCTATTGTGGGAAGTAAATTTTTTGGTAATAAAAATAATAATAGAGAAACAAACGGAAAACGTCAAGTAAAAAATTCTAATAAGAATTCTAAAAAAGACTTTAATAGTAAACTCCAGTCAAAAGGTGTTGCAAAAACAAAAATGACAGGTATTAGAAAAGTTGGACGAGGTAATTAAAAGATATTATTACTTTCTATTATCCAAAATGAAGTTATTAACTCTTTTTTCTAGTATAGATAAGGTAACTGTCCCTTGTTCAAGAATAACTTCATGAAACTCTCTTATGTCAAATCTTTCTCCAAGTTCATTTTCAGCTTTTTCTCTCAATGAGCGAATTTTTAGTTCTCCAATTTTATATGAAAGAGCTTGTCCTGGCCAAGAAATATACCTGTCAGTTTCGGTATTTATCTCATGTAAAGATAATGCAGTATTTGAAGCCATAAAATTTACTGCCTCTTGTCTAGTCCATCCTTTTGAATGTATACCTGTGTCAACGACAAGTCTACATGCTCTCCACATTTCATAAGTTAGTTTTCCGAATTCTTCGTATAGAGTTGTGTAAAGACCCATATCTTTGGCTAGAAATTCAGTGTAAAGTCCCCAACCTTCTCCATAAGCAGATAAATACAAGTTTTTTCGAAATCTTGGGATAGAGTCACCCAACTCATTATTTAGTGAACCTTGAAGATGATGACCTGGAACTGCCTCATGAACTGTTAGAGAAGGTAATGTATAAAGTGTTCTACTGGATAAATTATATGTATTAACCCAATAATATCCTGGATTTGTACTATTTTTTGATGTCCCTACATATCTTCCAGCTGTATACTTTGGAGCTATAGATTCTGGAACTGGTGCAACCCCATAAGGTTTTCTTGGAAGGGTCTTGAAGAATTTAGGTAATTGTTCATCAGCTCTTTTAGCAATATCCCTAGCTCTCATTAGAAGTTCATCAGGAGTTTTAGCATAGAATTGCTTATCATTTCTCAGAAATTTTAAAAAATCTGAAAATGACCCATCAAAGTTTAACTTTTCTATTACAGAATACATCTCTTCTTTTATCCTATTCACTTCCTTCAATCCAATTTGATGTATTTCATCAGACGTATATTCCTCACTTGTAGTGTAGTAATTTATTCTATTTTGATAAAATTCTCTTCCGTTTGGTATGTTAGAAACTCCTATCGTTGTTCTAGTTTGAGGATAATATTCATCTTCAAAAAACTTTTTAATCCTTTTGAATTGTGGTATAACAACCTTTTCTATTGCTAATTTTCCTTGATTTATTATGGAGTCCTTAAATTCCATATTCATGCTTTCAGGTAAATTTTTAAAAGGAGTGTAGAAAAAATTATTATCAAAGCTATTTGTAATGTGCATATTATATGAGGTTTCATAGCCGTTGAATATAACAAGTGGTTGTGAAACACCTTTTATTAATCCTCTCCTTAAATTCTCTAAGTTTTGATCAACAAATTTTGGAATTGCATTTAGTTTATTTAAATAATTTTTTGCTTGATTATGATTAGTGATTGGTCTTACAAAAAAGCCAAGATTAATATGAAACCCAGAGTCAGATAAAAGAGGATTTAAAAAGCGTTCGTATTTATAGAAATCAATTTTGTCTTTTAAAACAAATTTTAATAGCTCAAATGAAATTTGTTCATTTTTAGAAAGATTATCTTGATTTATGTTATTAAGCTTATTGAGTTTTTCTTCTGCAAAAAGAAACTCTGACTTATAATGTTCTTCAGTGAAAAGCCCCAAAGGGAATTCTTTACTATCATAACTTTCATTTGTTTCATATTCTTCAATAATTTTTTCAAGTTTATCAGAGTCGTTATGACATCCTAGTAAAAAAAATGATAAAATAATAGTAAACTTTTTCATCTAATTTCTTAGTTTAACTATTAAATTAAATAAAACATATAAATTTGTCGAAATTTTATGAAGTTAATTATCTCTAATTCCGATTATGTTGGTGCCTCTTCCTCAGGTTTGTGTATGCTCCATTGCTTCTTTACACCATTTTTATATGTACTTCACTCGACATTAATTTTTTCAACTGAATTAATATTTTTCTGGTTTTTCCTGAATTATTTTTTCCTTTTTATGTCTTTTATGTCTATTTATCAGTCCTCAAAAAAATCATTAAACTTAAATGTAATTAAATTATTATATGTTTTTTGGTTCTTATTGACTGGTTTAATTGTCAATGAAAGTTTTGAGATTTTTAAAATACCTGAACTTTTCACATACTTATCTGCCTTTTCATTAATTTGTTTGCACATGTATAATCTAAAATTTTGTAAGTGTAAAGATGATGAATGTTGTGCTTCTTAAGTTATTTTTATGTTAACTAAAAATCAGCGTAAATTCATCCATCAATTAAAGAAAAAAAAATACAGACAACAGAATAATGTTTTTGTTGCAGAAGGGAAAAAAGTAATAGATGAACTAATTAAATCAGAGTGGTCATTCGAATCTCTTTATACAACTGAGAAAAATTTCCATTTAGATGCTAAATTGCTGAAAATTGATGAAATGAAAAAGATTACACATTTTAAAACACCTAGTCCTCACTTAGGTATATTTTTTTTACCTAAAAGAAAAAATTTTTTAGCTGAATCAATTACAATAGCTCTTGATGGGGTAAATGATCCAGGAAATTTAGGAACAATTATAAGAATGTGTGATTGGTTTGGCTTATCTGAAATAATTTGTAGTTCTTCAACTGTTGACTGTTTCAACTCAAAGGTAATTCAATCCTCAATGGGATCAATTACTCGTGTACATTGTCATTATGTAAATGACCTACGAGAAACCTTAATAGGATTTGACAAACCAATATTTGGAGCAACTACTAATGGAAATTCTATATACGAATCTGTTTTACCAAAAAAAGCAACATATGTTTTTGGAAACGAATCACATGGAATTTCAAAGTCATTATCTACAGAATTTAAAGGTGAGTTTTCTATTCCTAAATTGAGAAAAGAAATTAGTTCACCTGAAAGTTTAAATGTTGCAAATGCTTCTGCAATTTTTCTTAGTGAGCTTTTAAGGCCTAATTAAAATATATTCTAATTTATCTGTTGAATTTTAGACCAAGTCTTTATTAAAAAAAAGCCTCCAGTAGGTGAAGGCTTATATACTTTATAAGATTCAATTAAAGATTTTAGCTCCCCCTCTTGGACTCGAACCAAGGACCCTCTGATTAACAGTCAGATGCTCTAACCAACTGAGCTAAGGAGGAATTTAGTCGGCAAATATAATTTTTTTTTTACACTTATTTTTATCTTTATTGTTATATTTGATTTTATATGAGGTCGTTTTTAAGCTATTTATTGCTAATTACTCTATTATTTCCAACTATTGTTGAATCTTTACATGCAATAAGCGACTCTCACAATATTCAAGAAGAACAGTCTCTAAATTTTAATAAAGAAAAACATAATTGTACAATTGGACTTTATCTTGCAATTGACTATAATAGTTCAGAAAGCAATTCTTATGATGATCTTATAACTGTATTTCTTCTCAAGGAAAATTTAAAAACTTCTACAGATTTAATATCTAGTCTTTACTATAATGATATTAAATATCGTGGCCCACCACAGGCTTAAAAATTATAACCAATTAACATTTAATAGACAATTGTCTGGTTATACTCACAACATTTATGTTGTCATAAACTTTAGTTATTTAATAGCTAATTAATACTAATATTTAAAATTTTAAATTATGAAAAAGTACATATTATTAACATTATTCGCATTTGCAACAATTTCAGTTATTTCATGTTCAAAGGATGATGATCATGATGATCATGATCACCATGATGACCATGACCACATTGTCAATGTTGTAAACAACTAGTTTTGTTTAATCCCCTCTCTATAAGGGAGGGGAATATTAAAAACCCAAAAGATATCGGTAAAATATTTTACCAAAATTTAATTAAAAAGTTAAAAAATGAATAAAAAAATTAGAATCAGCATAATAGCACTTATGTTATTAGCTTTTCAATCAACATTTTCTCAAAATAGCAATAATTTAGTTCAGTTGGATGAGGTTGTTTTGACTCTCCCATTTAATCAAACATTAGGTAAGTCAGTATTGAAAGTTGATAAATTAAACTTTAATGATATCAATCCTATCCTTAAGCAGTATATCGCTAACTCAATATCTAAATTACCTGGGGTATCCATTATTTCAACAGGGCCTGGAATAGGTAAACCATCAATTAGAGGTCTTAGTTTTAATAGAGTCGTTGTGATAGATCAATCTATGAGACTTGAAAATCAACAATGGGGTGAGGAACATGGTATTGCTACAAGCAGCTCAGGAGTAAGTTCAATTGAAGTTGTTAAAGGTCCATTATACGTATTATATGGAAGCGACGCAATGGGAGGAGTTCTTTATATAGAACCAGAGAGATATTCTTCAACACAAAATCTTTCTGTTGATTATACTTCTATCTATAATTCAAATTATTCCGGTTTTACAAATAATATAGGTTTAAAAGGAGGAATTGGTAATTTTAGCTATATTCTGAGAGCAGAAACTACCGATAATGATAACTATTCAGCTCCAGATGGTGAGATTGAAAATACTTGGTTTAAACAAAATGATTTTAAAGCAGGATTAGCTTATCAAACTGAAAAATTTAAATCAGATCTCAGAGTATCAATGTCTAACATTGAACTTGGATTACCGCATATGGAAGAAGGTCACGGTGACCACGATGACCACGATGATCATGAAGGTCACGATGACCACGATGATCATGAAGGCCATGATGACCACGATGACCATGGGGATGAAGAACATTATCAAGAAATAAACCATTCAAGTGTTTCATGGAGAAATACTTTTAATATGGATAGCGGTAATACTCTTGATATTACGTTTGGAAGACAAGTAAATGAAAGAATGGAGTTTGGGGGTCATGGAGAAGAAGGTCACGGTGACCACGATGATCATGGAGACCATGATGACCATGACGACCATGATGACCATGATGATCACGAGGGCCATGAAGAAGGAGAAGCTGAACTCGATATGGAGCTTATAACTAACACATTAGATATAAAATTTACACTACCATCAGATGACCTTAATATAATATTTGGATCCAATATTTTAAATCAAGAAAATAAAAATTTTGGTCATGAGGAATTAATTCCTGATGCTGAAAAAAAAGACTTTGGGTTATTCACACTAGGACAGTTTAATATAAGTGATTCTTCACAACTATTAATAGGAGCAAGGTATGATATTCGAGTTATTTCTAGTAATTCTGAATCTAATGATTTTTCAAATTTCAATGGATCTTTAGGATATAAAAAAGATAATCAAAATTCAGTTTTCAGATTTAATTTGAGCTCAGGTTTTAGAGCACCAGATCTTATAGAATTATATGCTGATGGAAATCACCATGGTAGTTTTATGTACAAAAAAGGTAATGATAATCTAGTTGCCGAGAAAAGTATACAAGCTGATCTCTCATATCAGTTGACAAATGATAGCTCTGTTTTATCATTTGACCTTTTCTACAATAATATTAATAATTATATATTTTTAAACCCATCAAATATGTTTGAGGGTGAATTTAGAGTGCATAATTATATGCAACAAGATGCTAAACTTTATGGGGGTGAAATTCATTTGAATAAAAATTCATCTATTGACTGGTTATCATATTTTACATCACTAGAATATGTATTTGCTGAGACAAGTGACGGAGATGCGTTGCCATTCATTGCTCCATTAACATTTAATCAAGTTTTTAATATTGAGCTCGGAAATAATTACTCAGTTGAAGTTGATTTCATTGCAAAAGCAAAGCAAAGCAGGGTAGCTGATTATGAGGATGAAACCGATGGATATTCAATTCTCAATCTTTCTGGAAATTATAAGACAACTATTCTAAATAATGATTTAAACTTATTCTGGAGAGTTAGTAATATTTTTGATAATGAGTATTACGACCATTTATCAAGATTAAAGACTGCGGGGATCCATGAGATGGGAAGAAATATTTCAATTGGATTAAAATATAACTTTTAAATTACTAGGTTAAGGTTAATTTTCAAAAGGCTAGGTGGAAATATCTAGCCTTTTTTTAATTAGTAAAAGCTCTTACCAAGTCATTTCCGTTAGCATAAAGAACTAATGCAATTAAAATAAAAAAGCCGATCATTGTTGAAACTTCCATGAACTTGTCACTTGGTTTTTTACCTGTTATCATTTCATAAAATAAAAACATTACATGACCTCCGTCTAATGCAGGAATGGGAAGAACATTCATAAAAGCTAAAATAATAGATATTAAAGCAGTTGAAAGCCAAAAACCTTTCCAATCCCATTTTGCCGGGAAAAGATTACCTATAGTTCCAAATCCTCCTAGTTGTTGTGCACCTTTTTTAGTAAAAACAAATGAGAAACCTGCAATGTATTCATATAATGTCCAATAACCGTAGTTAAAACCTTGAGCTATGCTATCAAAAAAACCAACTTTTTGATTTATAGTTTCTATACCTGTGCTGAATTTTAACACACCAATCGTATTATCAGGTGATCTTTCGATGGATAAATTGTAATTGGATTCTCCTCTTTCAACAATTATATCCAAAGTATTGTCTGAATTCTTATCCATCCAATCTAAAAAAGATGACCAGTCATATATAGTAGTACCATTAACTGAAACAATTTTATCACCTTTTTGCATACCAGAATATAATGCTGGTGAATCATTTAAAACTGAATCTATGGTAGCAGTAAAAAGTGGGCTAAAGCTCAAAATCTCACCACTTTGAAATATTTCACTACCTATATCTTCAGGTATACTTATCTCCTCACTTTTTCCGTCTAGCCTTTGTACAATAATTTCGTCAACAGGTCTTAATAATAAAATTCTATTTATATCAAGAATATTATCAAGCTGTTTTCCATCAACACTAATTATTTTATCACCTTTTTCAAATCCAATGTTCTCTACTACAGTTGAAGGTTGAAGTCCTAGAGGAATATTTTCTTGAGGAAGAGTCTCCTTACCCCAAACAAATAAAACCATCATATAAATAAGAAAACCAAGTAAAAGGTTAACAGTAACACCACCTAACATTATAATTAATCTTTGCCAAGCAGGCTTTGATCTGAATTCCCATGGTTGGGGTGGTCTTTTCATTTGCTCTTTATCAAAGCTTTCATCAATCATACCTGATATTTTGACGTAACCCCCTAATGGTAGCCAACCAATACCATAAACTGTTTCCCCAATTTTCTTTTTGAATAATGAATATTTAACGTCAAAAAATAAATAAAACTTTTCAACTCTACATCCAAATAGTCTAGCAGGAATAAAATGACCTAATTCATGAAGCGCAACCAAAATTGAAAGGGACAATAAAAGTTGAGTAGCTTTAATAAAAAACTCTGGTGAAAACATATTTTTAATTTTTGAATAGCAAATTTAGTATTTTTTTAATTCCTTGGATTATCTTTGTAGACCCCAAATAAAAAAAATATGTTAAAAAAGTATAGTCTTTTTGCATTTATAATGCTTTCAATCTCGATTGCAGCAATCATCACGTTTTACAATGTATTAACCCCTGAGAGAAAACTACCTGTTTATCAACCTGATATGGTAAAATTTGAGTTGGTTGACAGTACAATACAACATATAAAAAGGTTTCACAAAATTGATGATTTTTCATTGATTAATCAGAATAATCAAATTATTACAAATAAAAATTATGATGGTAAAATATATATTGCTGACTTTTTCTTCACAACCTGCCCGGGGATTTGTCCAATTATGAAAGAAAATATGATATTTCTTCAAGATGAATTTTTAGATGATGATGATATACTATTATTATCTCATACGGTAACTCCTGAAATTGATTCGGTTGCTGTTCTAAAAAAATATTCAGAAGAAAAAGGTGTCAACGATTCAAAATGGAATTTGGTTACTGGAGACAAAAAACAGATTTATGATTTGGCTAGAAAATCATATCTGGTTGCTGAGGATATTGAGAGTTCAACTCCATTCGACATGATACATACAGAGAATTTTGTATTAGTTGATTCTAAGAGAAGAATAAGAGGTTTCTATGATGGAACAAATATTGATTCAATGGATGAGTTAATAAATGATATTAAAATCTTAAAAAGAGAAGAATCTAGATAACTATGAAAAAATGTATTGTTTGCTCAATTGTATCCTTGATATTTTTTAATTCGTTAAGTTCCCAAGAGTTAGTAATTGGCGAAGAAAGAATTAATCCAGGAATTATATTTATTTTTGAGGGTGCTGTAAAGGATACTGTATATCCAAAAAATTATAATCTTGCAGAGAATCAAACGGATGTTCATATAGAAGCAAGAGTTAATTGGGACTTTGAGAATATCCCCGATGGAACTCCGCCAGGTGGGTTCATTCCTTACTTAAGAATTAATGCTGTTATTCAGAACCAACAGACAGGTATAAAATCATCCATTGATTTAATACCTCACATTAATTTAATTGATAATTTCCATTATGCTAGAAATGTTTCTCTTCCAGGAAGTATCGATGACATATATCAAGTTGAATTTTTTATAAACAGTCCAGGAAAATTTGATCTATCATTTCACAAAGATTGGCTAGAGAAATATTCAGAATCACTTATAGAAGATATTGAATTAAAGTATGTAAATATTAGTTTTAGTGAAATAGCAAGGCTATCAAGAAAATAGTCAATTCATTAGCTCCTCAATATGATCTGGGTCTATAGGTATATCTTCCATAAGATTAAATGGCTCTCCATTTGATTGAACAACAACATCATCCTCAAGCCTAATTCCAAAACCTTCATCTGGTATATAAATTCCGGGTTCAACTGTAAATACCATATTTTCTTGAAAAGAATCCTCTAACAGTCCGTAGTCATGTGTATCGAGTCCAAGATGATGTGAAGTTCCATGCATAAAATACTTTTTATATGCTGGATTTTTTTTTGTTCCATTTTTGATATCAACTTTGTCTATTAATTTAATTTTAATTAATTCAGATGTCATAATCTCGCCAACTTGCTCATGAAAAGTCTTCCAATTATTTCCAGTTTTTATAAGTTTTGTAGCTTCATTTTTAACTTTTAGAACAGAATCATATACTTGTCTTTGTCTTTTTGAAAACCTTCCTGATACAGGAACAGTCCTTGTCATGTCACTAGAGTAATTTCCATATTCAGCGCCAACATCCATTAAGATTAAGTCTCCTTTTTTACACATTTTATTATTCTTTACATAGTGCAAAATATTGTTGTTCTCTCCACTTGCTATTATCGGTGAATAGGCAAAACCTTTTGAAGAATTATTGATAAATTCGTGGATAAATTCAGCTTCTATTTGATATTCCCAAATATTAGGTTTAATAAACTTTAGAATTCTTTCAAAGCCTTTACGGGTTATATCACAAGCTCTTTTAATTTGTTTAATCTCATCATAATGTTTAATAGATCTCAGTCTTTGAAGTATTGGATTACTTCTAGCAACTTTTCTATTTGGATATTCTTCCAACAACCATTTTGTAAATCTATCCTCTCTTGTCTCTACTGGAGAGTTAGCTCTATAGTGTTCATTTTTATTAATATAGAATGTATTTACTCTTGATGCAATAGAATAAATTACATTTTTTAAATCCTTAACAAATCTAACATCTTTTACACCTGATAATTTTGAAGCAAGTTCTAAGCTCAGTTTTTCGCCTTCCCAAATCTTAGTGTGTTTATCCGATTCTCTGATAAATAATATTTCCTTACTTATATTGTCTTTTGCAGATGGATAAAGTAATAATACTGTTTCTTCTTGATCTATACCAGATAAATAAAATATATCGCGGTGCTGTTCAAATGGAAGTTCAGTGTCAGCACTTACAGGATAAAGATCGTTCGAGTTGAAAATTGCCATACTATTACCTTTCATGTGATCCATAAAACGCAAACGATTATTTTTATAAATACTACTTTCAAGTGGTTTATACCTCATTTTTATCAAATATTCCTAAAATTTAAAAATTTAAAATTAGATTATAGTTTTTTTAAAAAAAAAAGATAAAAATATCGGCAAATAGGGGCACAGAAGAAGGGGTACAGAATCGATTAAAATTGACTATAAGTTTTTAACATATTACTATTTGAATTAGACATATGAATAAATAAGAAAAAACTACATAAAATAAATAGTTATTTTAAATATTATAATTTAATTTTACAAGCTGATTTTATTAATATGTCATTGATTTCTATTTTTAATTCTTCCATTGGGAAAAAATTACTAATGGCCTTATCAGGTATTTTTTTGGTAGTTTTTTTGACTCAGCACTTTTTGATTAATGTTACTTCTGTTTTCAGTGAGGACATATTTAATTTTCTTTCTCATTTTATGGGTACTAATCCATTAGTTCAATTTATTTTACAACCAATTTTAATTTTTGGTGTAATCTTTCATTTTGTAATGGGTTTTTATCTTGAAATTCTTAATAGAAAGTCAAGAGGCAAAAACTACACCAGATATGCGGGAAGAGACAATGCACCATGGATTTCAAGAAATATGATTTTTAGCGGTGGTGTAGTTCTTCTATTTTTATTTTTACATTTTTATGATTTTTGGGTTCCTGAAATGAATTATAAGTATATTGAATTTTTACCAGAAGATCCTAATCGATATTATGAAGAGTTAGTCCATAAGTTCGAGAGTCCAATTAGAACATCCATTTATTCATTTTCATTTATTTTTCTTGCTTTACATTTACTTCATGGATTTAGTTCATCATTTAAAACAGTTGGTGTTGATTCAAAGTACCATAAGCCAATAAAATCATTGACCTTTGTATTTTCTATATTTATTCCTTTTGGTTTTATTTTTATAGCCGTATTTCATCATCTAATGCATTAAATAAATGGGGTACAAAATGGGGTACAAATCAATTTTTAATTATATATTTGCATCATGGGTTTATATTTAACTGAAAAACATATCAAATACAAGAATGGCAAAGACGACTGCGTCTCTCCTTTTTTTATTTATCATAATAATAATAAGAGAACAAAAGTTTTCTGTAGTATTAAGATTAATAACAAAAATTGGTGTTTTGATAAAAAAAAGGTTAAGTCAACAGATAAAGATTCTGGTTTAAAAAATAAAAAAATTAAGACCATTAAATCTCAGCTTGAAGATATTATAAAATCCTATGAATTCAAGAACGAGGTTTTGACCCCCGAGAAGCTAAAATCAGAATTTGAAATCGTAAAACTCTTAGATTCCGAAATTAAAAAGATTAAATCTAATTCTAGTTTAAATTCCAAAATTCCTACAGGACCTCTTTCATCAAAATGGGAGAGACACAAAGGCAGCATTAACCTTGTTAGCCCGTCTAATAAAAGGAATATTGATGTAATTGTTGTTGGTACTGGTTTAGCTGGTGCTTCTGCCTCAGCTACTCTTGCAGAATTAGGTTACAACGTCAAAGCTTTCTGTTTTCAAGACTCTCCAAGAAGAGCTCACTCGATTGCGGCTCAAGGAGGTATAAATGCATCAAAAAATTATCAAGGTGATGGAGATTCAGATTACAGACTTTTTTATGATACTATTAAAGGTGGAGATTACAGATCAAGAGAGGCAAATGTATACAGACTCGCTGAAGTATCCGGTAACATTATTGATCAATGTGTAGCACAAGGTGTTCCTTTTGCAAGAGATTATGGAGGTCTTCTTGATAACCGTTCTTTTGGGGGAGTTCAAGTCTCAAGAACATTTTATGCAAAGGGACAAACTGGTCAGCAATTACTCTTAGGAGCTTACTCAGCAATGAATAGACAAATTGCAAGAGGTAAAATTGAAATGTTTAGTAGACATGAAATGATGGATCTTGTCAAAGTTGATGGTAAGGCAAGAGGAATAATAGCTAGAAACCACGTTACAGGTGATCTTGAAAGATTTTCTGCACATGCTGTTGTAATCGCCTCTGGTGGATATGGAAATATTTTTTATTTATCTACAAATGCAATGGGAAGTAACGTAACAGCTTCATGGAAGATTCACAAAAAAGGGGCGTACTTTGCAAACCCTTGTTTTACTCAGATTCATCCAACTTGTATTCCAGTGTCAGGAGATTATCAATCAAAATTAACTCTAATGTCTGAATCCTTAAGGAACGATGGAAGAATATGGGTTCCTAAAGATCTAACGGATGCTAAACTTGTTCAAGAAGGTAAATTGTCACCTCTAGACATTAAGGAAGAAGATAGAGACTATTATCTAGAGAGGAGATATCCAGCATTTGGAAATTTGGTTCCAAGAGATATTGCTTCTAGAGCTGCCAAGGAACGTTGCGATAATGGTTTCGGTGTCAACAAAACTGGAGAAGCCGTATATCTAGACTTTTCTCACGCAATCATAAGATATGGAAAAGAGAAAGCATTACTCAATGGTCAAGATGAGAATAATATTGAAGTTGTAAAAAAACTTGGTAGAGAAATTATAAAGCAAAAATATGGAAACCTTTTCCAGATGTATGAAAAAATAGTTGATGAAAACCCCTATGTCATGCCAATGAAAATTTATCCCGCAGTTCATTATACAATGGGTGGGGTTTGGGTAGATTACAACTTAATGACTACAATTCCAGGATGTTTTGCAATTGGTGAAGCAAACTTTTCAGATCATGGCGCAAATAGGTTAGGTGCTTCTGCATTAATGCAAGGTTTAGCTGATGGATATTTTGTTTTACCTTACACTATTGGTGACTATCTTTCTGATGATATAAGCACAGGAAAAATTAGTACTAATAGTAAAGAGTTTGTTGAAAGTGAAAAAGGTGTTCAAGACTTATTAACCAAGCTTATATCAAACAAAGGAAAAAATTCTGTTGATTATTATCATAAAAAGTTAGGAAAGATAATGTGGAATAAATGTGGTATGTCTAGAAACCAAAATGATTTAGTTGATGCAATTAATGAAATAAAAAAATTAAGAAATGATTTTTACAAAAATGTTAATGTGACTGGAAAGATTAATGAATACAATGAGGAGCTTGCAAAAGCAGTCAGAGTTGCTGATTTTCTTGAGCTAGGTGAGTTATTTGCAAAAGATGCACTAGAAAGAAATGAGTCTTGTGGAGGACATTTTAGGGAAGAGTATCAAACAAAAGATGGAGAAGCTATTAGAGATGATAAAAATTTTAAATTTGTTTCAGCATGGGAATATGCCGGGGAACCCTCGGATGCAAAACTTCATAAAGAAGATCTTAAATATGAAGAAATAGAAGTTAAAACAAGATCATATAAATAAGAAAATTATGAAGAAAATACTTTTTACAATCATTTTATTTTTTCACATAAATATTGTTGCTCAGAGTAATACTCTTAACTCAAGGATTATTGAGGCGGATTCAAAAGTCATTACAAAACATTCCACTAATATTCTTGGAAATAAAGTAAATTATGAAGCTCAAATTGGTACGCAGCCAATATGGGACTCAAAAGGAGAAGTTATTGCTACTCTTCATTATACTTATTATAAAAGAACCGATATTGATGATAATACAAACCGACCATTAATTTTTTCATTTAACGGTGGTCCCGGCTCTGCATCAATATGGATGCACATGGGATATACAGGTCCATATAGTTTAATTGTAGATGATGAAGGCTATCCTATACAACCTTACGGTTACAAAACAAACCCCTATTCAATTATAGATGTTGCCGACATCGTTTTTGTTAATCCAATTAATATTGGCTATTCAAGAATTTTAAAAGAAATGTCAAAGAAAGAAGCTTCAGACATGTTTTTTGGTGTAAATCAAGATGCAGAGTATCTAGCTGAGTGGATCAGTACATTTGTTTCAAGGTCAGAAAGATGGAAATCACCAAAATATCTTGTAGGAGAAAGTTACGGTGGAATTAGAGTCATGGCTTTAGCTCATGAGCTTCAGCAAGATCAATGGATGTATTTAAATGGTGTAGTTCTAGTTTCTCCAGCAGACTACGAACTTAGATATGAATCTGGAGGGATAATTTTACCAGTTGTTGACTTCCCTTATTTAACTGCTACAGCTTGGTATCATAACAAGCTTAATAATGAAATGCAATCTTCAAGTTTAGCAGATGTAATTAAAATTTCAGAGGAGTTTGCTTATGATAGTTTATTACCAGCACTAGCTAAAGGAGGATCATTAGAAAATGACGAAAAAGCTCTTTTAGCAGATCGAATTTCTTCTTTAACAGGAGTAGACGTTGGTGAAGTTCTGGATAACAATCTTATTATTTCAACAAACTTTTTTTGGAAGGAGTTGTTAAGAGATGAGGGCTATACAATAGGAAGGCTTGATTCGAGGTATAAAGGAATTGACAGTAAAGATTCTGGAACTTATCCCGAATATCCTCAAGAATTAAGCTCATGGGACCATGCGTTTACCCCTGCAGTAAATTCTTATATTAATGAGGTTTTAAATTATAAAACTGATGTTAAGTATAATACTTGGGCAAGAGGTGATCTTTCTGTTAGACCCTGGAATTCCGATAATTTAAGAGTTAGAAGAAATTTTAGAGAGGCTATCGCAGAAAACCCATTTTTAAATGTTTTGATTCAATCTGGATATTATGATGGAGCAACAACCTTTTCTGCTGCGAAGTATACTATACAACAAGTTGACCCTTCAGGAAAACTAAGAGATAGATTTACGTTCAAAGGATATGAAAGTGGTCACATGATGTATTTAAGGAGAGAAGATCTTCAAAAATCAAATCAAGATCTTAGAGATTTTATTTTAAAAACTATTACTAATAACACCCCAGCAAAATACTAAAATGAAACTTAACCTTAAAATTTGGCGACAACAGGATACAGATTCGAAGGGGGGCTTTGTAAACTATGAAATTGATGAGATTACCCCTGATATGTCTTTTCTGGAAATGATGGATGTTCTCAATCAAAAATTAATTTATGAAAACATCGATCCTATTGCATTTGATCACGATTGTAGAGAAGGAATATGTGGTAGCTGCTCCCTATTTATCAATGGTAGAGCTCATGGTCCTGACAAAGGTATTACAACATGTCAGCTTCACATGAGAAAATTTAAAGATGGTGACTCAATAGTAATTGAACCTTTTAGAGCAGCATCTTTTCCAATAATAAAAGATCTAGTTGTAGACAGATCAGCTTTTGATAGGATTCAACACTCAGGGGGATATATTAGTATTAATACTTCTGGAAACACTCAAGATGCAAATACTACTCCAATAAGAAAAGAGGATGCAGATAATGCATTCGATGCAGCGACCTGTATTGGATGTGGAGCATGTGTTGCAACTTG
>CETK01152338.1_pt1 | contig 28218 bp, 29 predicted proteins | sample 361431 | NCBI WGS metagenome assembly CETK01 (sample SAMEA2622452, study PRJEB7988) | marine metagenome | biome: marine biome (ENVO:00000447); feature: surface water layer (ENVO:00002042); material: "saline water (ENVO:00002010), including plankton (ENVO:xxxxxxxx)" | depth 5 m | reverse complement strand
TTACCATATTTCGTTATCTTAAAGTAAAAATATCTAAAATCTTTTAAATAAAAGATATAAAAATAAATAATAATATTATATTATAATTATGAACGTAGTTTTAAAATGGAAAGATTATTCACCAAGAACATTTTTAAATAAAGTAATTTATGAGAAGGTTCCTACAAAGAAAAAAGGGAAAAAAATAAAGGATAATGAATTTGAAATACCATTAATGAATGAGTATGAAAAATTAATAAATAACAATTATAAAGTAAAACAACTGAAAGATATATGCAAGCATTATAAACTGAAGGTATCTGGTAATAAAGATGAAAAAATTTATAGAATATATAATTATTTGAAATATTCATATTATACAGTAAAAATACAGAGAATATATAGAGGATTTTTAGTAAAAAAATTATTTAAATTGAAAGGCTTGGACTTACGTGATAAATGCGTAAATGATACAGATTTTTTGACATTTGAAAATGTAAAAAAAATACCATTTGATCAATTATTTTGTTTTAAAGATACGGATGGTTTTAATTATGCTTTTGATGTATATTCTTTGTATAATTTGATTATGAAAACAAAAGATCAAAATGGTAGAGTTAAGAATCCATATACAAGAAATTTATTACATTATAAGAATGTAATACACAAGTTAAATGCATCAATCATGTTGGCAAAGAAAATAATGAAGAGAGATATAAAATATAAATTTGTAAAAGATAATACGATATTATCAACAGAAAAAAAATTAGAAATGAATACTATACGTTCATTTCAAAAAATAGATCAACTTGGTTATATAACAGATACAAAATGGTATTTAAATTTATCAAAATTGCGATTAATAAGATTTATAAGAGAATTACAAGATGTATGGGAATATAGAGCACAAATATCAAATGAAGTAAGAAGGAATATTTCGCCACCTAATGGTAATCCATTTTCAAATATACCAATGGGAACATTATTACATAAATCTGAATTAACATTAAAAACATATGGATTAGATATAATGGAAAGATTATTGTCTTCAAATGATAAAGATTATAAAACATTAGGAGCAAATTACATATTAGGATGTTTAACAATAGTTAGTAATTCAGCAGCGAATGCCATGCCCCATCTAGTAGAGGCATTTTTGCCACATCCTCATCATTAATATTAATTATGTAATAAGTAATTAATATTTTATCGTGCGTTATGGTTAGAATTTTTAGGAAAATAAATATATATTTAACAAAACCTATTTAAAAAGAATTCAATAAGTAATGTCATAAGATGCCAAAAACAAAGACGTCTAAAAAAAGCTCCTCGAAAAAAGCAGCAAAGGCTGCTCCACCTGCTCCTGTGCAAGAAGCTAAGCCAGTAGCGCCACCAGTACAAGAAGAAGTTGCACCAAACCTTCAAGAACAATTTGCTGGTCTTCTAGCACAATTGACAGCATTGCGTAGTCAGTTGACCACTGTTACCACTCAAGTAAGAGTTCTTTCTAAAAGAACTGATCGCGAATTGAAAGCGGCAAGAAAAGTTGGAAGAAAGAAGAAGAGAACTGGTAATCGTCAACCAAGTGGATTTGTTAAACCAACCAAAATCAGTAATGAGTTGGCAGCTTTCCTAGGGAAAGAAAAAGGTTCTGAAATGGCTAGAACCGATGTAACTCGCGAAATTAATAAATACATTCGTGCACATAATCTTCAAGATCCAAAGAATGGTCGTCATATCCTAGCAGATACTAAATTGAAGAAATTGTTGAAGTTGAAGAAAGAAGATAATTTGACTTATTTCAATCTTCAAAAATACATGAGCCCTCATTTCGCAAAGGCTTCTGCTTCAAGCAGTCAATAAATAACATATAACAAATAAAAAATAATAATTATTTCATAATTTTTATGTAATAATTAATAAACCGTTATAGGGTTCAAAAAGAATTCTTTCTCTAATAATTTATATAGATTTATCTTATCAACAAAACTATTTTGTTGAACCTGGTAATCTTTAATATTTCTATTAACATAAAATAATTCTAGTGTATTATATATATCATTAATATCATAATTATTTTTTTGTTTTACAATCCATTCTAAAAAGTTATTTGCGTTATATTTTTTTACATAGAGTAAATAATTTTTATATATCTTAAAAATACTATTTTTATTGTAATTAATGTTATAATCTGTTCCACTTAATATACACATAATTTTGAAATCATTCAATCCCATTTTTAACGAATTTAAAATATCATTCAACTTATAAACGATTAGTGTTTTTCTTTGAACATTAAATAATCTTAATACAACAGGACATCCATACATGAATAGATCCATATCATCACTCATGCACGCATAAGCTTTTTTATGTATAACTAATTCAGCACATAATTTATCTGCTTCGCCATCAGCAACAATATATGTCATTCCAAAACATGTTATTAATTTTTTAACATCTTCTATATGCGTATGTTTTACTTTTACACATTGTCTTTTTAACTTAGACAGTTCTTTCTTTACTTCAAATGAATTTAATTCATCGTCTTTTAAATTATTCAAAATACTATCATATTTTTCCCAAGCCTTTCTTCTATTTTCTCTTCTCCTATTTAATTCATCTGTTTTTTCTTTTGGTTTTTCTCCGTCAAATATAAATAATGGTGTTATATTATTATGCATACACAAAATGCATAATGAATACATATTTTCCAATAAACTATTTGTAGCCAAATATTTATACATATATATCATAATATCTATAGATATTGTTTTACCACATAAATCACACATTCTTATGGTCTTCAAATTCGTATGAAGCCTTATTAACTTATTTAATTGTTTAACTCCCATGGATAGTATTTGATTACATATATCTTTTAATATAAAATAAATCAATTTTATATTAATTCTTCTCAAATAATGTCATACGCATAGTTTTTTTCAAATCATTATTTTTAACATCGCGAAATATCAATTCCATTGAACGAAAGTCATTCATCATATCTTCTTCATTATAATATTTTAATATGAAATTAAAAAAATGATCTAAGTTTCCTGGAGATTTATAAAATAATATAGGATTTTTTGGATTATTATTTTCGTGACAAAATAACATAAATTCATCATAGTTATATAATAATATAGTTTTTACAATATAGTAAGCAAATACATTTGTTTGTTCTTCATATAAATGACTATTATCAATAAACTTTCCATAACCATCTATTTTCATATATTTCAATATTTTTGTAACTTGATACAAAGAAAATATTTTTTCTATATCTAACATCATAGCTACATTTTCTTTGAATGGTTTATAAGAACTACTAATTTCATAAGATAAAAATAATACATTTATAATAGTCGCCCAAAATTCTGCATATGATTCACTAATTTCATAATTACTATTTATTTTAAATAATTTTTTAAAATTATCTTTCAATTTTTTAATATCTAAACCTGAAAAATCTAAACATAAGCTATGCATTAGTTCATGTGCCAATACTTTAAACCATTCTTCGTGTCTATATAAAAATATTTCGCCATTTTTTGCACAAGCATATGTTACCGCCGTATTTACATGTTTTGGTTTAAGTATTTCATATTTTTTTGTGATTTTTTTTTCAGAATTATTAAAAAATAAATTTATCTTTAATGTTTTCAATGTCATTTTTGAATGACTAATAATAAAATATAATAATTTATATATTCTACCAACGCATTTTTTTCTTTGTATATTGGTCATATTTTCTCCTAGTAAATTCAATTCTATCTTACTATCCAAAACATTAAATTCACTGATATAAGTGAATTTTACCTTTTTTAATGCCTTTCTTGATTTTTCATCAACAAAATGACTTTCACTTAAATTACCCGAATTATAATCTTTCTTTTTGATATCTATTTTTATAGTTTTTATTTTTTTTATTTCATTATAAAATTTTTTTGTTAATTTATCAAATATTTTGTTATTTTTATAAAAAGTGAAAGAACCTTCTATTAATTCGAAAAAATCTTCTATCATTTTCTTTTTAACCATTATATATTAATTATATAAATTTTAATTTTATATAATTATTTATTATTTAATTCTTTCCTAATTTTCATACTATCATAAAATGTTATTATTTGAGATGGATTACCTCTTTGTTTCATTAAATGTGTTAATTTTGCATCTTTTGTTAATAACAATATTTTTTGACTATAAATATCTGAATTATATTTTGCGCGTTGCGCCTTTTCCATAGCTATTTTATGTCTCCCATTGAAAAAATCTTCGTCCATTAGAATATGTTTTGGGCGAAATTTACCACCTGACTTACCACCAGCGGATTTAGCCTTGGCTGGATCTTTACTTATTGTAGAATTTGATTCAGCTGTAAATGTTTTATAAAATTCATGTTTTTCTGAACCCTCAGTATAGTTTTTGAACTTATTAGCTTGGTAATAATGTTCCACAGAATACCACGTATGACCATCTAATTCAAATGGTTTCACAACTACCCAAAAATTAGATAATACTTTCCTCCAATCTTTTTCTTTTGCCAATTCTTTAAAGTCATCTATTCTATTTTTTGGTATTTTTTCGTGTCTACCTTTTCCTGGTTTTTTATCAGCAGATCCACTATGAAAAACAAAAACTACATTTTCATCATAGTCTTTGAATACTTCATTATCTGTTTCTTCTGCTTTCGCATCTTGTATTGCTACTTCATTTTCTTTTTCCTCATCATCATCTTTTTTATCATCATCAACATTTTTTATTAATTTATTGAATTTTGGTATATAATTATAAATACCACTATCTGAACCCAATAAACAAGAATGCTTGATTTCTTCTTTTATTCTATAAGGCAATTCATGAAAACGGAAAATTTTTTGATTTTGATATGCTACTAATTGATAATGTGGTTGATTAATTTTACCTTGATGTAAATCCATAATAACATAATATTTTGGTTTAAACCAACCTTTCGCTTTTATTGTTTCACTGGCATCTGTACAATGTATAAGACCATTTCTATTTTCTTTATCTATAACAATTATCTTTATATTTAATACTTCTTCCATTATTTTTAATGTAGCAGCATCTGCCCAAAATTCTGAAGACTTTATTTTGTTTTTAAAATTTTCCAAACTATTAACACCTGTCATAAATCTGAAACCACTCAAATTTTCCTTACCTTCTTTAAAATCTTTCTGTAGTCCTTTAAATTTTGTCTGCACTTCTTTCATTTTTTTCTGTATTTCTATAATTTCTTTATATCTTGGATCATTTTTAACACTTTTTTGTCCAATAGATTTTTTTGCTTCACTAAACGATTTTTGCTTATCTAATTTTAACTTTTTCAAACCCTGATATTTTAAAGCAATTTCTTCCTGTTCTTTCTCATTCTTTTTAAGAAAATTTGAAAACATATCTCTTCTATCTTTATATTCATTAAAAATATTTGTTGTAAAATTAGATGCCAATTTCTCTCTTAGCTTTTTCTCTGTCGTTTTCTTTCCCGCAGCTTCTAGTGCTTGTTTTAACGCTAAAAAGAAACAATCTCCAGCACCTTTATTTGGTATAATTTTATAATTATGATTATGAAATTTTTTCTGTAACCAATTTTTTGGTTTTGCATTTATTCCCATCTGTTCATATTCTTTGACTATTTGTGCATATTTTTTTCTACTATGTATTTCTTTAATTTCAACATCATCATCATCATCCATAACTATCGATACTATCATAGGTTTTGCTTCCTTTGCTATACTTTCTCCTGATTTTAAACCCATTTCTTTCATCTCATCTTCTAGAGCCCCTATCAAGCCCCAATCGTTATTATTTAAAGCATCCTCACGTGCTTGTCTTAAGTCTTCTTCTTCTCTTTCACTAATATCTTTCAACAAAGGTTTATTATTCAACCATTTCTTCAAACTTTTACTATTTACTCCTTTATACAATAATGGACCCTCTATGAGATGTAAGTCCAAATCACCTTCTTTATCTTTCAAATTATCTTCAGCTGATGCCCAAAATTCATATATTCCTATTAGTTTAAATGTTATTTTATTCTTTATTCCATCGCCCAACACCAAATAAACAGGTGAATACGCAATATTATGTTTTTTTTGATCGTATCTAATCTCGCCTAAAGCAATTACTACAGGTATTTCATCTTCTGTTAAATTGATACGATACACACTAACATTTTTATCTTTATCATTTTTGAAAAATTTTTTTGGTTTTGGATAATTTATATAAGTATTTAATTTTGAACTTAATGTTGTCATGTATATCTTAATCTAATATTAAAAATTTTTTTAAGTAGTTATCATTCTTAATTTGTTCTATACAATACCACAATTCATTCCTTCTATTTACTATTTCACTATTTCCTTCATCTTGTTCAAAAATAATGATATCCTGTATTAAATCAGCCTTTCTTTTTTTTCTTTTAGAAATATCATAGTAATCGCATATTCTTTCTAATTCTTTTTTAGTAAATTCATTATATTCTTCTTCAAGTAAATAATATATAGCTGTAAAATTTTCACCTTCCGTATCATATGTTTTTGGTTTTGTTTTCTCTTTTTCTTCCACACAATTCATAATATCCTTCAAATTTATTGTGGTATCTTTTTGTATATTATCAATTATCGAACATTTAATATTTTCCATATTAAATATTATTAGTGATTTCTTTTTATATTCATTCTTCAAGTTCATCTATTATATCTAAGCATTTGAATTGTAATTTTTTAGATATACCTTTTTCACCATTTTGTTCTGAATAAAACTCTATTGTTCTTACAATACCTTCCCATTCTTTTTCTTCTTTTTTTAATTCTTCCTTACCTTTTGTCAAAATTATTGATATATTTTCCATTATTTCTTCGTTTGTATCAATAAATTCCTCATCAGATGAATTTGAATTGATTTTATCCAATAAATCACGTATCACATTATAAATATAACTTTTTGGTACAATTTCCTTTATCATTAAATTTACAAAATAACTTGACATACCTCTCCTACCTTCATTCTTTTTATTACAATTGCAAAATTCATTGTAATTATCGTTTGATAATTTGACACAATCTATTTTATCAAATACTTTTATAAATTTGTCAAGATTTTCATGACATACCTTTTCCATTATTTTGAAATTTTTTATAAGATCACGAAATAATTCGGCATACAAAGCTGACCAAAAAACATTTAAACAACCAATTTCAAATATACTATAACCTATCTCTAATAAAGTTTTATATGTTTTTTCATTATCTTTCTCTTTATCAATTATATTATTAATAAAATTGAATATCTCATTAGAAATAACATCATAATTATTTTTTGTTAATTTATTAAGATTAATTCTCAATAGATCCATTTTCGCTTCCATACCATCTTGATTCTTTTTTAATTGTGTTGTTTTAAAATTTCGTATTTGTTCCCAATCTTCTTTATTTATATGATATTTTTGCTGCCTTGGCTTTTTTTTAAAAATGGGTGTTTTACTATAATTTGGTGCTCCAACTTTACGAGCTAAATCATTTACAATTTTAATTGTTGTCGCACTTAATTCATCAATTTGACACATTTCTGCAATTTTATTATAATCTTCTAGATTGTATTTAACCATAATAATATTAATCCCGTCTTGCTTTTATATCATTTAAAAAAAAATATTAATAAAACATTTAAAAACACTTAAAAGAACAATCATAGATATTATAATGGCATCTATAGTAACGAATAAAGAAACCAAATTAAGAAATAATTATGAGTCATACGAGATAAGTAATTGGGAAGACGAAAAACTAGATTTAAATAATAATGTTTTGAGAGGAATATATTCATTTGGGTTTGAAAAACCTAGTTCAATTCAAAAAAAAGCATTATATCCAATGACCAAAAATATACATAACGGTCGTAGGAGAGATATAACCGCACAGGCACAATCTGGAACAGGAAAAACAGGAGCTTTTGTGATAGGCGCATTAAGTGTATTAACACAAACTAAAGGGCCGCAAGTATTAATACTTGCACCAACACACGAATTAGCAGATCAAATATTAAATGTTGTAGAAAATATTTCAAGATACATAAAAGATGTTAATCCATTATTGTTGGTTGGTGGAACATCGGTAGATAAAAATAAAAAATTTCTTCAACAAAAAAATCCTAAAGTGGTGGTAGGAACTCCAGGAAGAGTAAATGATTTAATAAGAAGAAAATTCTTAAATACAAAAACGTTATCATTATTAATTTTAGACGAAGCAGATGAAATGTTATCATCTGGTTTTAAAGAACAAATGTATAAAATTTTTAAAGCTATGCCAAATAATGTTCAAATCGCATTATTTAGTGCTACTATGCCAAAAGAATTACATGACCTTACAGAATCCTTTATGAAAAATCCTACAAAAATATTGGTTAAAAACGATGAATTAACACTACAAGGTATTGCACAATATTATATCAATTTAGAAGATGATACACATAAATACGAAACAATAAAAGATATTTTTAGTGGATTATCAATATCACAAGCAATAATTTATTGCAATAGTGTTTCTAGAGTTAACGATTTAGAAGAAGCTATGATCACTGATAATTTTCCTGTAAAAAAAATACATGGAAAAATGACAGACGTAGAAAGGAAATCTGTATATAAAGAATTTAAAAGAGGTGGTTGTCGTGTTTTAATTACTTCTGATCTTTTCGCTAGAGGAATTGATGTTCAACAAGTAAGCATTGTTATTAATTTTGATATACCTCGCGATGAAAATACTTATTTGCATCGTATTGGACGTTCTGGAAGATGGGGTAGAAAGGGTATAGCAATTAATTTTCAAACAAAATATGATATGAATAGGTTGAGTAGATTTGAAAAACATTATGAAACAGAAATTATTGAAATGCCTGTTGATTTTACACATCATATACAGAATATTTAATAAGTTTATAATCATTTAATATTTTCTCTCTTTTTTCAAATGAATAAAGAAAATATTAAAACATCATTTAAATTACCCTTGGAATATCAAGCAACTACAAGTATTAATGATAATATATCTAATGATTTAGAATTGCTTCAAACATTAGATCCTAGTAGTACATCTGTTTACAAATATCTTTTTCAACCAAAAACAAATCTGGGCGAAGTTATATTAGAATCTTGGGGAAGTAAATTCACTAATAATGTAAATTTCTTGAAAGATTCACAAAATTTATATAAAAATCTGAAAATTACACAAGATACAGAAATTATCAATAATATGGTAAATGATTGGAATGAAATAAAAAATATACAATCAATTGAAGAAAGATATCAATATATCGAGTGGGATTATTTCAAATGGTTAAATTATAATTCTTTGGCATTGCATATTTTAAGTGTATTAAATATCACTAGTCCTATTTTACAATTGGTTACACCTGTTATAATGTTGTTGTTACCATTTTTAATAATTAAATTTATGGGAAAAGAAATCACTCTCACTCATTATATAGAAATACTTAAACAAGTAATTGCTAGAAATCAAATTGGACAACTTATTATTAATTTTAATAATGTACCTATGAAAACAAAAGTATATAGTCTAGTAATGATCGGGTTTTATTTTTGGAGCATATATCAAAATGTTATCTCTTGTTATCATTTCTATAAAAACGCATTTTATATTATAGATAAATTAAAACGTATCAAAGAATATTTAAGATACACGGCAAATAATATAGATGAATATTCCAGTCAAATACAATCATATAAATCATATAAAGATTTTGACACAACCATTATGGATTATAAAGAAAAAATTGTAAAATTCGCTGAAGAACTTGACGAATTACCAGAAGAAACAAAATGCTTAAAAACTATACAGGTATTTGGTGTTATAATGAAATATTTTTATTTTATACATTATGATAATGATATACACGATATGATATCTTTCACATTTGGATTTAATGGTTATATTGATACAATAAAAGGGTTACAAAATAATATTATCAATAAAAATATCAATAGCATTGAATTTAGTCAAAAGGATAAATGCACCTTTGAAAATGTACATCATCCTTCATTAGTAAATAATGATCCTGTTAAAAATAATATAAATTTAAGTAAAAGTATTATAATTACTGGTCCAAATGCTGCCGGAAAAACAACAATATTAAAATCAACAATCATTAATCTTATTTTTTCACAACAAATAGGATTTGGATTTTATGATGCTGGAATATTAAATCCATATAAATATATTCATTGTTATATTAATATTCCTGATAGTTGTTCTAGAGATAGTTTGTTTCAATCAGAAGCAAGAAGATGTAAAAATATTCTTGATATAATAGAAAATAATAAAAATGATAGACATTTTTGCGTATTTGATGAACTTTATTCAGGAACAAATCCTTATGAAGCTGTTTCTAATGCTTATGCTTATTTAGAATATATGATTAGTAATAAAAATGTAAAGGTTATTTTGACAACACATTACTTAAAATTATGCAAATTATTTAGAAAAAATAAGAGAATTAAAAATTGTAGCATGAAAACTATTGAAAATGAAAGTAATATTCCAACATATACCTATAAATTAATTAAAGGTTACTCTAAAACGAAAGGTGGTATAGCTGTATTAAAACAATTAAAATATCCAGAAATAATTATAAAAAAAGCGGAAAAAATTATAAAAAAATATAATTAAGCCCTCGTTTATTTAAAGATTATTTTATGTAGATTATTAATAATATGTTTTCCAACGCACGCGGAATGGCAATTTGTATTGGTGTAACAGGTGTTGCATCTATTTTATTATGGTTTTATTTTAAAAATAGAATTGAAAGTGTAGAAACAAAATTAGATAATATGTTTAATATGATACAAAACTTCGCACAACCACCAGAAATGGGAACGGTCGCAAGTAACGAAGTTACAGATTATTATCAACAAGGTGGTGAAACAACTGAAGATCCATTTGAAAATAAAGAATTACAATATGAAAATCAAAATAGTTCACCACAACTACCTACAGAAATGTTTGAAAAAGAAATTGAAGAAGTTGTAAACAATAATAGTAAATTAATTGAAGTATCTGAAGATTCAGGTGAAGATTCAAGCGAAGAAGAAAGCGGAGAAGAAAGTGGAGAAGAAAGTGAGGAAGAAATTGGAAAAAAGGAACAAATGGAATTACAAACCGCAAAAGAAGATAAAGATACGGATAGTTTAGATGATGTAGAAAGTGAGGAAGAAGAATCTGATGATGATCAGGAAGAAGAATCTGATGATGATGTAAAAAAAGTAGAATTAAAAGAAGAAGTTAAGGAATATTCATCTATGAAAGTATCAGAATTGAAAAAATTAGCACAAACAAAAGGACTTACTGGTTATACGAAATTAAATAAAGCAGGTTTAGTTAATTTATTAGAAAATAATTAATATTAATTATAAGAATTAATATCTTGATAATTAATATATATGAGTTGGGCAACTTGTTATTCTGGTTCTAATAATATTCATCATAAATCACCACCATTAATGAGTGATTCTAGACAATTCACCAATTATGATGCCGCATGTCACAATAATAATAATATTAAAAAACAATACGATATTACAAGTAATTATGCTTATCGTCAATTTTTAATTAATAGCGGTAAAGATGTTATGAAAGCAAATATGGATTTAGCAAAAATGTGTTCCACCAAATCTTGTGATAAATCTGATAAATTTTTCCACGAAAAATATTTATTCAAAGATTGTAATGATAATTCTGTTCCATTTGGTTATCAAAATAGTGATTTAAAAAATATGTATTTATCACGTGAATCATTACAAAGTAATCTTTCTGGACCAATATTAACACAAGAACAATTATTAATCAAACGTTCTGGTCAATTGTAATTAATACTTAAAAATATATAATTAAGTATTAATATATGAAAATTTTAAGCATAGATGTAGGAATGAAAAACTTAGCATATTGTTTATTAGATTTGAATGAAAAAAAAATTGAAATAACGAATTGGGATATAATTGATTTATGTGAAAATACAAAAAATACTTGTGAAGGATATCTTAAAAATGGTAAAAAATGTAGTAGTATCGCAAAATATACAAAGAAAAACAAATTTTATTGTAAAACTCATGCCAAAGAATATAAAATACCACCACCGCAATTTTCTAATAAAAGAATTAAAAAATTAAAAAAAACACAATTGGTAAAAATAGGAAATAAACACTGCATTCCTTGTAATGAAAAGCAAAAGAAAGAAGATATTTTAGCTAACATATTATTTGATCTGTCAAATAATTATTATGATACTGTAAGCAATATATTGACAAGCGAAATGAATATGATTGAATATGGTATTAATTTAAAAAAATTATTCCATAAAACATTTAATAATATAAATATTGATTTAGTAATTATTGAAAATCAAATAGGTCCTTTAGCATTAAGAATGAAAACGTTACAAGGTATGATAATGCAACATTTTATAGAAAATGGGATTACAAATATAGCACCTGTAAATTCTAGCAATAAATTAAAAGAGTTTTTAGGAAATAAGAAAACTACATATGATGAGAGAAAAAAAGAAAGTATTAAAATAACGAAAAATTTAATTATTAATACAAATTGGAATGAACATTTCGACAAACATAAGAAAAAGGATGATTTAGCAGATTGTTTTTTACAGGCAAAATGGTACATTTCAAATAAGTTAAATAATTAATATATTTTGCGGACTACTTAAAATTAATTATTCTATTAATATTAATAATGGCAGAGACAATCCAAATTTCATTAAATGAAATTCCAATGACGGACATGGCACCAACCAACAATAAATCTGTTAATTTTGGTCCTGGTGCTGATTTGCTTATGAATCCAAATAAACAAAAAAAAGCAGAAGGTGTAGCTTCAGATATTGTTTTAGATGATTTAAACGAATTAAGCAGTATTTCTTTAGATTCAGAACCAGCTACTATGAAAAAAAAAGTCACTACTACAAAAAGTAATTTCTTATTTAGTGGAACTGATTTTGGTGGCAGTAATAGTGATAATAATATAAAATTAAATGTTGAACCTGTTAGTAATCCATCCGCACCACCACCACCAATAAAACCAAGTATATTGAAAAATGCTTCAGGTATAGGGACAAAAATTGAAGATGAAGATGGATTTAAAAAATTCAATGACATTCCTGTAGATCCTAGTCTTGATATACCAAATAAAAAACCATTAAGTAAAGAAGAAGAACTTAAGGAAAAATTCTTTTATTTGAGAAAACTAGAAGAGATTGAGAAGAAAGGTATCACATTAAGTAAAAAATATTCTATGCAATCTAATTTAGATGAAATGAAAGGCGAATATGAAATGATAAAATCAGAAAAAGAAAAGAAAGCAAGTATTAAATTTCAACAAAAATGTTTAATGGCTTGTATCACAGGATTAGAATTTTTAAATAATAAATTTGATCCATTTGATTTAAAATTAGATGGTTGGGCAGAATCTGTTAACGAAAATGTTGATGAATATGATGATGTTTTTGGCGAATTACATGCAAAATATGCCAGTAAAGCTAAAATCGCACCAGAATTAAAATTATTATTTATGCTTGGTGGTTCTGCTGTAATGGTTCATATGACCAATACTATGTTCAAATCCTCTATGCCAGGTATGGATGATATTCTCAAACAAAATCCTGAATTAATGCAACAATTTACACAAGCAGCAGCAAATAGTATGTCTGAAACAAATCCAGGATTTAGCAATTTTATGGGTAGTGTAATGCGAGATCCTCCAAGAGGTTCGCCACCAGGCCCAAATGAAGAACAAAGAAGAAGTCCGCCACGAATGAGAAGTGATTTTAGTGACAGACCAGACATAGGTATGACAAGGGGTAGAGCTAATTTTGATGATGCTGAAAATATGGAATCTAATTTTGGTAACATTAAAACTAAAAAGAGACCTGAAATGAAAGGACCTACTGATTTAAAAGATTTATTATCTGGATTAAAAACAAAGAAAATTAATCTAAAAGAAGATAACCAGAGCACTGTAAGCATTAAAGAAATTGAGGAATTAAATTCATCTTTAGATAGTTCTAGCAAACCAAAGAAAAGTAGAAGAAAAATTAGTGAGAAAAATGTAGTTAATTTAAGTTTGTAATATTATATATATACGATTTATATATATAATGAGTTTAATTTTAGAAGCACAAAAAAATCAACCTGAATTGAAGTTGTTGAAAAATAAAGGTGAAAAAGTCAAAGATAAATGTAAAGGAAATAGTGATGGAAAATGTAAATATGCAGGTATTAAAGCACAAGCAGATGAATACGTAACATGTCAAAAACTACATTATAAAAATCCCGTTTTACATCCAAAACCTCATTCTTTAGAAGAATATTTAAGGAAATATCCAGATATTATCAAAGGTAAAAGATGGTTTAGATTTGTTGTTAGTAGACATACACAAACTCCTTGGATTCAACAAGGTAATATTGGATTTGGTAAAGCCGGTAAAGATCATTGTAGTCTTGATTGTAAACATAGTATGCTTGCTCTAGCTGCTTTTAGAAGTATAGATTCTGAAATTGATACATTTTTAAAGGGAATAGATAAAAAAATTGAAAATAAAGAAAAAATTACTGATGAGGATAAAGATAATTTAAATAAATTAATAGAAAAAAGAGGTGGATTAGATACTATTAGTGCTGGTTCAGGACAATTTAAAATAGAAGGCGATATTTTAAAAGTTTGTCTAAATACAAAAAGTGGTCATTATAAACCAGATATTGAAGATTGTAAAAGAGCAATACCTATGTTTAAAAAGGTAATTTATGAATATATTAAAAGTCATGAACAAATAAAAAAAGTAGAAATATTTTGTCAAAAACAAATAAAAAATGATAAAGATAAAGGAAAAAAAGACGCAAAAAAAGGAGATGCGAGTACAGAAGCTATATTAGTTTGTCAATCTGGTGCTTGTTTCACAGATAATTTGGTTGAACAAGACAACACAAAAAGTCATGTTGATATATTAAAACAAAGAATGCTTCCAAGCAAACTCGGTGGTAGAAAAAGAACACGTAAAAGAAGACGTAAATCAAGAAAATCTAAAAGAAAAAAAAGACGTACAAAGAAAAAGCGTAGAAAAAGACGTACAAAGAAAAGACGTAGAAGACGTCAATAAATATTTAGTAATTTAATATATTAAAAATATTCATAATTAATATATTAATGGTTCTTGGCTTCCTACTATATGAAGCGGCAGATTTCACTTGGCATTTTGGTAAAATGATTTATAATGGTAGTAAATATGCTTATAATTGGTATTATGAAGTCCCCACACCCGATGAGATTGAAATTGATAAGTTGGTTATTATTGAGAGAAAACTTAACCGATTAGAATCAATATTAGAGAAAGATGACTTTCAAAAATTATTACATAAATTAGTTGATAGTGATGGTAATGAAATATTAAAAAATAAATTACCAACTGATCCTAAAATAGATGAAATATAGATAATTATTTATTTTTATTTCTTTTTTTCTTTGTATTTCTATTTCTTCTTCTTCTATGTTTCCTTGTTCCTCCTCCCTTACGTTCCACAAATTCTTTCTCATCATCATCATCAACAAAGTCATCCATTTCTTTTTGGTCCTGTCTCTGTTTCTCTTGTCCTTCTCTAAAATCTGTAACATATGGCTCTTCACCTTCTAATCCTGATGTTGACTTATCTTTATTTTTTTCTTTTATTTCATCCATAACATCCTCTTTCCCTCTTTTCGCATCAAATTTTTGTTCTATTGCTCTTTGTTCTTCCTTTCCTTGTTTTACCGCTAATTCTAACTTTTTTTTTGATTTTTTCACTTCATCTTCTCTTTTTTTCTTCCAATTAGGTCTATGATCTTTATTTTCTTTTATTTTTTTATTTCTTTTATCCACTCGTTTTTTATAATATTCATCTGCTATTTCTTTCTTCCCTTTATTTTGATACCATTCAATGTCTTTGTAATTTTTAGCATATTTTACTGTTAATTTATCGCCAAGATATTCTGAAAATGAAGCTGCTTGTTTTGCACTAGCTTCTCTTAATTCTTTTATTAATTCAAAAGTTCTTTTTTTGTGGTTTTTACAATCCAACATAGACATCGTTTGTTCAGCATCGGGAATAGGAGGTAATTGCTTTGTTTTATCTTCCTTCACTACTTTTTTTAATCTTATATGAACTAATACTCTTATTTTATGTAGTTCTTTATCGGGCTTCCCTTTATATAAATGAATTGGATCACTTATTTCAATTAATTCAACACCAACAATTTTAAATTTAACACTATTTGGTCGTTCAACTAATTTATCAGCAGGAATTGCCTTACCAGTTAGTGTATCTTTTGTTACACCAGCATGTTTTGCTTCTATTTTTTCTATATTCCAATCCATTTCTTTTAAGAATCCTTTTTTCATTTCACTTTTTATTTTATCATGAAATTGAGGAGTATGGTATAAAAATTTACCTTTTGGTTTAGGTGTAGGATAACAAAAAAAGAATCTGTATCCAGGTATTTTTTCTATTTCTTCCTTTTTCACACCTTTAATTCTTTTTGTTCTATTGCCACCTATTACAGGGGGAGCAATAAATTTAATATCATATGTGTCAGGAACATCAGGTAATTTTTTCATAATTCCTTTTTTTAAAGCATCTATTCTACTGATTAAACCCGTTTTAGCATATATTCTTGCTTTATAATTAAAATTCGGGTGACCTTTTTTCTTATATACGATTAAATCACCAACTTTAAGTTTATTTTTTTCTTGAGGAGACCAAAAATTATCACCCATTTCTTTCCCTGTAAATGTAAACTGTTGTTTTCCAGTTTTATTTGTAGTATAATCCCAATGCAAAGAATATCTTAAATTCTCTTTGCTTTTATCTTTGCTTTTAGAACATTCAGGTAATTTATCTTTGGTTCTTTTTATTAAAGATGTTTTTTCCTCTTTAGTTTCTATTTTAATTGGTCCTTCAATACTTATTTTATTAGACATATATTAATTATAGTTATTATTTTATGATTAATATAGCGATAATTTAAAATCATTCATATTTCTTAATGCTTCTCTTTTCAATTCTTTTTTGCGAGCTTTTTCTAAAATTTCTTTTGCTTTACGTATTTCTTCATCAGTAACTTCTCCATCACCATCTAAATCTAATACTTTCTCAAATTGTCTCCAAGCATTTGGTATAATACAAAATCTACTGTCTTCATTTAACAAATGCATTGCTAAAATATGGAAACAAGCAGTAATTACCAAAGCGATAAAAATATCTTTAGTAGCTGACCAAGCAATAGCAAATATTAACAATTGTCGTGCAACATTATTTTTGAAATATTTTTGCTGTGATGCTGTTAGATCTATACTTATGTGTTTTGACGCAATATTCATCATTATCATAACAGCACCCATAAAAAATTTACTATCATTTAAGCCTTTTACTGACGTTACAATATTATGTATACTTCTAGCTATTAATCCTTTAGGTGCTCCGCCTTCCTGAACCGATTTTCCTTTTTTCATATTTTATATTAATTATTGATATATTATTTATTTCAATAATTAAATTAAGCTGTAGAATTTAATGTTCTGATTTCACTATCTTTCTTTATGATTCTGTCTAAATCAGTTGTATTTAATACACTAATATGATTTAATTTTAAACGACGATTTTGTCTTAAATTAGCAAATCCTTCTTTTTTCTTTTTACTCCTTTTTTCAAGTTTTTTTACTTTTCTTTGTAGTTTAGTAATTTGGTGTTTCATATTTTCAATATAGCCTTCTTTAGAATTTTTCTTTGCCCAAAATCCATCTTTATCACCACCTAATGAAAAAGATATGAAACCCTCTTTCTCTTCATCTTCATCATCTTTTCCACCTATATCAATTTTTAACGAAGCTCCTTCAGTAAAACTTTCTTTCTCTTTCTTCTTCTCATCATCATCTCCTATTTTAAGACTAAAGGACGCACCCTCTAACATATCATTATCTTCTTCTTCATCAACTCCTTCTTCAAACCCTTCCACACGATGTTGATGTAATATAAATATGTATATTAAGGCTGCTAAAACACCTGCTGTTTTACCACAACAAGATAATATCAATACTACTAAAGCTAACATAAATACCTTACCTAAATGATTGTTCATCATATCGGCTAATAATTGACATTCTCCATTATAAAAACAAACGATTAATATAATAAATAATAAAATTTCGATATAATTTTTCATGTTGTTCATTCTATATACATAAATAAATATATTTTTCAGTTAATAAAAATAAATTATAATCTATTATTTTTATAAGAATGGCAACAACTCTAGGATTCTCAGATTTTAATATGAATGGCGAAGATGCTGAACTTAAAGATAAATTTGATAGAAAACGAAAAAATAAAACAATAAAAAATAGAGCAAAAAATACAAAAAAAGTGGAACAATTCCTAAACTCTATGGAAAATATGGAAACTGAAGATTCAGATGATGAACAAGAAGGTTTAGCAGAATTTCATCCACCACCAAAACCCGAATTATTATCAAAAAAAGATAAGGTTAAGGAAAATTTTCAACCACAATCATTAAACGTTGATCACGCTGTAACACCAGAAGGATTTAAAACGTTAAAAGATAAATATCAACAAGCATATAATCAATATGTACCTTATTATACTAATTCCTCATCTGGTTCAGAAATGAACTACGCAAATCGTGATGAATTAATGAGAAAGTTGAATTATTTAATACATATGATGGAAGAAGGTAAAGATGAAAAAACAGAAAATGTCACAGAAGAATTGGTTTTATATTTATTTTTAGGCGTTTTTGTAATTTTTGTCGTTGATTCTTTTGCAAGAGCAGGAAAATATACTCGTTAAACCAAACTTAAAATTTCATAACTCATTAATGGTTTCGTAGCATAATTATAAAAATAATAAGAACCCATCAATACCGTATTAATTTTATATTTTTCCAATATAATATTTAGTATTATATTGTTATGACCAGAATCAGTCATTAATAATTTTTTTGTTTCTTTATTTAAGTGCTTTATACTTGATAAAAATCCTAAAGCAAATATTTCATTTGTTGTGTCATCATTATATGATGCTATCATCTCAATACTTTTGTTATTATTATAAGTTATGTAGGGGTCTCTAAAGACATAAAATCCAACAGCTTTTTTATTTACCAATAATAATGTTATTATAAACTCTGATCTTTCACATAAATAGAGTATATGTGAAATATTTTGCATAATCACACATTTAAATTTATATACACTTTTATTTAACAATTCTAAGAGTAAATTTGATGTTTGTTTAGTTACTTTTATCAACTGAATAAAAGCATGTTCATTAAAATTTACATTCTTATCCCAAGTAGTTATATCAAATACATAATTTTTATAAATAGTTAATGGAACTATTAACATAGATTTACCTTCTCTCTTAAATAAAATACTTGTTTCTCTCTTTTTTGCCGCATCTTTTAATCTATGATTTGTTTGAACAGTATTAATTATTCTTTGCGCCACACCCTGTTTTCTATATCGTGGATGAACGCATAAGAAATCAGCATAATAAATATCTTGTTTTTTTGCGTCAAAGAAAATATGAATAGGAACTGTTGTTAATGTGCTTATTAAAGTTTTTTTGTCATAATTTAATGCTATATAACTTGGTGTATCATGTGATTGAAAACTATTCATAATTTCTTCTGTTGTTGGACTATATTGTTCTCCTTTATAAGGCATAAAATGTGATTTTATTAATGCTGTAAATAGTTCTTTTTTTTCAGTTGTTAACTTATTACTTTCTATAAATTCTATTTGTGGATTATAATATTTAGATATCTCAACGTCTCCTTTTTCTATAACTCCAGGTGGATTATACCAATAAAATATGTTATGATAATGAAATACTGGTTGTCTAGACCAATAACCGTATTTAACCTTATAAATCATATAAGCAATTATAATGAAAACAATTATGCTTAATATTATGTAAAATATCATAATATTAATTTAGCGTTTTTTTCTCTATTTTTTACTCATTAATCCCCTTCTATACATGTGTGAAGAGTTCCGTTCCAACCAGCACATACCAAACCTTGCTGACAATCGGAGCCTACAGATTTACGGTCACATACATCACCAAGTCTCTGTTTTCCACACCATCGCTTACAACCTTTTTCACCACCTCTTTTTCGGCGACGACTTCTTCTTCTACGCGAACGTTTCTTTCTTCTACGCGATTTTCTTTTCTTTGTTCTTCTTCGTCTCTTTCTACGTGATCTTTTTCTACGACCACCCGACGGACCAGATGCATCTGTTTTCTTTGATCTTTCTAATTCCAAAGCTTTTTCTTTTTGTTTTAGTTTCTCATTCCATTCATCATTTTTCGTTTTGTATTCCTCACTAAGAGTTCCTGATGATTCAGCCAATTTCGTAAGCTCTACCTGGAGCAGTCTTGCTTCTTCAGCAAGTCTATCACTTTCTTTTTCTGGTTCAGGATCGCTACCACTACCTCGTTTTCTACGCGTTCTTCTAAATTTTCTAGCCATCTTTATATTATACTTAGATTTTCCTCCACCTTTCTTTTTTGTTTTTTTCTTTTTCCCCTTTTTCTTTTTTCCTTTATTTTTTTTAAATAAAGCTATCATTTTAAGTTCAAATGGACTCATTATATGCTCATTTTTTATTGGTTTTAATAGTGCAGGTACAAAATCTATAGGGAATCCAGATTTATGAATACTACCATCGATTTTCATTATATATATATTAGTTAGGTTTTTTCAAAAAGTATAAATATTGATATTCATATCTGCATTTCACCATATCAACATGACCTTCTAAAAGAAATCCAGCCTTTTTAGCATTGGCTAAAATTTGTTTTTGCGGTTCCATATAAAATGTATGTTCATTTTTACGAACGTGGTTTGTAGCGTCATCTGTGAATGTTTCTTCAAATTTACCTATATTTTTGTTTTTAATTAGACTAAAGTTAGCCTTATACATAAAATCGTCAAATTTCACTTGAGATTTGGTTATTCTTTTCTTTGCATATTTTTGAGCACTTACCATAACCAATGGATCCGAAGGAGGGAGTATTGGATCAAATTGATCTCTATTAACTAAATGTAATATTAAAAACCCACCTGGTTCTAACCATTTAAATACATTTTCAAAGAATTGTCTTTTATCTTTAACATAATAAATAGTAAAATATAAACATAATGCGTGTGAAAAGGAGTCGCCACTATAAGTCATACCATCTAAGAAATCACCATTTTTAAATTTACATTCAGGATATTGTTTTTTAGCTGCTTTAATCATTGCTTTTGATTTATCAATACCTTCAACTTGAATATTTTTCGTTTTATTATAAAAATTAACATAATGTCCAGGACCACAACCTAAATCTAAAACTTTACTATTGTTATTAATTTTTGCGATTTTATCAATTTGTATAACTTCGAAATCATTTTTTTTCTCGTCATAAACAAGATGATCATATAGAGAACAATAAAATTTATCATATATTTCATTATTCTTTTTAACAACAAATTTACGATTTTGTGAGAATGCTTCAATTCTTGGGGTATTCGCGTTAGCTATTTTAGTGAATATTAATGCGATTATAGTGAATACAATAATTTTTGTCCATATACTTGATTTTTTAAAAAAAGAGGTCATTTGATTAAAACATTTTTTTATACTCTTTATCATATATTAATTATCAATATTTTTAATTGAGAAATATACAATATATTTTTATATAAATTATAGTATGAACGATAGTGATATAAATGATAAACGACAACAAAAAGAATTCAAAGGTATTACATTTTCTAATTACAAAAAAAGTGCTGCTAAAAAAGAATTACTAAAATATTTAAAATCAAGTAAAATAGAAGATGCTTGTTATTGGTGTGCTGAATTTATATGTGCTGGTCATTTTTTAGAGTTATGGGAAATATTATTTTTGTTTTCTTCAAATAATATTCATTTGGGTAATCCATTATTACCTACATATTTAAATTTGAGATTTAATGATTTCAAAGCAATAGCAAATGGTGGATATCTAGGAAATGAAATAAAAATGAGAAATAACGATAAGATAAGAAGACTATTTGCTGAAATAGTTTGTATAATTTGTCAATCAAAGAAAAAGAATTCGTTTGATGTACCAAAAATTAAAGAAGTTGAATACGGTGCTACACATTTAACAACAAGATTAAAGGCAGAAAGTATTTTATATGTGCATAATACGTTTCGTCATTCAGATGATCCAAAAGAATTATTCATAGCAGTAAATGAATTAGCTTATAATATAACAAAACGAATAAAAAATTCAACCGAAGCTTTTTATTGGGTTGAATGGATAATAGGATTTGAATCACAGTGTAAAAAAAATTCCAAAGTGAAATTACTAGCTGCTAGACGTAATTATTCTGTAGAAAGTAAATATCAAACGGATATTATATGGTTAATATGGGATATTGTTTTAAACGAAGCACATAAAAGAAATAATGCAATAAAAAAAATATCGGAATCATTAAATGATTTATTTTGCGTAAGGTATCAACCAGGTTCAAAAAAGAAAAGAAAATTTATGTTGTATTTTGCGATTTCTTTGTTAACGGAACCATTTGATACGCAAATACCATTACTAAAAAATGAAAATGCTGTAAAAAAAATGACTAGTAAAATAAACCTTATTTATCAAATAGTAAAAAAAAATGAAATTAAACCAGCTACTGATTATTTATTTAATAATAGTTTTACATCTGGTAATTTAGAAAAAACTATATCGAAATTGGATAAAATGAATAAATTAACAAATATGGTTCCAAGAAACAAATAGTTTTTTTCTTTTGATAATGTATAATGCCTGTAAATCCAAGCAATAAAAGACGTAGAGCAGCAAGAGCGACTGCTAATGACAAAATCGTAATTAACGGAGTAGAATATGGAATTGGTGCCAAAGCTGGCCTTGCCCCACGTGTTGGAAGACCATTACATTCTTTCTTATTATTATTTCAAACTGATAAAAACTGTGGTTGTAAAACTTTCAAATAAATTTAGGAAATAGTTTTCAATATAATATTTTTATAACTAATAATATTATAATGGCAGAGGAAGTTAGCAATAGAATATTACCAGTGTTAAAAACAGCTGCACCAGACCCAACTATATTTGAAGAACCTACTGTATTTAAAAGTTCAAAAGCATTAGATACAAGTAGTAGTGGATTTTGGATTAAAATGTTATTATTGTTATTGTTTATCAGTTTATTAGGTTTAAATTTGTATTATTATTTAACAGAAGGAGTTACATTAATAACTAAATTTTTTGGTGATGGTTTAGAAAATACAGAAGAAAATGTAGAAAAAGGTGCTGAAACAGTAGAGAAAGCTTTAGAAGAAAAAAAACAACAAGATGATTATGATCCTTCGGAATTAGAAAAAACTTTAAATGAGCCAAGAGGGAAAAACGAACCTACACCATCTCCAGATTTATCAAATGAAGCTGATATTCAATTGGCGAAAAAAGCTGGTTATTGTTATGTAGGGACATTAAACAAAAAAAGAACATGTATTGAAATTGATGAAGATGATAAATGTATGAGTGGTGATATATTTCCAACACGCGATATATGTATGAATCCAAATTTAAGAAATTAATTATTTAATTATATAATAATTAATAATTAATTATTCAGTTCCTGCTTCTTTCTCTCTAAAATACCATCTTAAAGACATATATGGTGGGAAAATATTCATAGATTTATCCATTTTCAAATTTGGACCAGCTCTTACTATATCCATTATTTCTGCTGATGATAATGAAGAATTAAAATATCTGAAAGATGACAACATACCATCAAAACCACCTTGTGCGTTAACATGAACATCACCCATATTTTGTTTTACTGGACTTCTTAATCTATGTCTAACAGCAATATTACCGTTCATAAATACATCTAAATTTAAATTTGCTACTCTAATTGATATATTAATCCATTTATTTAGAGGAATATTTGGAACTTTAACTTCTTCTAAAATGTGTTCAAATGTATTTACCGTTACAATTAATTCGTTTGCGTTTTCAGCTATGAATAAACCTGGTGAATTGTTTGGAAATGCCATTTCACTAACATCTACTTTATCATCATCACCAATTCTCCAAGTATTTTTACGTGCGAATGCGGAACTTCCTTTATGGAAAATATGTTTTCTTTTACCTACTCTATAATTTGCTAAATCTTCTATATATAACCATACTGAATAGGTAAATTCTGTTCCTTCGCGTTCATTATCCGAACGCAATAGAGGTATGGATTCTCTATCTCTAGGATCTTGAATGATTTTGATATATTTTTTACCAGATTTCATACCATTAACTAAATATGGGTTTGGTGATGGTGCCATTAACCAAGATAAAATCTTACTACCCAAACGTAAAGCAAAGACAAATAAAATTATAACTAAAATGAAAAAACAAAATTTTGCTACTGCCGAATTTGACATTAAAAAATCAGTTGCGCCTGAAACATATTTGTTATTTTTAAATTTATTAAATTGTTCTGTCATGGCAGCTTGTGCTTTTCCTGCACCTGCTCCTAAATTTCCGGCTGGTGACCCCATGTTTTGTGAAAAACTAGAATAGGACATATATATATTAATTATGATATTAAATATATTCATTATCATAATTTAATTATATGCTCCAACTGTTCATTTCCGTTCCATCACTAAAGAAAGCCAATTTTAATTTGTATTTACTAGCATTCTCACCTAACCAACTATCACTAAAACCTTCTTTATAAATTTCATATGCTTCACGTGGATTAATAGCACGAGCATAATAACGTAATTTGGATGTAAAACCACTAAAACCGCCATTTGGTGTCAATAATAATTCACCTTTATTATCTAATTTTGCTACACCTTGAAGCATACAGGTTTTAACTAATTTACCATCAATATATACATCACAAGTTCTATTGTTAACTGTCATTAACAAATGAACCCATTTTTGTAAAGCAACATTTTTTACAGGACATACATCTTCAGTTGAACCTGCTGTTGCGTCTGATGAATTATGCGTTGTCAATTTAATCATTAAATCATTAGAATTTGCTCCTAAAGAAATCTCTGGAATAGGTTTCTTATTTTTTGGATCAGATGTTTCTCTTCTTAATATTATTTTTGGTTTACCATAGTTGTAATTCCAATTATTTATGTAAAACCATACACTAAAAGCATAGTCTGCGGAACCTCCTGAACTTGGCATTTTGTCTGCTGCTATTGATACAGCCACTTTGGCATTATGCATTCCTTGTAAATCAGCTACAGCGTGATCTTTGAAAAAGAAATTGTATACCAAATAAACTATCACGGCAATAATTAAGTAAAATATGATTTGCTTTGTATCCATAGTATAATATTAACTTAGAAAATTTATAAAATTGGAGGATTTTTATTTTTTAAATATTCATAATTTAATTCAATTCTCTTTTTAGTTAAACGATTGTTAAAGAATACCACATTACATATTCCTCCATTTAAACCGTTTCCTGGACTTCCATGTCCTATCGAAACATAATCACTATGATTATATGGTATGGTTTGTGGATAAGATCCCACTAATTTGGCATCTATAAATATGTCTAAAACACCATCTACATAATTTATTACTAAATTATTCCATTTCTGTAATTTAATATCTTCTAATATATACTCTTTTTTATCATTACTATTTGGACCAGTTTTTACGTATACTTTTAATTTACTTTTCACTGGATTATACATTATATTTGGTTTATTCGCATAATTTATTATTGAATAGTATTTATTTTTAAAAAAATTCGGGGGATTGCTGTGAAGGAAGAACCAACAAGATAAAGCATAATTATACCGAACATCATCTACTACAAGTTTCCCTCCTTGTCGCAAATTTTTATAATTTCCAAGTTCCATCATTTGCGTCAAATAAGTAGGTTTCATCATCAATACTTGTGAAACTAAACCTCCTGTCCCATTTTTGATATTTTCTTCTAACACTTTATATTTTCTATTAACATCACCTAATTGAGATTGATAACCTGCTACTTTTTGCATGATACCATTTGGTCCTTTCAATTTGTCTTTAACTGCCTTAAGTTGTTCTTTTTTATCCCTTTTAAATTCAGTTGGTGTATAATTACCTTTTTTACAAGCAGAACAAATGTATGATATAATCAAATTATCTAATGCGTCCTCATTTGAGTTTAACATTAAATTATCCCTTTTAACTTTCTCGTAAAATTCTGCATTATTTAATTCTGGATAATCAGATAATCTATTCTTCTCTTCTTTTATACTTTTTTCTAATTTTAAACTCATAACATATAAAGTTTTCTTTTCTGCTTCTTGAGCATCCATTTGATCTCTTTTAAATGGTATCCAAGTATATAATTCTTTCTGAAGAATTGGAAATACAAAATAACCAGCTACAAACAAAATTTGGACTATCAAAATATTATATATTGTTTGAGGTGTATGCTTTAATTCTTTATATATCATATCAACTACTTCAATAATTAAACAAGGAACTAAAAATATTACATGGTATAATAATTGGAAAAATCTATTTTTCATTATTGATTGAACCACCTTCAAATCTTTTACAGCAAAATATGTTATTGTTAATATAACTATACCTGTTAAAACCATCATCGCTGAAGATATCAACATCGCATCTTCCGGTGATCTCATAACATAATACAAGGCTCCTATCAATACACCCAAAATTAAAGCCAAAAATATTAATGATTTAAGAAATGTCGTTGACCTTTTTATTGTCCAATCAGCTTGTTCCCTAAATGATTTATCACTTGGAAATTTATCTTTGGATTTACCCTTATGAAAAATATAAAATGTATACAATACTAATATTGTTAAAAAAGAAAATGCCATAACTGTCCCCCATTCACCAAAAGTTGCTTTTTGTGGTAATGGTATAGCACTATCATCACCATTTACATTCCCATCAGCATTAAAATCAAAACCTAAATGTGATTTATTAAATCCAAATACATTAAATATTAATAACGCAAATATTGTAACAAATGTTATTATAAATGTGGTAAGTATATTTCTACCTCTCCACGCATCATTTCTATTTTCATCCATTCCAAATGTTTCGGCAAATTTTGAAATACGATGTAATGGAAATAGATACAATAATGCTTGTCCTAATTTTCTAAGTATGAAAATTAATGGCATCAAAATAAATGCCAAATTTCTTTGTATCGCATATATTAGTGTTTGAAATTCATGTTTATATTTTGGATTATTATATGCACGTATTCCATAAAAAATAGCTACTGATAAAGGTACAACAACTATTAATGTAGGAATTATCCAAAACCATTTACCCATGTCACCTGTATCTTCTTCGGCCATTTAGTATAATATTTATAGACATTAATATTTCATAATTAACATTAATTTAATGGAATAATTTAATGTTAAAATAAATTTTTTTCTAATGTTTTCTCTTTATGACATCCAACACATAAAGCGTCTAAATTTGTTACATGATTACTTCCACCACTTTCTAAAGGAATTCTATGATCAATTTCAAACGTATATGATAATTGTTGAGAACAATTTTTACATTTCCAATTCTGTTGTGATGCTACATATTTCTTTTTTGTTTCACTTACAACTCGCCTTTGTTTCGTATTTGTTCCTGAATTCATCATTCTATTCATCGCACCTGTTCCACCTTGTGGCATCATCATCGAATTAATATTGTCTCTTGTATTTGTAAAATCAAATATAGGTGTTAATAAATCTTTTGCTTCTGAATCTATTGGGACATATTTTATTATATCTGTTGCGCGCGATAATAACCCCCTTGACTCATTTGGATGCTTTTTCATAAAAGACCATAAAGATATCCCTACAAAAGCATACATCAACATCTTATAATATTTTTTCCCCGATAATAAATATTGCGAATAAGCACCATCTTTATATGTATCATAAATTAAAAATGCTGTCACTAAAAATATCCAATATTCTATTCTCATATATTAATTACCAATATTAATTATTAAAAAAAGAACTAAACATTTTCACAAGACCTACGCCTCCAAAATAAAGTATCAAAGCACCTACA
>CETK01151089.1_pt1 | contig 28585 bp, 34 predicted proteins | sample 361431 | NCBI WGS metagenome assembly CETK01 (sample SAMEA2622452, study PRJEB7988) | marine metagenome | biome: marine biome (ENVO:00000447); feature: surface water layer (ENVO:00002042); material: "saline water (ENVO:00002010), including plankton (ENVO:xxxxxxxx)" | depth 5 m | reverse complement strand
TAAATAAAGAATTTAAAAGAAAAGATGTAGAACGTATGCGTAACCTTATTAAAGGTAAAACAAATGAGTCTGCAGAGTTACAAGTTGGTTATAAAACTAAAAAAATAGACCATAAGGAGGGAGATATTTGGGAAGAAAATGGTAAGAAATGGACTATTAAGGATGGTGTAAAACAAACATATACTAAACTTGATAAAGTAAAAAAAGAAGCTATTTTACCTTTATTTTGCCCATGCTGTGGTACATTAATGAAACATAGAAATGATTCTAAAATGTATAAGATACATAAAATGTGTTTTGATTGTGTTATTAGTATGGAAGCTAAACTTAGAAATGAAGGTAAATATGAAGAATATGAACGTGCTGTAGTAGCTAATAATGCCGAGTCATATTTAGATGATCTTGAACAATATTTATTAGAAGCAATATACGAGTCTAATACCCAATATGTTTCAGAAAGAGGTGAAATAGAAAGATGGAAAGGGGGAGTAGATACTAAAAAATATCTTAAAAAGATAAGAACGGATTTTGTTAAATATAGAAAACAAGTAAAAGATTACAAAAACGAAAAAAATGATAAAGCTTAAAGAACTATTATTTGGTAAATCTGATTGTGGGTGTGGTTGTGGTGATTGTAATGGTACTACACTTAATGAAGGAGTTGAAGTGTCTGAAAATTTACAATATCATTTAGACAATAAAATTCCATTAGGTGAATCAATTTTTAGAATTAGCTCTAATGCTCACGTAAAATTATTTGCTGAAACTAGAAAATTATGGGGGGCAGATAAAATACAATTATCCGAAGCAGATGAGTATTATATGCACACGGATGCAGGGCGCCAAGGAATGTATGAAGGTAAATTAGTACCTCTTGATTTACCATATATTATGGAAGCTGCTAAAAAGAAAAAGAAAAACCCACCACTAAATAAACCAAAACGTGGGGGTCCTAAAGCTTATTATGTTTACGTAAGAGATCCTAAAACTAAAAAAATTAAAAAAGTTACCTTTGGATCAGGTGGGCTAAAAGCAAAATTAGGAAATAAAGAAGCATCACAAGCATTTGCAAAAAGACATGATTGTAAAAATAAAAAAGACAGGACTAAAGCTAGTTACTGGAGTTGTAACCTTCCTAGATACCATAAGCAGTTGGGCCTTGCAACACCTGCCTCAACTTTCTGGTAAACCTTATACTGATATTATAGAAGCAGACGGCACAGTAAGCCGTCTGTTTTCTGCTTCAGTTAAACCAGAAGCTTTAAAATGGCATATGGATGATGAAGACCGAACTATTACAGTTCTTAATAAAACTAATTGGCGATTCCAGTTTGAAGATCAATTACCTGTTCCTTTAAATAGCCCTATATTTATTAGGAGACACCAATGGCATCGTCTTATAAAAGGAGACGGCCCATTAATGATTAGTATCTATAAACATGCAAGAACGCAAACTAACAAAACCTGAAGCTAAAGCTAAGGAACGTATAGTTAAAGATTTAAAGGGAGCTAAAGCTGACTTTAAAAAACGCTATGGGAAAGATGCTGAGGCTGTTATGTATGCTACTGCAACTAAAAGAGCTAAAAAAGTAGCCCAGGAAGGATCTTGTGGGTATAATGAAGATGCTAAAACAGGTAAAAAATTAAAAACCCCTGGTGGTTTAGAAGAAACTATAAATAACTTAATTGAAGATTTAGTATATGAAGAATTATGTAAGCGAGGCAAAGCTTATATTGCTGCTCGTAAAAGAGCAGGAGAAAAGTCATCTGCTTATTTATCTGGACGTGCTGTAAAAGTATGTAAAGGGCAAATTAAAGGAGCTGGTGGTAAAAGAAAAAAATCATATAAAAACGAATCTTTATATAATCAACTTAAACCCCAAGTACTAAATCAATTAGAGGAATTATTTAATGACCCACATTTTGCTATAGTTGCAGAATATAATGTTGAAGAAGCTAATATAGATGAAAGCTTAAGAGATTGGTTTAAAAAAGAAAAGTGGGTTCGTATAGATACACAAGGAAATATTGCAGGTAAATGTGGGACTATGCCTAAGGGTAAAGCAACCCAACGTTGCTTACCTAGGGCTAAAGCCCAATCACTCACTAAAGCCCAACGTAGAGCTACAGCTAGAAAAAAAGTTAGAGGTAGTAAAAAGGGTAAACAATTTGTTAGAAATACTAAAAAAGCTAAAGTTAGCTTAAAAAAGAAAAAATAATCATGGCAAGAAAAGTAAACGTAAAAACCCAAGTTAAAAAACTTCTTGATAAAACTGAAGTTGATGAAAAATTATTAGGCAAAATTAAGGAAGCCTTAGAAAAAACAGACGTTGATGATAAAATCTTAGATGCTTACACTGACGCTAAAGAATCTGGTTTATTAGATAAAATCAAGTGTTATGTTAAGTGTTATGGGGGATATGTATTAGCGCTAGGAGCAGGTTACTTATTTACTGTTAATGGCTGGTGGGGCTTAGGATTTTTAGCTGCATCAGGTATTTGGGCATATAAAATAACAGCTTGTCCTGTAAAATAATATAATAACATGAGCTTTTTAGACGAAAACGACGCTGATATTCATAGAAAAATAGCTGATCTTAAAGATCAAGAAATGGAACTTAAAAAACAATTAGGTGATATGTCTATGGAAGAAAAACTAGACCCTGTTGGTAAAGAAGACGATGACATTAATAATGACGGTAAAGTAGATAAAACAGACAAATATCTTGCTAATAGAAGAAAAGCAGTAGCTAAAGCTATAAAAAAAGAAGACCTTGAAGAGGGTAAATTAGCTAATGCTTTAGGTGGTGCTGCTATGCTTGCAAGTCTATTATTAGTAAATAAAATTAATTCTAGTGATCCCGTTGTCCAACGTTTAAAAGCTGAATATGAACAAGCAGAACCAGCTAAACAAGATTCTATTCAAAAACTACTAACTAAAAGATTAATTTTCTTAGACACTGGAAAATTTGATAATTCTACTCCTATGAAAGAAGGTGAAAAAGAAGAATTTAATTATAAGGCCCCTAAAGATACAGATAAGGACGATATCAAAATAGATCCTGACACTAAATTTACAGTTGATCTAAAACACCTCATTCAAAAACATATAAAAGAAGGTAAGTCTAAAGAAGATACAATTAAATTTACTAAAAAATTAATGGCAAAACTTCATAATACGGGTAAAGTTACTGTTAATGGTACTAAAGTTGAATTTATTAAAGAAGCCGATTTAGATATTAAGGATATGCAAATGTCATTACCACAACCTGATGCACCGGATTATTTAGGTGATGATGGTAGAGATTATGAGGGTAGTATGGCAAGAAGCCAAATGCTTAAAATGAAGAAATATGTTATAGCTTTATCCCAAATGATAGATGATGAAACCGAATTAGAATCTTGGGTTCAATCAAAATTAACTAAAGCATCTGATTATATGTCTTCAGTTTTTCATTATTTAGACTACCAAAGGATGAAGGATGAATAAACTAACTGAACAACGGCTAAGACGTAAAATACGTCAAATAATAAAGGAGGACCGTGAATATCAATTACGTCAACTATCTCCTGGGGCATACAGTGCTTTAGGAAATGATACACTAGGCATCCCCCCTTCTGCTATTGTTGATGTTAAAATTATTAAGGCTCCTAAACCAATTTTTAAATGTTTCTTAGATAATGGTCAATCTTTTAATTTAATAGATAATGGTGAATATATGCAAGCCGATATTAATCGTATTTTATTTGATTTAGATAGATACGATGATACTAGAGGTGCTAAATATGAACTTGAAAAATTAATGCAAAGGGGCAGTATTAAAAAAGATGATGAAGAAGCAGCTTCAGATGACGTAGGAAGTGATTTAGGGGGAGATGAATCTACTCCGGCGGCAGAACCAGTAGAAGAACCCGAAGCATAATGAATAATAACCCAAAATTCCAACAAGCAGCAGCGGGTATCTATCAGGATGCAGTTAAGAAGTATAATATCCGTACTACTCCTAAACTTATCCTTAGACAGGATCAAGAAAATAGTGCTATGACTTTAGGTAGAACTGCTTTTTACGACCCTGAAGAATTAAAAATTGTATTATTTACAACAGGTCGTCACCCTAAAGATATACTTAGATCATTTGCCCATGAATTAATCCACCATATACAAAATGAACGTGGTGATTTAAATTTGGGTGATTCTAGTGATCCACAATATGCACAAAATGATGAGCATTTAAGAAAAATGGAAATGGAAGCATATTTAAAAGGTAATATGCTTATGAGAGATTTTGAAGATAATTTTAAGTATCAACAAGAATAATATATGTAACAACGTATAGACTGATTCATAGCCAGTCGAAAAAAATTAAACTGAGAGCTGTGGCCTCCATTTGGAGGCCACACTTTATTTTCGTATATTTAATAGTTAAGATTAAACAATGGAAAAAATAGTAATAATCGGAGCCGGAGTAGCGGGCGTAAACGCTGCAACTAAATTAGTAGATAATGGTTATCCTGGTGATTCAATTACCATTATTGATATGGGTAATGATCCCTATAAACGTAAACCAGAAGAAGTAATGACTGGATTTATGGGCGCAGGAGGTTGGAGTGACGGCAAGTTAACATATCATACTTCAATTGGGGGTCACATGTCTAAATACTGTGGTGAAGATAAAGCTATGTCGTTATTTAACGAGGTAATTGAGAATTTTAAACGATTCCACCCTAAACCAGAAGCAGTGCAGTGTTCAAATCCCGTTGCAGAACCTGAATTTATTAAACCATATTTTGGATTACGTTTATTTCCAGTATGGCACGTAGGTACAGATTATCTACATGAAATTGGTAAAAATTGGTATGATTATCTTTGTAATAAAGGTGTTAAATTTATATGGAATGAAAAAGTAGAACACATAAATTTTGACCACCAAGAAGTAAGATCTTTTTCTGTATTAAATGAAAAGAGACTAAAACATGTTACTTGTTATGATCGCCTAATATTTGGTGTAGGTAAATCGGGCATTGATTTTGGTAAAGCACTTGCTGAACAATATGATTTACCTACTGAAGCAAAACCAGTACAAATTGGTGTACGCTTTGAAGCACCACAAAAACACTTTCAAAAATTAATTGATATTAGTTATGATTTTAAATTATATCGTAAATTTGAAGATAAAGGTGTATCATTAAGATCGTTTTGTACTAATAATAATGCTGCTTATGTAGCTGTAGAGGAAACATATGGTGATCACAGCTATAATGGTCATGCTAAAAAAGATGAAGCATATCGCAATGATATGACTAATTTTGGTATTTTAATGGAAATTAGAGGCATTGATAAACCGTTTGATTGGTCACGTGAAGCAGTTAAAAAACTTCAAGTTAATGGTACTGGTACTTATTATTCACCTAGCCATAGAGTACCATCAAAAACAAGTGAGGGTGAATATGTTAAAACTGAAATTATAAATAGTTTAGATCCACTATATGATGCTATTGGTGATAATGCTGTTTATATTGAAGATTTTATTGAAGATATGACTAAAGTATTTCCTACATTAGGTAACGATTGGGGTGTTTATATGCCCGAAGTAAAATATTTATCACCAGAACCACTTGTAGATTATAATAATTTATCACTTAAAACAATACCAAATGTTCACTTTGTAGGCGATGCTCTTTCAGCAAGGGGTATTACAGTAAGTGGAGCACAAGGTACATATGTTGCAGAATCAATTTTAAATAATGAGTAAAGAAGATAAAAAATTTAAAGAAAATCGATTAATACAAGAACAAAATCGACTTCGAGGTGTAGAAGATTTTCCTAAATCTAGAAAACTAAAATCACCAAATGGTACTATAGCTTATCTTTGGGATAATAAACTTCATAATTGGGAGGGACCAGCTCTTATACCCGAGGGTGATAATCGTAAGAGAGAATATTATATTTATGGCATTCAATATTCTGAAGAAGAATGGAAAGAAAGAAAAAGAGATGGTAAGGGTTTGCCATGGTATAAAGACCCAAGATTTAAAGGTAGAAACGCAGGATAATGAAAATAGGTTTTTGTGGAACAATGAGTGTAGGCAAAACTACACTAGTTAAGGCACTTCAGGAAATTCCTGAATTAAAAAATTATAATTTTGCTACTGAACGTAGTGCATATCTTAATTCTTTAGGTATTCCTCTTAATCATGAAACAACTATAGAGGGACAAACAATATTTCTTGCAGAACGTGTAAGTGAATTAATGCAACCTAATATAGTTACAGATAGAACTATTATAGATGTAATGGCATTTACTAAATGTGCTAGAAAAACTAGTATAGTTGATGGGGATGCTTTTGAAGAATATGCTAAACGTTTTATCTATCAATATGATTATATGTTTTATATCTCTCCAGAAGGTATGGATATGGAAGATAATGGTGTAAGAGAAACTAATTTAGAATATAGAAACGAAATTGATGTATGTATTCAAAACCTATTAAAAAAACATAGACCCTTTTATTTTACAATTAAAGGTTCTACAGAAGAACGAATTAAACAAATATTAAAAACAGTAACATTCTAATCATGAAAATATGGAAATGGATAGTAGGATTACTTGCAATGCTAGGTGGTGCGGCGGCAGTAGCTTCTACTCAAAATAAAAAGAAATCAGAACACACTAAGAAGGTTAAAGAAAACCAAAATAAAATTAAAACTGTGCGAACTAAGACTAAAAAAGTAGAAGCACAACGTGCTGAAACTAAAAAAGCAATTAATACACAAAAGAAAAAAGTTGCTAAAGCAAAAACACAGGTTAAAAACACCAGTAATGCTAAAAAAGTAACTGGTGATTTTAAGAAAAAATATAGAAGAAAAAAATGAAAAACTTATTGCTAATTTTATTCTTAGGTTTATCTAGTGCTTTTTATGCTCAACAAGATACTTTAAAAATCCCTGCAGATGAATTAGAGGAATTTTTTCTTGCCCTTGACACTCTTGAAATACAAGATTCAGCTAAAGCAGTTTTAATTCAAGAATTAGAATTTGAAATTAAATTACATGAACAATTAGCTAAACAAGATAGTCTTATAATCCTATATAAGGACCAAGAAATAAAATTATTAAACGAAGAAATCGATTTATACATTTATCGTTTAGATAAAGTTGATAAGTGGTATAATAGACCGTGGGTAGGCGTAGCAGGAGGATTTATAGGTACTATAGTTTTAATAAATACTATGAACTATACACTGCCTGACTAATTTTTATATATTTATTGTTGTTAACACTACATTTTGCGCGAAATGAATAAAAACGACATTAAACAAATTATACTTGAAGAAATTGAAGCCGCTATAAATGAAATGGCTTCCCCGGAAAAACTAGCCGCTGATTCACGTCCTGAAGATGAAGATTTTTCTCTTGAGGATGAAATGGAAATGGCAAGAGATTTTAATGATGAACAAGATGCTATATTTGGTAAACCTAGCTTTGTAGAAGAAGAAGGTTTAGAAGAAATGGCTCGTACATCTAACATCTTTAAACTTAGCCAAAATGCTAGTATGAAAGATGTACTTCAATTTATGCAACGTGTAAATGATGTTCTTAAAACATATAAATCACCAGGACAAAAGCGCCCTAAAAAGCGTTTTACTCCAGAAGAAATGAAAGCCCTAGCTACAGCAATGCTTAAGCCTGAGGGCTTTACTTCTAAGGACATAATTGCTGCTACTTCATATAATAGCCCTGCCCAAGCGAATAAGTTCTTAAAAGCGCTTGAAATGAAAGGTTTAATTACATTAACTTCTCAGCTTAAAAAAGCAATGGAACCAACTCGTGATCCAAATGCTCCTGAAACTAGAGGTAGAAAGAGAAGAGACGCAGAATTTGATTTGTCAGACGATCCAATGGCTGACTTAGATGCCTTAGGCTTAGGAGGCGATATTGACCTAAGTGACCCATTAGCAGAAAACAACAACACTATGAGTGAACTAGAAAAATACATTAAAAAAGTAATCAAAGAAGCTAAAAACCCATTAGCTAAAAAGATGAAAGAAATTGAAAACCAAGGACGCAGAGCAGCCCTTGAAACTAAAATGGCAGCAATCGATGAAATGATCGAAGAAACTCAAGGCCGTTTAACTCGTATTGACGAAGATAACGAGTTTAGAGATATGATGGATAAGAATGCTGTTAAAGAAGTTCGTAAACAACTGAAAGAACTTGAAAGAGCTAAAGCTAAGCTTCAAAAAGAATATGGTAAAATGAAAAAAATGGCTTTACCTAAAAACTATGATGAAGACGGAGGCAAAGTAATGGATGAAGAAGCACCAGTAGCTGAAGATGCTATTGACGCAGCTATTGATGAAGTTGAGTTAGAAGAAGATAACTTTAAGCTTAACGAATCAGTTAAGCGTATGCAAAAATTAGCTAACCTTAAAGGTTAAGTCAATTGTATATTAAAATTAAGGGGACTTAGGTCCCCTTTCTTTTTAGCTACGTATATACGATGGCAGACATTAAAGCAATTATAAAGCAGGAATTTGTCAAATCAGCAAGCGATCCTGTTTACTTTATGAAAAAATATTGTTGGATTCAACACCCAACAAGAGGTAGAACACAGTTTAACCTATACCCATTCCAAGAAAAAGTATTAGGTTTATTAAGTAAACACGATAAGTCAGTAATTTTAAAATCAAGACAGCTTGGTATTTCGACACTCTCAGCAGGTATAGCTTTACACATGATGTTATTTCAAAAAGATAAAAACATCCTTGTAATAGCAACAAAACAAGAGACAGCTAAAAACCTAGTAACTAAAGTACGATTTATGTACGATCAATTACCTAGTTGGTTGAAATTACCAACAGTAGAAAATAACCGACTATCATTACGACTTAAAAATGGATCTCAAATTAAAGCAGTATCTGCAGCAGGCGATGCTGGTAGATCAGAAGCAATTTCACTTCTAGTAATTGATGAGGCTGCATTTATTGAAGAAAATCGAATTGAAGAAATTTGGGGTTCAGCACAACAAACACTTGCAACGGGTGGTAGAGCAATAATATTGTCTACACCTAATGGTACTGGTAACTGGTTTCATAGACAATGGACTAAAGCACAAGATGGTACTAGTGGTTTTACACCTATTAGATTACCTTGGTCTGTACACCCTGAAAGAAACCAAGATTGGAGAGATAGACAAGATGATGAATTAGGGGATAGAATGGCAGCACAAGAATGTGATTGCGATTTTACAACCTCAGGTGATACAGTATTTCCACCTGAATTACTTAATTATATAGAAACTACAACATTAAAAGATCCACTAGAAAAACGTGGTATGAATAGTAGTTTATGGGTTTGGGAATACCCAGACTATACAAGACAATATATGGTTGTAGCTGACGTAGCTAGAGGTGATTCTAAAGACTATTCAGCATTCCATATTATAGACATTGAAAATTGTACACAAGTAGCTGAATTTAAAGACCAAGTACCGACTAAAGATTTTGGTAGAATATTATATAATATAGCAACTGAATATAATAAAGCATTACTTGTAATTGAAAATGCTAATATTGGTTGGGCTGCTATACAAGAAGTAATTGACATGGGTTATGAAAATTTATATTATAGCCCTAAAGACGAAAAATTTACTCGCGATGCTGAAGCATATATTGCTAAAGGGTATGATTTAATAGATAAATCAAAAATGGTACCCGGATTTACAATGTCTTTACGCACTCGACCTTTAACAATTGCTAAATTAGATGCATACGTTAAAGAACAAAGTATACAAATCCAATCAAGGCGTACATTAGATGAACTAAGAACATTTGTTTGGAAAAATGGAAGACCAGAAGCCCAAACTGGGTATAATGATGACCTAATTATGTCTATAGCTACTGCATGTTATGTACGAGATACTGCATTAAAATTTGCTCAGCACGGTGTTGATTTAACTCGGGCTATGCTTAATAGTACTTCAAAAGCTTCATATAATCCTTTCTTTAGCACAACTCAAATCAATAATCCTAAAGACGCTTATAAATGGAAAGTAAATGGAAAAGATGAAGATTTGTCTTGGCTCTTAGGTTAAATATTTATACACACACAATAAACAATAAATATGGCAGATACTAGCTTATTTACACGATTAAGAAGATTATTTTCTAATGACGTTATTATTCGAAACGTAGGAGGAAAACAACTAAAAGTGATGGATGTTGACCGCATCCAAAAATATGGTAGTTTAGAATCTAATTCATTATATGATAGATTTACTAGACTACATAGACCTGTAGGATCTTCACTACAGTATAACCCTACACTTAATTATGCGTCTATGCGACTTCAATTGTATAGTGATTATGAAGCGATGGATTATGATTCATTAATTGCTCCTGCACTTGATATAATTTCTGAAGAAGCAACTCTTAAAAATGAATACGGAGATGTATTAACAATTAAGTCATCTAATGAAAATGTTAAAAGAGTACTTCATAATTTATTTTATGATGTACTAAATATAGAATTTAATTTACCTTCTTGGGTTCGACAGATGTGTAAATATGGTGATTTTTATTTACATCTTCAAATTTCTGAAAAATTTGGTGTTTATAATGTTTTACCACTTTCTGTATACCAAGTAGTAAGAGAAGAAGGACAAAATCCAGAAAATCCAAACTATGTTCAGTTTATTTTAGATCCTAATGGTTTATCACAATCTAATACTTATAGTGCTAGAAGATCGGACCAAATGAAACTTGAAAACTATGAAGTAGCTCACTTTAGATTATTATCTGATGCTGCTTACTTACCTTATGGACGTTCATATCTTGAACCTGCTCGTAAAGTATTTAAGCAACTTATATTGATGGAAGATGCGATGCTTATTCATAGAATAATGAGGGCACCCGAGAAAAGAATTTTTTATATGAATGTTGGTGGAATCCCTCCTCAAGAAATCGATCAGTTTATGGAAAAAACCGTGGCGAGAATGAAAAAAACGCCATATATAGACCAACAATCGGGTGATTATAATTTAAAATTTAATATACAAAACATGACTGAGGATTTTTATATCCCGGTTAGAGGTAATGATGCATCAACTAAAATCGAAACCACTAAAGGGTTAGATTATGATGGTACAACTGATATTGAGTACTTAAAGAACCGAATGTTAGCAGCTTTAAAAATACCTAAAGCATTCTTAGGATATGATGAAAATCTTGAAGGCAAATCTACATTAGCTGCTATGGATATTCGTTTTGCTCGTACTATAGAACGTTTACAAAGAACCATTGTATCTGAATTACATAAAATTGCATTAGTACACTTATATACTCAAGGATTTACAGATGCGGATTTAGTAGATTTTGAATTAGAATTAACGGGCCCATCAATTGTATTTGAACAAGAAAAAACAGAACTATATAAAGCAAAAGTAGAATTAGCTAATTCTATTACAGATAAGAAAATTTTATCTACTGACTTTATTTATAAAAATGTATTTAATTTATCTGATAAAGAAATGGAATATGAAAAAAACCGTTCATTAGATGATGCCGCACATATTTTCCGTGTTAATCAAATAGAAAATGAAGGTAATGATCCCATAGAATCAGGAGAATCATATGGTACACCACACGACTTAGCTAATTTATATTCTACTAAAAGAGATAAAACAATTAGGGATATTCCAGATGGTTATGATGAAGAAAAACCAGGGAGACCAGCTATAAAATTAAGTCGTTATGGCACAGACCAAGCTAATATGGGTAGAGATCCCTTAGGTAAGGCGGGACTAACAGCTGATGATACCCCAAATAGAACTAATGATGTGTCTACATTTGCTCTTGAAGAAAATTCTAGAATTCTTAAAAAATTATCTTTAAAAAGATTAAAAGGTAAACAAATATTAAAAGAAAAAAATACTTCTTCTTTACTAGATGAAGAAAATATTATAAAAGAATAAGCTTCAAGACTCCTTACATATTTATATAAGAATAAATATATTTATTGCATGAAACCTAAGCACTCCAAGTACAAAAATACGGGGATATTGTTTGAACTATTAACCAGACAAATTACGTCTGAAACTATTTCAAATTCCTCACCAAAAGCTGTAGGTATCTTGAAAAAATTTTTTAAACAAGACTCTACTCTTTTAAAGGAGTACCAAATATACCATGCTTTACTTACTAAAAGATACAATAAAGAAGCTAACGCAACAGTACTTATAGAAACTTTAGTAGATGCTCATAGCAAGTTAAACAAATCTGTATTAAGAAGAGAAAGGTATAATTTAGTTAGAGAAATAAAGGATACATACAATATTGAAGATTTTTTTAAAGCAAAAATACCTAACTATAAAATATATGCTAGTGTATTTAATCTATTAGAAAATAAATCTGCTAGCCCTATGTCTATAGTAGATTCTAAAGTTGCTATTCTTGAACACATTACAAATAAAAACCTTCCTAATAAACCTAAAAAAGAAATGGTTATGGAAGAGTATGAAAAATTTGATAAAGAAACTAGAGCTCTTACTTATAAAATGTTAATGGAAAAATTTAACGATAAGTATTCAGGTTTAAATTCTAACCAAAAAATCTTATTAAAAGAATACGTTTATAATGTTTCTAATAACCCTAAATTAAAATCATTTATTAATAAAGAAATCAAAACAGTTATAAGTGAATTAGAAACCTATTCTAAAAAAACAGATCAAATAACCAAAATTAAGTTAAATGAGATTAAAAACTTAATTAAACCTCTCTGTAAAAAATCCTCTGTCCATGATGATAATGTTATTAATTTGTTGAATTACTATGAACTAATTAATGAATTAAAATCTTTGCATTCATGAATATAGATGAACTTAGAACCCTTATTCGTGAGCTTATTAAAACTGAGCTTGACGAAATAAACACTACAGGAACGGGTACTACTATTAGTACTGGTTCTAGTGAAGCCTACGCTACACCTAGAGCGTTTGGGGATAATAAAAGGAAAAAAAAACGAGGTTATATGGGATATAAAGAAGTAAAATAAAATAGTTATGCCAAGAAAAATTAACGCTTTTGACTTTAATAAAAAAGATAATAAGGTAAATAGGCCTGGTATTCATGCTAAAACAAAGCATAGTAACCATAAAAATTCTAAAAATTATAGAAAATTAAATAGAGGACAAGGACGATGAAACAATTACTTATAGAACATATGCCATTTAAAGTAGATAAGCTTTTAGTTGAGCAATCTATTAAAGAAAATAAACCACTTAGAGTAGGTGGTATTATCCAAAGAGCTGGTGTTAAAAACCATAATGGTAGAATCTATGAGCAAAAAATTCTTGAAAGAGAAATTAAAAAATATATTGATGGTCCCGTTAGAGAAAAAAGAGCCTTAGGTGAATTAGATCACCCAGACTCTTCTGTCATTAATTTAAATAATGTATCCCATAATATAGTAGAAGTTACTATGAAAGGTGGCGATGTACATGGCGTTGTAGAAATATTAACAACACCCGCGGGTAATATCCTTAAAGAATTATTCCGCTGTGGTGTTACAGTAGGAATATCTTCTAGAGGAATGGGTTCAGTAGAAGAAAACGCAGATGGAGTATTAATGGTACAGGAAGATTTTGATCTTTTATGTTTTGATTTTGTATCAACACCTTCAACCCCTGGTGCATATATGTCTCCTATGAATGAAGGAGTAAGTACCCCCACTAAAGATTACACTAAAGTACACAATATTATTCGTGATATCATTTGTGATAACACGGGTATGTGTAAGTGTTAATCTTTATCTAAAAATCCTTTAATAAAGTGGTAAATAAAGATAGCCGAAGCTAAAGGCCATCCTAATACAACCCAAAATCTGTCTGACCACTCCATAGGGTATCCAGCGTTTTCAATAGCTCTTTCAAGTAAAGCTGCTACTATAACCCCAATTAAAAAGTATGTACATACTGTTTGGAGATTAGTGATATCTTCAATAAATGCTACGGCCAATAATTCTAATGGATTCATAATATAACTGTTTTCCCGAAAGATACGAAAAAATTTTTTGGTTTCCAAATTTATTTAATATTTATTTTGGAAGCATACACTATATTAAAATAGTGTCCCTGGATTTTAAAAATAAATCCCTATTAGAGATACTAAAATCTCTATTTCCCGTACATAACTTACTGGAAGCCACCTAAAAATTAAAAATAAAATGGCTAAAGAATTACTAAAAGAAGCTATTGCTGACGCAAAAGCTGTTAGAGAAGTTGCTTTACAAAATGCTAAAATGGCATTAGAAGAAGCATTCGACTCTAAAATTAAAAACATGCTTTCAGCTAAATTAGCTGAAGAGTTAGAAGAGGATGTTGAACTCGAAGAAACCTACATGGAAGACGAAAAAGATGAAGATATGAAAGAAATGTCTTACATGGAGGATGAAAAAGATGAAGACATGAAAGAAGGTTCTTATGATGAGGATGCTGATGAGGACATGAAGGAAGAATTTGATCTTGAAGAAGATGAAGAAATCAATCTTGATGAACTTATGGCTGAATTAGAAGAAATGTCTTATGACGAAGATGCTGATGAAGACATGAAAGAAGGCAAAAAAGATGAAGCCGATGAAGACATGAAAGAAGGCAAAAAAGATGAAGCCGATGAAGACATGAAAGAAGGCAAGGACGATGAAAAAGACGAAGACATGAAAGAAGGTGAACAACTTGATGAAATGGTAGGTCTTGGTGTCGTTGCTAGCATTGCTGCTGCCGCTGGTGGTATTGAGGCTCTCTTAAAGAAAGGACGTGAAGGTAAACTTGAGTCTGGATCTAAGATGGAAAAACTTTACAAAGCTTTAGAAGGCGCGGCTAGCGGTGCTGGCGCTGCCCGTAGAAGTGAAGGTATAGAAGATCTTGATGAAAACATCGACATTGATGCTTTAATTGCTGAAATCGAGTCTGAAATCGAAGAAGGTAAAAAGAAAGACGATGATGACATGAAAGAGGGTAAGAAAAAAGATGATGATGACATGAAAGAGGGTAAGAAAAAGGCCGAAAAAGACCTTGAAGAAGCCCTCGCTACCGTTGCTTCTCTTAAAGAAACCATCTCTGAAATGAATCTTCTTAACAGTAAACTCCTCTACTGCAACAAACTATTTAGAGCTAATGCACTTACCGAAGCCCAAAAGGTTAAAGTAATTGATGCATTAGACAAATCTACTACAACAGGTGAAGCTAAGTTGGTATTTGAAACACTTCAAGAATCATTTAACTTTACAGGTGTAGAAAAAAGAGCAATTAAAGAAGGTTTAGGACGTGCTTCTAAAGCTGCTGGAACTGCTCCTAATAAGGTTATAACGGAATCAGTTGACGAGACAGTGTCAAGATTCCAAAAACTCGCAAACATTAATAAATAATAATTAGAACAAATGAATGTTAATACATTATTAGAGGGTGCTTCCCCACTCCAACATCAGCAGAATGAAGCTGCTAAGTTGGCTGGCAAATGGGAAAAATCCGGTCTCTTAGAAGGTCTTAATGGCCACGAGAGCGAAAAAGCAAATATGGCAGTTCTCCTTGAGAACCAAGCCAGACAATTAGTAAATGAGGTTAATACCACAGGTACTGGTACTACTATCTCTGCTGGTGGTTCAGAAGCTTGGGCTGGTGTTGCTCTTCCACTTGTTAGAAGAGTATTTGGTGAAATCGTTGCTAAGGATCTCCTTTCAGTACAACCAATGAACCTCCCCTCAGGTCTCATTTTCTACTTAGATTTCCAATACGGAACAAACACTGGTGATACACAGCCTGGATTTAGCGCTGGTGATTCACTTTACGCTGTAGATTCTACTACTCTTAAAGAAACCCAATTACCAGGTGTAGGCCAAAACAGTGGTTTATATGGTGCAGGTCGTTTCGGTTACTCAATCAACGAAACTTCTTCTCAATTCAACGAGACCGTTTCTGGCGTTGAAACAGCTTCAGCTGAATACGGTGGTATTTTAAATTTCAACACTGAATTCTCAGCCTCAAGACGTGATGCTTCTGAAACATTTGGTGGTACAGAGCATACAATTGTTACTCTTAAGGTACCTCACGGTTCAACTTCCGCTAATGGTCTTTTATCAGAGTGTGATTTAGAAGGTGTTAGAGCATTTACAGTAGCTAGTTCAAACATTAGTGCTTTCTACCCTGAATTTACTAGAGTTAATGGTACTGATGTTGAATTTGTAATTGAAAAAACAACTGCTGCTGCTAGCTTAGGTAACATTACTGTAGAGTACCAGAAAGGCCCAGATAACCTTGACGATAGAGGTGATTTCGAAGAAACTGATTTCGATGGAATTGGTAGCTTAGATATCCCTGCAATCGATGTTAAGCTTAACAGTGATACTGTTACTGCGAAAACTCGTAAGTTAAAGGCTCAATGGACACCAGAATTCGCTCAGGACTTAAATGCTTACCATAGCATTGATGCTGAGGCAGAATTAACGTCTATTCTTTCTGAGTACATCTCGATGGAAATCGACCTCGAACTCCTTGATATGCTTATCAGAAATGCTGATACTACTAAGAGATGGAGTGCTAAAGTTGGCCGTGAAGTAGCCGATACAGGTACTACTACCGCTACTGCATTTGATGATACCAATACTAACCAGTACTACACTAAGATGTCTTGGTTCCAAACCTTAGGTATTAAGCTTCAGTCTGTTAGTAATACTATTCACCAGAAAACTCTTCGTGGTGGTGCTAACTTTATGGTAGTATCCCCTAAGATAAGCACAATCCTTGAATCAATTCCTGGATTCGCTGCTGACTCACCTGGTGATTCTAACAAGTACGCTATGGGTGTTCAAAAGATAGGTGCTATCAACTCTAGATACACTGTCTATAAGAACCCATACATGCAAGAAAATACAATTCTTATGGGTTATAAGGGTAACCAGTTCCTTGAAACAGGTGCTGTGTTTGCTCCATATATTCCGTTAATTATGACTCCTCTTGTATACGATCCCGTATCGTTCACACCAAGAAAAGGTATCATGACTCGCTACGCTAAGAAGATGGTTCGCCCAGACTTCTATGGTAAAGTGATTTGTGCTGATCTTGACTTAGTGTAATATAAGAGTTATTTAATTCTATTTAGAAAGGGCCGCGTAAGCGGCCCTTTTTTATATGTATTTGTGAACGTTTAAAAATTAATTTGCCATGGCACAAAAAAACAAAGCAAGTCTAGATAACGACTTCTCAAACAAATCAGGTATGAGTGAACTTAGGGATATTGTAGATAGTGTTCAACTATTAACTCCCGGTACCAATACTTTACCCACTTCAGATCCCGCAGAAGCCGGATCTTTATTCATTACAGGTTCTGCTGGTGCATTCTTAGGTGCAATTACAGGTAGTGGTTTTGCATTATTATGTGTATCACAGGGATAATATAAAATTTATTCTTACCTAACTAAAAGACCGCAATTTGCGGTCTTTTTTTATATTTATAATTGATAAACGTTTTAAACCATTTACGATGGCTAAACAAAATATAGAAAAAACCCCACCTAAGGGTAATATTAGGTTCTCAATATCCTTATCGGAAGAACAAAAAGCTGCAAAAACTGAAATTTTAAAACACCCTTTTAATTTTATAGTTGGTAAAGCAGGTAGTGGTAAAACATTATTAGCGGTACAAGTAGCTTTAGATCAATATTTTAAACGTCAGTTTAATAAAATTATTATTACTAGACCTACTGTATCTACTGAAGATAATGGATATTTACCGGGTTCTGAACGTGAAAAAATGGAACCATGGTTAGTACCAATTCGTTCTAATATGAGGAAAGTTTATAATAAACCCGATATCTTAGCTAAAATGGAAAAAGAAGAAAAGATTGAGTTAGTATCACTTGCTCATTTTAGGGGTAGAACATTTGATAATGCTGTAGTAATAGTAGATGAATATCAAAATTTAACTAAATCCCAATTAGCTATGTGTATTGGCAGATTAGGTAAAGATAGTAAAATGATATTTTGTGGTGATTCTTATCAAATAGATTTAAGAGATAAACAACACTCAGCTTATCATGATATGGCTAAATTAGCTAATTCAAATTTTGTATTTAAAACAGTACTAACTGATTCTCATAGACATGCTGCTATAGATGATCTTTTAGAGTTGTTAAATGGTTATCATTGATATGTATTAATGTAAATCACTATATATATGGCAACTATTTCAATCTGGCCCGGCTCAGCTTCGTTCGCTAATACTTCAAATCCTACTCCTTTTGGATTTTATGATGCGGATACTGAATTTACTTCTTCTGCGAATCAAGTAGCAACTTGGTGTGCTCAAAGATTAGGATATCCTATAGTAGATATTGAATTACAAGCAGTTAATTTCTTTACAGCTTTTGAAGAAGCCGTAACTACCTATGCACAATATGTGTACCAATATAAAATTATAGAAAATATTGGAACTTTAGAAGGTTCTACAACAGGTAGTGATTTAAATAACCAATACATTCAGCCTAATTTAGGTAATACTATAGCAATTGCTGAACAATATGGTACTGAAGCATATACAGGAGGTAATATAGATTATAAAACCGGTAGTATAGCTGTATCTCAATCTCAACAAATTTACTCTTTAACTGATTTATGGACAAATGTTAGTGAATCAGGGGCCCCTATAGAAATTAAACGAATTTATCACTATGCTCCACCAGCTATAGTTAGATATTTTGATCCATATGCTGGTACAGGCACAGGTATCCAATCATTAATGGAAACTTTTGGGTTTGGTAATTTTTCACCCGGTGTTAATTTTATGTTAATGCCTACGTATTATGATGCTCTTAAAATTCAAGCAATAGAATTTAATGATCAAATTCGAAAATCTGCTTATAGTTTTGAGTTAATTAATAATAATAGGCTTAAATTATTTCCTATTCCTAGAAGAAGCGAAACTTTGTACTTTGAGTATGTAGTAAAAGGTGATAGAAATAACCCTGTTAGAAATACTTCTACAAACTTAGTTACAAATGTTTCAAATGTACCATATACTAATATAAGTTATAATACTATAAATACACCTGGTAGACAATGGATATTCCGTTATACCTTAGCACTGGCAAAAGAAATGTTATCTAGTGTAAGAGGTAAATATGCAACAGTTCCGATTCCAGGTTCTGAAGTTACTACAAATGCTAGTGATTTAAGAAGTGAAGCAGCTACAGAAAAACAGGCATTGATTGAAGAATTAAAATTAATGCTTGAAGAATCTTCAAGAGCTAAATATATGGAAAGAGATGCTCAAATAGCTCAAAACTCACAAGATACTTTTGCTAAAGTTCCTTACCCAATATATGTTTACTAATGATTAAATTAAGAGATATATTATTTGAAGATATAAATTTATTTTCGGTTAATGTAACAATCGTGATGGATAGAGATGCAAATTTTACAGATATATTAGATGGGATGAGGGCTACCCGAAAGGTTACAATTATTAACGCTAATACTTCAGATGAATTAGAATTAAAAAATCGTCAAAGAACTGATAATAAAGAAATTCATACTGCTACTTTAAAATTTGCTGCGGGTAAAGATCCAAAACAAGATTTAGAATTTTTAAAAACTACTATGCTTAAAAGTGATAAAGGAGATCCCGAAATGAGAATACCAGGATTACGCCATTTAATATTTAAACCAGAAACTTTAACCCGTGTATAATGCCATTATTTGGAGGAGCAAGAGATATATCTCTAATCAGAACAATGAATAGAGAACTGATTAATGACATTATTCAGACGGAAATAGCATACTATAAATTAGAATTAGATCAAACAATTACTAATGTTTATGGGGAATCTAATAAAAAATATTATTACGAACCTGTAAGGATTTCTTGCTTAATAGAAAAAGATGACCAAGAATGGAGTAATGATGATTTTGGCCCTGATATTAGACAAACTTATAAGTATAGATTTATAAAAGCAGACTTAAATAAAATAAATCTTATACCTGAGGTAGGTGATTTATTATTATTTAATAATGATTTTTGGGAAGTAGATACTTTTATTGAAAATCAATTTTTTGTAGGTAAAAAGCCTGAATTTGCTATATCTGAAGATACACAAGATTTTGGTGTTTCTTTATCTATTATTTTAAGTACTCATTTATCAAGAGTAGAAAAACTTAATTTAATCCCTTTAAGAAGTGGAATATATCCTACTACTAACCTAGCTTCTGGCTCAAATGCAAATCCTAGATAATAATGGCTGATAATAGAATAAAACCCGATATATTAAGTACTAATACACTTCTTAGAAGAAATTTAATAGCTAGTGCTCCTCCTACATTTGAAGAATTACCTCTTGATACTACTAGGGGTAATTTAGGTGAAAACCGTCATATGGAAATTAGAAGAGATACTGATACTCATTCTTCTTATGGCATAAACTTACAGGACATAGATGAAACAGTTCAATATTATTTAGAAGAAGAACTTAATCTTACTGTAGATAATAATGGTGAATCAATTAAAGTACCTATTATATATGGTTCCGGTGAGCGTTGGAAAACAGTGCAAGCAGATGGATACTATCGCGATAAAAATGGACGTATTCAGGTGCCTTTAATAATGTTTAAGCGAACCTCCATAGAAAAAAGACGTGAAATAGGAAATAAACTAGATGGCAATAAGCCTAACTTATATATTGTTGAACAAAATAGATATAGTAAAAAAAACGTATATGATAATTTTAATTTACTTAATGATAGACAACCATTAAGAGAAATTTATCAAATACCAGTCCCTGATTATATATTTGCTAATTATGAAGCTATTATATGGACTGATTTTATGTCTCAGAATAATAAATTAGTAGAAGCTATAGAATATGTTTCAGATGCTTACTGGGGGGATAAAGAAAGAAATCTATTCCAAGTAGAAGTAGACACTATACAGAATATAAATGAATTACAGGTAGGAGAAGATAGAATTGTAAGAGCATCACTCAATTTTAAGCTAGCAGGGTACCTAACTCCCGATACATTTAAATCAGAAACTCAAGCATTACATAAAAGAATAACCCCCGGTGAAATAAAAATTTCAACTATAGTTGAAAAAGTAGTTGGTCCTGATGGCATTTAATTATGACAAAAAACAAAATCATATTTAAAACTAATGAAGTACCTAGAGCTACAGATATTAATTTGGGTGAATTATTAATTAATGTAGCTGATCAAAAAGTATATTCTAAAGATAGAAATAATGTAGTTTTTGAAATTAAAGGGGCCGCAAGTGATTCTACTAATTCTTATATAAGTTCTTCGTTTGAAAATAATATTATTACCTTTAACCAAGGTGATGGTACTACAGATCAAATAGACCTTACACCTATAATAAATGCTTCAGGTGATGATGATTGGTTTATAGATACTTCTAATAATAGAATAACAGCATCTTTAAATGTTTATGTAAATGGAAACATTACAGGTAGTAACCTAAAATTAGGTGCAGGTAATTCAACCAATCCCGCTATTGTATTTAATAATGATAATACAGGAATTTTTTCTTCAGCCCCAGGTATTCTTTCATTACAAGCAAATGGTGGAACTACTGAATTAATATTACAGGATACCCAAGCAGCCTTTGGTACTAATACACCTGTTTTAATCAGAAATAGCTTAACTTCTTCATTTAATATAAGTGCCAGTGGTTTTGTATCTGCTGAACTAATTAAACTAGCAGATAATCACCCTTTACCTACTGCCGAAAAAGGAATAATAATATATTCAGCATCTGTTTTTTATGCGGGGATTGAATAACTATATATTTATACGAGATTAATACACATTACTATGGCAATAAATTTTGGTTCTAAAGAAAGACAAAAATTACAAGAAGGAAAATTAACCCTTAGCAAAGAAGAAGCAGTTTTATTAATAAATCTAATTGCTGAAGGAAACGTTCAAATTAAAAATATACAGTCAGCTTATGACTTAGTTTTAAAAGTACAAACCTTTATTCAAAAACAATAATAACACATGGCACAGTTTAGAAAAATACTATTATCTGGATCTAATGCCCACGTATCACAAGTAACAGCATCTATTTTACCTGATGTTTCAAATAACTCAAATGTATTATTTGCTGATAACACCAGTGGTCAAATAGAAAAATTATCTACCCTCACATATAGTAGTACAGGTAATGAACTACAATTTGAAGGCGGTACTTTTAGTGGTAGTTTTTCAGGTGATGGTTCTGAACTTACGGGTGTTACTGGTGAATTAGGTTTTGCATTAGTAGATGGTGCGGGTGTTAAAGGCTTTAGTTATGATGGTAGTGCTATTGCTACTGCTTCTTTGGATTTATCACCTAATGGGGGTTTAACCTTCTATAATGGGTCCACAGATGCGGGTACAGCAACAGGTGCAGGTACTGATGATTTTACTTTAGGTATAACATCTTCATTACCAGGTGATGGCTTAGATTGGCAATCCCAATATAATAAATTACAAATAGATTTAGATGGTACTTCTAATGGCACCTCAGGTTTAAAAACAGGATCTAGTGGTTTAGCTCTTAGTGATAACATAGATGGCAACGGTTTATCTTTAGGTAGTGGTATTTTACAAGTTGATCTAGCCAACCAAGGTGGTTTAAAAATAGATTCAGCTAAATTACGCCTTACAGGTAGTTTACCAGGTACTGGTTTAGAATGGGGTACCCAATATAGTGCATTACAAATAGATTCAACTGTTGTAGTTGATAGTGGTAATACTATTGAATTTACAACCGGATCTAATAATATTACAATAAACCTAAAATCGGATACTACAGTTACAAATGCGGGTTCAGGATCTTCTACGACACTTATAGGTAATCCTCATTTAGAACTTAACGTAAGTGATACACTTACGGGTAACTTTACTTTTAATGACGATTTAACTGTTAAAGGTGATTTTGTAGTAGAAGGTAACTCTAATACAGTTAATCTTGAAACCCAAAACTTAAATATCGCTGACCAATTTATACTTGTAAATAGTGGTTCTGCTAACGATGGTGGTTTTATTGTTAGTACAACAGATGCTAATGGTGCCTTTTTCTTCTATGATAATACTAAAAACAGATGGGGGGTATCAACAGAAATAGCTAAAAATACTACTGCATTTACTGCGGGTACTACAGCTAATACCTCTATGATTGCAGTAGTACAAGTTACTGGTAGTGTGGAATCAACATTTATTGGTGGAAATGGTCAATTTGGTACTGATTCAAACTCTAGAATTGGTCAAATAATGATTACTACGGCTGCTGCTACCAACGAAAGTTCAACTTACATATACGCATAAATAACCTATGGCTAATTGGAAAAGAGTATTATTATCTGGTTCCCACTTTAAAGTAGCTGAACTAACTATTAGTGATTTACCAGATGCAGGTACTAATGCTAAAGTAGTATTTGCTACTTCAGGATCTGGAGCTGGCACTAGTGGTTCATTTGAAGCTACTTCTTCCCTTGCATTAAGTAATGCTACTACTTTAGCTTTTGTTTCTGGTACCTTTTCTGGATCTTTTTCAGGTAGTGGTGCTGGTGTAACAGGAGTAAGCGCTACAGCCGATAAAGCAATTAAAGCTGGTGCTGGTTTTTATATTCTTTCAAACACATCTTTAGGATTTAACGCTTCTCCTTTTATTGGAAGTAATGGTAGTAACCTTACAGTAGCATTAACTGGTAGTGCACCAGGTACTAATTATGGTAATGCTGACGATGATAGTACCTTAGCTGATATTATCAACTTTAATCAGGGTGTTAGTGGAGGTGTTAACTTTATGTTAGGAGAAACCATCGCTGACAACGCAGAATTATCATTAAATACAGCTTCATTAGATGGCCATGGTTTAAGATTTAGTAATCAGTTCCATAAACTTGCAATAGATCTTGATGAATCATCTAACGCTGATACTTCTTTTGATTTAGGTAGTAGTGGTTTAAAACTAGCATCAGCTGTAGCAGGTGATGGATTAGTTCTTGAAAATGGTGTTTTAAGAATCGATTCTGCTTCTAACTCAGGATTAGCTGTAAATGAACTTGGCGGTAGTGGAACTGATCCCGGTTTACACTTAGCGAATACAGTAGCAGGTACAGGTTTAAATTTCCAACAAAATAATAATAACCATAGTGTAATTAATATTGATGGATCTACAGTCGTTACGCAAAGTGTAGAAATTACTGTAGATGTTGATGGACCTTCAATATCAGGATTTACTAATACTATTAGAGGGGAAGGGGGTATTAGCCATGGTATTATAACCGTTAGAAGGCAAAGTGATGCCGGCTTAACTTCTACTTCCCCAAATAGTGAATTAAGTGCTACTTTTATTAATAATCCTAGATTTGAATTTGATTTAGCTACAACTTGGGGATCAGAAAACGATACTAATCCAAACAGTGATGTAACATTTGAAAATAATGTTACTGTTAAAGGAAATCTAACTATAGTTTCTTCTAGTAATATTACGCAGTTACAAGCCGATCAATTTGAAACTAGTGATGCATTCTTAACATTAAATAGTGGTAGTGGAGATTTATTTAGTAAAGGTGGTGGTATTATAGTTAGCAGAGGGACAAATAATTCAGGTTCAGCCGTAGCTTATGTGACGGGTAGTGTTCAAAGATTATTTGCCTTAACTAACCCTATTGGAAATGCAATAGGATCTATAAATTTTGACGATACAACAGTATCAACTACTGGTACACCAGGAACCAATATACAATCAATATCATTAATATTTACTGCTTCTGATGAAAACCCAAACTCATCTTCACCACAATTTTCTGATACAGAAACCAGAGGAAGTTGGTATATTGAAGGGGATAGGAACCCCGCTGGTGGTGAAAGTAATGTTTGGATTTATACTTCAGATCCTGGAGAAGGAGGAGGAGGTGGTGGTGACTAATTTGGAAATTTAATTTTTTTTCATTACACTAAAAACAAAAAGTTATGGCAAATTTTAAGTTTGGACCCCAAGAATTATCGTTTTTAATAGTAGCAGCTAAAAATGCTACCATACAAGGAAAGGATGCTGTTGTAGTAGCTAATATTATTACTTCTTTAGAAAAAGAACTACAAAAAATCTCAGTTCCTCCTGAAGTAGCCGCTAGGAAAGGATAATCCTAGCTATTTATAATTAATGAGTACAGTTAAAGCTATAGGAGGAACCCTAACCCATTTTGGAAAAAAACTTGCTTTAGGTATTACAAGTTCTGAAGCAAATGTAGAAGGTCCTGATGTAGAAGTTAATGTACCTCCTATTTGGGAAGAAGCTAATAACACTACGGGAAACGTAGGTAATTTTCAAACTTCTCTTTTTGATGGAGATTTTCTTGTATATAGACCATTTAGGGTTGGAATTAATGGAGACTATTCCGCAAATGAAGCTGATGTAGGAAGCACATTTAAATTAAGCGAAAGAACATTTCTTAGTGCCAGTGACCGAAACACAGGAGCTGAATTAACCCTAACTTTAATAAGTCAATCTATTGTATCTGGGTCTAGTGGAACTCATAATACTCAAGAAATAAGTATAAATGATATAAATGTTATATTCCCAGATAATGCTTCTCCGGGGGGTACAGCTTCATTTTTTATAGAGACATCTTCTAATTTCTTAATCCACGAGGATATAACATATAAATTTGAAATCCAAGTTAAAGATCAACACGACTATATTTCTAGAGTAAATAAACCTTCAGATTCTAATCATAATTCTCAACATAATATTTTTAACCAATTAAGTATTACTAATACTAAAGAATCCCCTTTTATTATTACTCAATCAAATAATGTAAGCATTTCTTCCAGCACTACTCCTAGTAATAATATTAGTGAAATGGAATTTTCTTTAGGTAATGAAAGTTCACCTGATTTTAGTTTAATTCCTACAATTTTTATAAAAGATAGGGATAGAATGGATATTACTGATATAAAGTCAGGTGGAGAAAACACATTAGCTTTAATACTTTATAATGGGGGTTTTGATGCTTTTATAACCACACATTCTATAGGTGGGGATAACCTTATATTTAGTTCTTCAAATCTAGTAGCTAATAATGAAAGTGCTTCTGCTAGATATTTTCAATTAGATTTATCACAATCCCTACTTCCTAACAAACTATCAGCAAAAAATAGCCCATATAAATTAGAAATATCAGCTAGTGACGGCACATCTATTAAAACTAGTAGTTCTATTATCTTAAATATAACTAATGAAAATCCAGTGTGGTCGGCATCTACTACTGTAGCTACTGCTTCTTTACAAAATATAGATACTGATAGTAAACGATCATTAATTGTTAAAACTTATGCTAGTGCTTCTGATCCGGGGGATGATAATATTACTTTAAGTCAAATAGGGACTATACAAGTTGCTTCTGGTGATAGTACTACGGGAACCAAAGGGCTTAATAGCAATTTCTTCACTACAGAATTTATAAATAATAATAGTATTACATCTTCATTTCGTATAGTTACATCAAGTAATTTTCCTTTAAATTTTAATACTACTGCTAGTAAAGGCAATGAACAAATATTTGCTACTGTAAGAGCTTCGGACGAATGCTCACCAGCAGGTACTACAGCAACTGCTGGTGACACAGTAGGTGTATTAGTTATTGATGCACCTCCTTCTTGGAGTGCCGTTACTCAAACAATAACGGGCAATGAAAATGACATAGGATCAACTTTGTCATCTAATACTTATAAAACAGTTTTTGATGATACTACTCATATAGGAACTGTAAACGCAGGAAGCGTTAGAATAACTACAGGTTCAGATTTCCAAATCCAATGTATTGATCCTAGATTATCTAGTGATCATTTTATTTTTACTCCTACTAATGCAACTAATGGTAATAATGCTACTTTTAGTATACAAACTTCTTCTCTTTATGATAGAATAGATGCTAATGCTGGTGTACAAATAGCAGTAACTGCTTCTGATAATTTAGATCAAGAATCATACCATATTTTTCAAGTTAATATTAATAATGTAGATGAATTTATTGATGTGTTAGGATCTGATTTATTAGGAGATTTAAGAACCTTCTTTTCAAGAAGAATAGACGGTGTTACTACTCAACTAGCAAATACAGTTACAGATATCAGTTCTCCCCTAAATGGAACTGAATTATTAATAGTTAGTGGAACCCAAACCAGTGCAACTATTTCTCAATCAGTGAGTTTTATTACAAATACAGTTACTAGTGCTAACGGAAACACAGTAGACTTTGATGTTATATCTACTGGTGATAGCGTAACGCGTGTCCCGGTATATCCTTTGAATACTTTAAAGGGTACTGGGGCGGGTTCATTTATATTATGGTCAAAAACGGGAGCAAGAAGCAGTTTAAATACTGAAAATGATACTATTTTTGGTCAAGCATTAAGTGGTTTAAATGAAAATACTTTTAATTTTAGTAGTGAGGCCGTAAGTAGTATTAATGCTGAATTAAATGTGGGAAATGTATCAATATCAGTTCCAAGATATTTTAATACATTTGCTGAAGGTTCAACTCTTTCGGGAAGAGATTTTCACCAATTAGCTGTAACATGGGATGGAACTAATATAGGAGATGAATTTAAATTATATTATAACTCAACTTTAGTAGGTTCAGCTTCTTTAAATGCAAATGCTGCTAATGGTGTAGGTAGGGGGGCATATTTAGGTGCTCTTGGATCAAGTACCGAAACCCCCTCACAAATCCAACCTATTTCTATGAGTATTTTTGCTAGCTTTAATAAACAACTTTCTACTTCTGAAGTAACAACCATATTTAATGCTTTTTCAGGTTCCCATGGTCTTTAACCTAAAATTAATATGTATATATAACAATTAAAATAAGAATTTATTATATTTATTGATAAGGATATTATTGGCCCTCTGGGAAGTGGGCGACACTAAGTCGTAACCAACCGTAATAGACAAAAAACATGCCGAACTGGAAAAAAGTCTTACTATCAGGCTCAAAAGCCTCCGTTTATGATATTACGGCTAGCAATCTCCCAGGAGAAAGCAGTGCTACTGATGATGTAGTAACTTTAGATAGTAATGGACGTTTTCAAACAGCAAGCAGAGGAGATTTTGGAGGTGGGGCTAGTGGCCCAGATATGGCAGTTCAATTTGCCTACACTACAGATGGGGGTTCAAGTTTTCTTTTAAGTGGTAGTAATAATCTTCTTTTTGATGAAGTAAATACCGAGTTAATAATATCTGCTTCTGAAGAAGGATCTATTAATATAGGTAGAGATGGGGGCATTAGTAGCGGTAATACGCTAGGTAATTTAAATTTTATAGGTACTGGATCTGCTGTTATACAAGGCCCCTCAGCTACAATACAGGCTGTAGCAGTACAAAATTTTGATGCTAATACAAAAGGAGCTAAATTAGAATTTTATACAGCTGATGATCAAGATACTGATTTAGGAATCCCTAAATTAACTATAAGTGGTTCTATTATATCTTCCTCAGTTACAACTAAAGTTCCTATTTTACTTACTAATATTATATC
>CETK01027631.1_pt1 | contig 28812 bp, 18 predicted proteins | sample 361431 | NCBI WGS metagenome assembly CETK01 (sample SAMEA2622452, study PRJEB7988) | marine metagenome | biome: marine biome (ENVO:00000447); feature: surface water layer (ENVO:00002042); material: "saline water (ENVO:00002010), including plankton (ENVO:xxxxxxxx)" | depth 5 m | reverse complement strand
AAGTTCTGCCGCTACGGGGGTGATCAATATCACCACCAAAAAAGCCGTGGATTCTTTTCGTTTGATGTCTAAAAAAACTTGGGGTACCGAACAGGTCGCCAATCAACCCTTTGATCGAATCAATGCAGGAAATCACATGATCCACCTGAGTGGTAGCTTAAGCAGTATTGGTATAAATTTGGCTTATTCAGAACGCTACAGTGAAGGGATGACTGCGGTAGTAGGTGAAGTTCCCGATCCTTTTAACAAGGTTAATTTTAATGCGGGACTATACGGACAACTAACACCTAAGTTAAAATGGAAACTGGCCTGGAATAGGGATGATGTCGAAGCTGATTATGACAATAGTTTCCCAATCGAGCAGGCTGAATTCAAGTATTTTACGCTATTGGACCGTTTTTCATTAAATACCCAATACGATTACACAGGTGGGAGCCTAAATCTTAACGCAGGTTTTCAGCAAAACAAAAGGGAGTTTCAGAGCACCTATCCAATAGATTACGAAAGTGATAATTTGAATATTGATCTTTTTAATAAATACATTTTCAACAACAATTTTTATACTATAGTGGGCTTTCAATATCAAAAAACAACCATGAAAGCCGATTACAATCCAGAGGTAGCCCAATCTGACCTTTATTTGAATTCGGTTTATCTCGATCCATCCGGCCTGAATCTCAATGTAGGGGTCCGGTTCAATTACCATAATTCCTATAAAAGGCATTGGATTTATAGTTTGAACCCTTCCTATTCTTTCGATCTTAATTCCGATTATCAAATGAAGATTTTGACCAGTTATAGTAAAGCCTTTATTGCACCTGGACTTTATCAGTTGTATGATCCTTTCTACGGAAATAGTAATTTAATACCAGAGAATAACTTAAGTTTTGAGTTGGGTTCTGAGATTCGTTCTAATCAAAATACACTTTCTGCTGTCTATTTCAATCGTAAAGAAGAGCCAACACTTATTTTTGGGCCTCCTGTTGAAGGATTCGTATACGGTAGGTATGCTAATTCAGAAAAGAAAATTTACTACAGAGGGCTGGAAATTGGTTATGATTTTCAGCTATTTGATTCGGTAAAAGCCCGTTTGAATTATATTTTTACGGAAACCACAGATGGCGATTTAAGGGGTATCCCCAAACATGCTATAAATGGAGTTATTGATCTTCCATTATCGGATCAAACACATTTAAACTTGGTGGGTCAATACTCTGGGGAGCGTATTGCGAATGACAGTACAACTCTGCTGGAGGCTTACTCACTTTTTACTGTGCAGTTGAACCATCGACTAAAAAAACCCAATGCTAATGTGTTCTTTAGTGTTTATAATCTTTTTGACACAGAATATGTAATCATTCCTCAATACGCAACAAGAGGAAGAAATTTAATGTCAGGTATATCAATCCAGTTGTAGCAAGGGTAAACTCTCAAGTGTCATGATTGAATGATCTCTGATAAATTGTGGATCTTCAATTATTTCCTCCATAGGGAATACAGGTTGATTTATTCTATGCCTTGAAGATTCTTGGTTGATGTGCTGAATTGTCAGTGCAAGAAGTGGGTCCGAGTTTTCACCCAAAGTTCCCATATTTGCGAGATCCTCTTTAAGTTTTAGTTCTTCTTGAGGCGCTAAACCATCTGCATAATCGTAAAAATCGTTACTGTTTGCACTGTAAAAGGTCATGCAGTAAATGGCGTAAGTATGATTAGGATGTTTGGTTCCATCGTTATCAATATAATCGTACAAAGCTGCAGGACCACCTACATTTTTTCCATAAGTATTATCTCCAACTTGAATAACATTGATGTAAGGTGACAAACCATTAATAACTAATTCGCTCGAGGAGGCGCTTCGTCCAGATGTAATAATGTAAACTCTACTTAAATTCAATGAATTTATCGGAGTTCCATCTGCTAATGATTCACTAAAATTTATTTCTAGTTGTGAGGAAAATCTTTCAAGATCGGTATTAAAATAATTCATCAGCTTTTTATTCCACAAATATTTGGCAAAAACCTCTCCATTAAATTGTCCGGTAATCATCCCGGCTAAATTTAAGGCAGATCTAACTAAACCACCTCCATTGTATCTTAGATCTAGAATGAGATCATTAATTTGTTCTGCTTTAAAAGAAGAAAAGACATTGTTTAGATCATCGTCAAATCCCTCGGCAAATTGATTGTACATTAAGTACCCTATTTTACTGGCACCAGTATTGATAATTTTGCTGATTTGAATAGGATTACTCTGGAAATTTTCAGTTTTTGTCAATGAGACATTTTTACCGTTAGGACTTAATAAATTATTATTGAGATCAGCCATATTCAGAGTGTAGTTTAAATTATCACCAAATAATAACTCTCTGTAATTATTTAAATTAAGATTTTGACCGTCCACAGACGTGAAAATATCTCCTCTTCTGATGTCTTTAGAAGCAGCATCAGATTCTGCTAGAATATGAGTCACAACCCCAAGAATATTTTCACCAGAGCCGTACCTCGATAAGATAAATTTTAACCCATTGTTAGCATCAATCCCTTTTATTGAGTTTTCGATATCTTCATAATTGGATCTTATTAGGCTGTATTTATCTTGCTCATATTTGAGAGACTCAAAAAAAGATTCTGGCTCAGGATAGGGTTTAATAAGTTCCCTATATCTTGCAGAACCTATTGGTTTGATCTCATCGGCTAATGAAGGCACTTCTTCTTGCCACAAATAATAGTCATTAAGTGCTGTCCAAATAAATTCATGGATTCTAAAATATTTTTCACCTTTGTAACTTTCTTCACATTCGTTGTTTACTTTTATTGTTAAGTTAATTGTGTTTTCAAGTACTTCAATTCTAGTAGCAGTGCCTATGATATTCGAGCCATTTAACAAATTGAGGCTGATAGAATCAATTATTTCATACTTTCCTCGTATGCGATTGTCTAAATATTTAAGATAAAATGAATTATCTTCAAGAAAATGTATGTTAGAAGCTTCACAATCTGTAGATGTTTTTTCCGAGTTTTGTGAGGCATTGTCCTTTGTCAAATTCCATGACCCTAACAAAAGACTTGGAGATTTACTTATGTTAGAAACGAATTTAGCAGTCGTATCAACAGTTTCATTATTGGAAGTATTTTTATCTTTAGAGCAACCAGTCCAAAAAAATAATATAACACTGAATAGTAATAGGTAGTAGTTGATTTTCATCTTCAAATTGTATGCGGTCTTAAAATTACATATTTCATGCCAAACTCTTCTCCTTTATGCACATTAAGAAATTTTTAATTTTACTGGGTGATTTTTTAATCTGTATTTTGATTTTGTCACAAACATATTTATTATGATTATTTTTATAATCTTAAAAATAGACTAATGCAACGCTCATTTAGATTATAAATACAATCAATTTATAATTCTCAACTAAATTATATTGATAGATATCAGCTAATTAACTTAAATTTAAAACTGTGAAAAAATTTATTACAATTACCCTGTTTTTTGTTTTACCAGTTTCACTTTTGGGTCAATCAATTTTTGATAAGTATCAGAATGACAAGGAGGTAAAAGTAGTTAGTATAAGTCCCAAAATGTTTCAATTACTGGGCAGTATGTCACTCCCTTCTGGTGATATGGAAAGTAAAGCGCTAATGGAGATAATTCAGGGAATTAGAAGTTTTAGAGCTTTGATCACCGGAAGTGAGTTAATTAGCGAAGAAATTGATTTGTGGGTAAAAAAAGAAGTTGGTGATAGAGGTCTTGTACCGGAAGTATTGGTTAAAGAATTAGAGATCGAATTGAGTATATACGTCAAGGAGGATGATGCAGGGGGTATGTTGAAAAGTCTTTTGATGTTTTCGAATGGCTTTTCAAGTGTAATTCCCGATGCACGACCCCAGGTCAAAGATATTAAGGCTCTTGTTTTATTAATTGAGGGAAATTTCGAAATGGATAAAATCGGAAAATTGATTTCCAAAATGAATCTACCTGGAGGTGATCAATTGAAAATGTCAGGTATTTAGTATTTTGAATATCAGGCAATCCCTGTATAGTTGGAGGGGCTTATTTCTTTTAGCTCTTTTTTGACAGTATCGTCTATTTCAAGATTTTCAATAAATTCGTCAATTACTTTTTTGTTTATCACCCCATGGGTTCGAGTCAATCGTTTTAATACCTCGTAGGGGTTGGGAAATTTTTCTCTCCTCAATATGGTTTGGATAGCCTCGGCTACTACGGGCCAATTTTCATTCAAGTCGGCATCTATTTTAGTTTGGTTGACATTCAATTTTCTTATTCCATTGAGCATTGACTTTAATGCTATTAACATATGCCCAAAGGGAACACCAATATTTCTCAATACGGTACTGTCAGTTAAATCTCTTTGCAACCTTGAGATGGGCAGTTTAGTGGAAAAGAAATTGAGTAAGGCATTAGCTAAGCCTAAATTGCCTTCTGCATTTTCAAAATCAATCGGGTTGACTTTATGGGGCATAGCAGAGGAACCAACCTCATTTTCATGGATGATTTGTTTGAAATAATCCATTGAAATGTAGGTCCAAATATCTTTATTAAAATCGATAAAAATGGTGTTGATTCTTTTAAGGGTATCACAAAGTGATGCAATACTATCATAATGTTCGATTTGTGTGGTAGGAAAGGAGTAATGTAGCTTCAATTGCTCTTCGACAAACTTTTTACCAAACTTTTTCCAGTCGATATCGGGGTAGGCTACTTTATGGGCATTAAAGTTACCTGTAGCTCCAGCAAATTTTGCAGCATTTGGTATTTGCAATAAATTGGCTTTTTGTATTTCCAATCGGTGTGAGAAAACGGAGATTTCCTTTCCCAGTATAGTTGGTGATGCCGGTTGACCGTGTGTTCTGGACAACATTGGAATATGGGAGCATGTATTAGAGAGGAGAGATAATGCTAAAAGAACCTCTTCCAAATGAGGGATGTATATTTGGTGCAAAGCTTCCTTAATTGATAAAGGTATAGCAGTATTATTAATGTCTTGAGAGGTCAACCCAAAATGAATAAATTCCTTATATTTTCCAATATTAAGCTTATCAAATTCTTTTCTTATAAAATATTCAACTGCTTTGACATCGTGGTTGGTGGTTTTTTCAATTTCTTTGATTTCCTTCGCATCTTTCTCTGAAAAATGTTTGTAAATACCTCGTAAATCCTCATAAATAATTGGATTCACTGGTTTAAGTTGCGGGAGTGGAATTTGACACAGAGCGATAAAATACTCAATTTCGACTCTCACTCTGTACTGGATCAAAGCTTCCTCGGAAAAATATTTAGATAAACTTTTGGTCTTTCCCCGATACCTACCGTCAATCGGTGAGATTGCATTTAACGAACTAAATTTCATACAACTGTTAATCACAACAAAGATAAGGCTTCTTCTTTTAAAGTGTGTTTAAAATTTACGAGATTTGTCTTGTTAAAGAACTAAATAATCCTTAGATGTTAAGGTATTTTTTTACAATTGTAGAACACGATATTCCTCATAACAGCTACTAACGGCCTCCAATATCTGAAGGTCATTAGATTCTTTAAGAAAAGTATCAGAATAATTGCAGTTTCTTAGAATCTCGTCAAGATCAAGACGATTAAGATTCAACAATTGAATAATAATTTCACGATCAAATTTTGAGGCTAAAAGATTTTTGAGCTCATCATTTTCTCTCATTTTCTTCAATTTTTGCATTTGCACACCCTTCTTTCCAAAAAGGTTATGCAAGAAATCGGCAGGATTAAAAATAGAGGCAAAGGTTTTAGCAATGGCATTTGGGTTTCTGTCCCCTCCCTCATATCCAGCACCTTGAAGTCCAGGAATTCTATATCGACCAGCAGAGTTGATTGGCACATTTTTTACATCGATATCCAAATAACCGGTCAATTGGTATGGACGCAGGATAATTTCTTCTAGCGCATAAGCCAGTTGTGTGATTTGAAACCTGGAATTTTCAAACTTTAACATGTCTTGAGTGACGGCGACTTTGAGAGATTTGTATCCCAAATAAGAAAAGTAGAGGGTGTCATTGACATGTGCTCGAATTTCAAAGTTCCCCTTTTTATCAGTTGTTGTTCCCTCGACCATATTGAGATTGAGTATGTGTACGCTTTCCATAGGAAAACCTGTGGATTCATTTTCTACAATCCCTTTTAGGTATTGTATTTGTTCTTGACCCAAAACCATTACTCCATAAATCGATAATAAAAATAAATTGAGTTTTTTTATCATCTTTGATTGAAATTTTTCACAATAGAATTAATAAAATTAACAATTTAGTAATCAAATCGAATTTTAACTTTTTAAAAATTCGATTAATTTTTTAAATGCTTTCGAACGATGACTAATTTTATTTTTTTCGAAGAGTGTCAATTGAGCAAAAGTGACATGTTGTTTTTCTGGAATAAAAATTGGATCATAACCAAAGCCGTTTCGGCCTCGAGGTGAATGAGATATTTCCCCTTTTATGATGCCCTCAAAAAGGTATTCAGTTTCATTAAAAATTAGTGCAATTACTGATCGGAATTGGGCCTGACGATTATCGATGCCCTTCAATTCTTGAAGGATTTTATTCGTATTGGCTTCTGCATTTTTTTGTTTCCCTTCATATCTGGCCGAATATACTCCTGGCTTTCCACCCAAGGCAAATACCTCCAAACCACTATCGTCTGAGAAACAATTCTTTTTAAAAGTGTTGAAAATCGTTTTGGCTTTGATCAATGCATTTTCCTCTAATGTTTTTCCTGATTCTTCAATTTCACTGTAGTAATTCAAATCGGTTAAACTTTTGACCGTAAAATTGGGTGGTAAAAGTTTATTGATTTCCTCTACTTTATTATGGTTGTGGGTTCCGAAGATGAGTTCCATTAATACTATTTGTGATGGTAAGGTTCATTTTTCAAAATGCTATTGGCTCGATAAAGTTGTTCAAGAAAAAAAAGCCGAATCATTTGATGGGAAAATGTCATACTTGATAATGCAATTTTTTCTTGTCCCCTTGCATACAATGATTCAGAAAAACCGTAGGGTCCCCCTATTACAAAAACCATTCTTCTTAGGGCAATGGACCTTTTCAAATTAATGTATTGTGAAAAACCGATAGAATCAAATGATTTACCTTTCTCATCTAAAAGAATGACCCAGTCTTCTTTTTTTAATTCCTCAAGAATTAATTCTCCCTCTTTTTGTTTTTGAATTTTTTCACTCATTTTACCCTTATTTTTTATTTCAGGGATAATTTGAATGTCCAACCGATGGTATCTGTTGATGCGTTTAATGTAATTTTCCATTAATGAAACCATTCTGGGATCATCAGTTTTTCCAACCATTAGCAATAGTGTGTGCATTTCACAAATTTACAAACACAAACAGATTTGTTTTATCTTTGACAAAAGGAATTTTTTTTGAGAGAAAAATTAAAAACAATCCCCATAATCAAAACCCTTGTTGGGTTTTTAGAAGCTTTGAAAATTCCTGGATACATTGGCTTTTCTTTTTACGATCTCCTTGAAATGTATATTTCAGGAATTGTAAAAGGGGCACTGTCTTCCAGGGCAGGGAGTATTTCTTTCAGTTTTTTTATGGCTCTTTTTCCCTTTTTACTTTTTATTTTAAACTTGATTGCCTTTGTCCCCATAGATAATTTTGATGCTGTTCTTTTTAATTTTATAGAACTTATATTACCACAGGAGAGTCAAAGTTTTTTTACTGATATTTTTAATGATATTAGGCAAAAACAGAGAGCAGGACTTCTTTCTTCAGTATTTTTATTGTCTATTTTTCTCACTGCCAATGGAGTAAGCTCTATTTTTTCCAGTTTTGAAGGATCCTATCATGTTGAACTGTCACGTTCTTTTATTCGTCAGTATTTGTATTCCACAATGGTTGGAATTCTATTGGCCCTATTACTTTTAGCAGGTGTTATGGCATTCGTGTTTTTTGAAATTTTTATTTTGAGTAATCTTGATGAATTGATCCCTAGTGAAATCAATTGGATAAGAATAGGACAATTATTTTTTTACACCATTTTAATATATATCTCTGTGGCTATTTTATACTATTTTGGAACAATTGAGGGTAAAAAGACACGATTTTTCTCTCCTGGAGCTTTTATGACTTGTCTATTGATTCTGCTCACCACTTATTTTTTTGGTCTCTATATTGAGAATTTTTCCAGATACAACCAGCTATATGGTTCTATAGGGGCATTATTGATTTTTTTATTTTATATATGGCTCAATTCGAGTGTGCTACTGCTCGGTTTTGAATTGAACGCCACATTGAATCGACTTAAAAACACTAAGCAACTAGGCTCAGGATAATGAGCAAAGTTGTATTTTTAAAAAATGCAGTATTTCGCTGATGTTCTTCTACCGCTAGCACTCGGTAAACCTTATACCTATGCAGTTACTCTTGAGGATTTTGCTCTTTTAAAGCCTGGTTTTAGGGTTGCTGTTACTTTTGGAAAATCAAAGGTGTATACTGCAGTTGTAGTAAAAATTCATAATCAAGCTCCACAGAGATATACCCCAAAATTTATTGAACTAATTTTGGAGGAATTTCCTAGCGTAACACCCAAACAGCTCGAATTTTGGTATTGGTTGTCGCATTATTATCAGAGTAAGCTTGGAGATATACTTCGCGCCGCACTTCCTTCCACCTTTCTTTTGGAGAGTGAGACTATTGTTGTGAAAAAAGAAATTTCAAATCAAGAAAAAAGCAGTCTCAGCGATGATGCATTTTTAATCTATGAAGCACTAGAAGTTAAAGCTTTAAGTATAAAGGAAATTATTGAGATAATAGGAAAAAAAAGTGTTTTGGGACTTTTACAGGAAATGTTTTCGCAAGGATTAGTGGATATCCACCAAAAACTGAAAGAAAAATATAAACCCAGACTTGTTCGTTATGTTCGTTTGTCCAAATTGATTTTGGATAATAAAAATTTAGAGGAGATTTTTGATTCATTAAAAAATGCTCCAAAACAAAAACAATTATTGATGGGTATTTTTGATCAGAATCTAGAAGGTCATAAATGGAAAAACTCTAAAGAATTACTTCATAAAACTAGTTCAACCCCCGATGTATTAAGAACTCTCATAAGTAAAGGTATTTTTGAGGAACAATCCATCAGAGAGGATCGTTTACTTTACGATTTTAAAAAACAAAATCAAAAAAGAAAATTATCCGAAGCACAGCAAAAAGCATTCCAAGATATCTTTAAGGCTTTTGAAGAAAAATCTGTTGTCTTGTTGCAGGGGGTTACAGGCTCTGGAAAAACAGAAGTTTATATGGAGATTATTGCCCGAGTAATTTCTAAGGGAGAACAGGTTTTGTATCTCTTACCGGAAATTTCTCTTACTCCCCAAATAGTAAAGCGATTACAAGGGTCTTTTGGTGAGGAGGTTACCGTTTATCATTCCAAGTTTTCGGTTCACGAGCGGAGGGAGGTTTGGAATAATGTTCAAGTAAAAAATTCCAAAGCTAAAATCATCGTAGGCACTCGCTCTGCACTTTTTCTTCCTTTTCATCGGTTAGGTTTAGTGATTGTAGACGAGGAACACGAGTTGTCATACAAACAATTTGATCCCTCGCCCCGATATCATGCCAGAGACAGTGCTATTGTCTTGGCCGAAATTCATCAGGCTAAAGTATTGTTGGGTTCTGCAACTCCCGCTTTGGAAAGTACATTTAACTGTATTTCAGGTAAATATGGCTGGGTAAAACTTCTTGAAAGGTTTGGTAAAGTGTCATTACCAGAAATTGTTACCGTAGATTTAAAATTAGCTCACAAAAAAAAGCAAGTAAAGGGAGGGTTTTCCCAAACTTTAATCCTTGAGATGGAAAAAACCCTTTCCATGGAAAAGCAAATAATACTCTTCCAAAATCAACGTGGTTATTCTCCTTTAATCGAGTGTTTGGATTGTGGAAATATTCCTCATTGCCATCAGTGTGATGTTACCCTAACCTATCATCAATATGCAGATCAACTAAAATGTCATTATTGTGGATACCAGATTTCAGTACCAAAAAAGTGTGATGCATGTGGTTTATCGAATCTCTCAAGCAAGGGCATGGGAACTCAACAAATAGAGGAACATGTGTCTGCTCTTTTTCCAGAAGTGGAGGTGGCCAGGATGGATTGGGACACCACCAGGGGGAAGTGGGCTTTCGATAAATTAATTCAATCTTTTACCACACAAAGGGTAAAAATTTTGGTTGGTACCCAAATGATCATCAAGGGATTGGATTTTCAAAATGTTCATTTAGTTGGGGTTCTCAATGCGGATCATTTGATGAATTTCCCAGATTTTAGAGCTCATGAGAGAACCTATCAAATGCTCAGTCAGGTGGCTGGAAGAGCAGGAAGAAAAGAAACCAGGGGAAAAGTTTTGATCCAAACCTATCAGCCAGATCACTCTATCATTCGACAGGTAATTACTGGAAACTATGATCAAATGTTAAAAAAGCAATTGGAGGATAGGAAAGAATATCATTATCCTCCATATAACAGATTGATCAGGATAGTAGTTAATCACAGAGATATGGAAACGGTAAAAAAAGCAAGTCAATGGATCGCTAATCTTTTAACACAATCATGGGATGGTCAAATTTTGGGACCTGTTTTTCCTCACATAGCTCGTGTGAGAAATCGATATCGTATGCAAATTTTGTTGAAAATTGGGGTTGAACAGTCCAGGGATCGCGTAAAACAAGTCATCAAAAAAACCTTAGACCATTTCGAGTCAATAGCTGTTTTCAGATCATGTAAAGTCAATCTTGATGTTGATCCTTATTGAAAATTTAGAAAGGTTTTTTTGAAAACTCCCTTTTGTTTGCGACTTAAGGGGAGCATTTCCCCATCTGTATTGACATTATTGGTGGAATAATTGATTACTTTTTTAAGATTGACAATATAGGATTTATGAATCCTAATGAATTGGTTTTGAGGAAGTTTGTCCAAAAAAGATTTCATTGTTGAGAGCACCATATAATTTTTACTATTGGTTACAACTTTTACATAATCCCCCATGGCTTCTACCCAACGAATATTGTTAGCCTTTAGCTTTTCAGCCTTAAAATTACACTTAAAGTGTATTATATGCTCTTTCTTTTTATTAATAACCTTTTGGGATTCTATTTTAAGGGTTAGTCGATCAATTGAGTTTTTGAATCTATCTTTTTTAACAGGCTTCAGTAAACAATCTACAAAACCCATTTCATATGATTTGATCCCATCCATTGGTTTTTTAGTTAGTAAAATAACTTCGATACTATCTTTTAACTGATCTACGAATTCAAAACAGTTGTAAAGAGTGATGTCTGAGGAAACGATGAGAAAATCAACAGAGTTGTAATTTAAGTATTCTTTTGCATGAATTGTGTCAGAGAATTCCGCGACTAGAGTAATTTGAGGAAAATTTTTTAAAACTTGAAGAAAGTGAAGGCGATCTACTGGGTTTGAGTCAATGTATATGCACTTTAGATTCATAACGGGGCTTTATTATACAATATAATTATCTCAAATTTAAAAAAAATCTATAAAAAAGATATATTCTTTTGGTGTAATATAATGATTCGCTTATTTTTGCATTTGCTAAAAAAAATATATGAGTAATTATGAAACTGTCTTCATTCTAAATCCCGTTCTTTCTGAGTCTCAGATTGAGGAGGCAGTCAAAAAGTACGAATCACTTTTAAAATCACAAAAGTGTAAAATTGTTCACAAAGAAGATTGGGGACTCAAAAAACTAGCTTTCACAATTCAAAACAAAAATAGCGGATTCTACCACCTTATTCAGTTCGAAGGCGATGGTGAGGCTATTAATCCACTGGAGGTAGCGTTTCGCAGAGACGAGCGAGTGATGCGTTTTCTGACCGTAAAGCTTGATCTTGATGCCCAAAATTGGGCCGAGAAAAGAAGAAGAAAAAATCAATCTAAAGTTAAAGCCTGATCAAGATGTCAAAAATTGATGAACAGTCAAGTAATAAAAAAGAAGGGGAAATACGATATTTAACTCCCTTAAATATAGATACCAATACTAAGAAGAAGTATTGTAGATTTAAAAGATCCGGAATTAAACATATCGATTACAAGGATCCTGATTTTCTTCTTAAATTTGTTAATGAACAAGGTAAAATTTTACCCAGAAGACTTACAGGGACCTCTTTGAAATATCAGCGAAAAGTTTCAGTAGCAATCAAAAGAGCTCGTCATTTGGCTTTGATGCCTTATGTGGGTGACCTCTTAAAATAAAATCTTCAAGTCGTGCAAATCATATTAAAAGAAAATATTGAAAATCTTGGCTTTAAAGATGATTTAGTCAAAGTCAAAAACGGATATGGGCGGAACTATCTCATTCCCCAAGGAAAAGCTATTTTAGCTACCTCCTCTGCAAGAAAGGTATTGGAAGAAAATTTAAAGCAAAAATCATTTAAAGAAAAAAAGATTATTCAAGATGCTAATAAATTGGGAGAAAAGCTTATGACTTTGGACATCAAAATTTCTTCCAAAGTTGGAAGTGGTGACAAGTTATTTGGATCTGTTTCAGCCCCAGATTTAGCAAAAGCGTTTGATGCGAAGGGATACGAAATTGAAAAAAATGCCATTAGCATTCCAGGTAAAACTATAAAGCGTTTGGGAAGTTACCAGGCAAGAATCAGGCTACACAGAGAGGTTTCAATTCAACTTCCTTTTGAAGTTATCCCAGAAAAAAAATAGTTTGAGATAATATTCTACCCCACATTTTGTGGGTTTTTTTTTGACCTTATTTTATGAAATATACTCGCTTGTCAAAGGAACAATTTGAAAGTCTTCATTAGGAGTTTGCCTTTTTTTTGGCTACCCAATCCATCGATAAAAAGCAATGGGATCAAATAAAAACCTTAGATCATAATCTTACTGATGAACTATTGGATCTATTTAGTGATATTATATGGGATCAATCTCTTGATAAAATAACTTATCTCGAAAACAGAAGTGACCATCATTTGTTTTTATTCAAATGCGAGGGTGTTCAAATTAATTTGATCTTGATTCGGGTAGAGAAGAATTGTCCATCACTGATGCAAAAGGGTTATATGAAATGGTTGACAAAACATTTATTAGACCCCCAGGTTACTATTTTTCAGTCATGTCGTTCGCTCAAAGAGACCTCAAAAGGGGAAAAATTCAATTTGATGAGGAATGGAGCTATGGTCACTGACGGAAAAACATATGAGGACCTAAAAAGTTTTCTTTCAAAATAATAAGAATTGTTTGATCTTTGCTCTAGAACCAATCTATATGTCGATTGTAAAACCATCTATACCCAAAGGGACACGAGATTTTTCTCCTGTGATTCTTTCAAAGAGAAATTATTTGAAAGCCAAGCTCATAGATGCTTTCGAAAACTTCGGATTTCAACCCATAGAGACGCCTTCCTTTGAGCGGTCTGAAACTTTATTGGGCAAGTACGGTGAGGAGGGAGACCGCTTGATCTTTAAAATTTTGAATTCGGGAGAAAAAGTAAAAAATGCTGATTTAGAGGCATTAAAAAATGGGGAGTTGGTAAAGTTTTCCGATTCACTCTCCCAAAAAGCTCTTCGTTATGACCTAACTGTTCCTTTTGCTCGCTATGTGGCTCAAAATCAAAATGACATAGTATTTCCTTTTCGACGATATCAAATGCAAACAGTCTGGCGAGCCGATCGTCCTCAGCATGCTAGGTTTCAAGAGTTTTTACAATGTGACGCTGATGTAGTAGGTGAGCGTTCGCTTTGGCAAGAGGTAGAAGGGGTACTGCTCTATGACTGGGTTTTCTCTCAGCTTGGGCTAAAAGGGGTTAAAATTCATCTAAATCACCGCAAAATTCTTGCGGGTATCGCCCAGTTTATTGGAGGAGAATCTCAATTGATTAATTTTACAGTAGCATTGGACAAGCTGAGCAAAATTGGTGAAAAAGGAGTGATCAATGAACTCCAGTCTAAAGGGTTTTCTTCTGATGCCACTGAGCGTTTGCGACCTTTTCTTTCTCTAAAGGATGATTTTCAAACGCAATTATCATTTGTCACTCAAGCCCTTCATGATATAGAAATTGCTCAAGAAGGGATTAAGGAGTTAAAATTTATCTGCGATCAATTGGACCACCATAGTCTAAAAACTATTTCTTTGACATTTGATGTTGCATTGGCGAGAGGGTTGAATTACTACACTGGCTTGATCTTGGAAGCACTGCCACCTTTGGGGGTTAAAATGGGTTCTATAGGTGGAGGAGGGCGATATGATAATCTAACAGATTTGTTTGGACTAAAAAATATTAGTGGTTTTGGTATCTCATTTGGATTTGATCGTATCTTTTTGATTTTGGAGGAATTAAATTTATTTCCCAATACACTTGATCATAAGACTCGGCTATTATTTTTGAATTTTGGGGATGATTCGGCTGGTTTTTGTTTTGACAAGTTGACAAAACTTAGGGATCTCCAATTTCCATGTGAATTTTATCCAAAGCCCGCCAAACTAAAAAAACAGCTGAACTATGCCAACCAACGATCCATCCCTTATGTTGTGATCTTGGGTTCAGATGAAATGCAAAAAGGAAATTTTGTATTAAAAAATATGATGACTGGAGCACAAGTGAAACATCCCATTGCCCAAATGATTGAAGTTTTGCAGAAATTGATTTAGTCTAATTGATCCATGGTAGGCCTTTGATATTTTTCGAAAGGCTGTTTTAGGAGACTACTTATTTGGGTGTTTTTTATTGCATCAGGAAAAACATCTACCCCGTAGACTATTTTCTCACGATCAAAATATCTAAAAGTTCCAAAAAGCCTATCCCAAACAGAGAAGATATTTCCATAGTTGGTATCAGTGTAAGGCAAACGGTAGTGGTGATGTATTTTATGCATGTCAGGTGAAACTAAAAAATAACTGATCCATCGATCAAGCTTTTTTGGTAAGCTGATATTAGCATGATTGAACTGGGTAGATAAAATCGACAAAGCCTGATATAGCATAATTATACCAATAGAAGCGCCTAAAATAAAAACACCAAACAGTGTAAAGAAAAATCTGACAATACTTTCAAGGGGGTGGTGCCTATTTGCTGTAGTTGTGTCTACATTGGGGTCACTGTGGTGAACCAGATGTATCATCCATAAAGGTTTGATTTGATGTTCAGTGTAGTGGGGCAAATATGCGCCGACTAAATCTAGCAGTAAAACACCTAAAATAACTTCAGCCCAAAGGGGTAAACCAGCAATCCATTGTAATAATCCAAAATTATTGTTAGCACTCCAGTCGGACGTACTCAAAAGTAAAAAAGCCATTGACAAGTTTATAAGAATGGTTGTAAGTGTGAAAAATAAATTTGGAATGGCATGACGCAATTTTTTATAATTGAATTTTACCAAAGGAAAAAGTCCTTCCAAAAACCAAAAGAAACTTATACCCCCTACAATCAATAAACTCCGATGTAAAGAAGGAATATTTTCAAAATAATTTATGATTTCATTCATTAAATCAATTTCTTACTTATTAATAAATAACATTTTTATTTTAAAAAATAGCTTTTTTTCACTAACTGATATTTGTAAAAATATAAAAACAAAATATTATTCCTCAACACTTTCTTTGATATTGGAGTCGTCAGGTGCACTCTCCCCTAGGTTAAAACGTATTGCTAGTTCATGTCCACTCAAGTTAAGACCTGAAAGTGTTGGATTTCTATACGTATCGTAGGCATAAGCTATTGATACGTTTTCACCCAAACCAACAGAAGCAAGAAATGAAAAAACAGAACCTGATTTAAAAGAAATTCCAAGATCAAATTTGTTGAGATAAGAAACCCAACTGGCAAAGTCAATTGAATTTGGAAGTCCTTTTCCTTTCCTGTAGATTAGGTTGGGTCTAACAGCAAAATCTTCATTGATGTTAAACGCTGCTCCACCAGCAAGGTAAACATGGATTCTATCCCTTGACTGAATTACAATATCATCATCTCTTTTTGAATTAAATAATCTGGGCATTGAACCGGAGAACCAAAACTTTCCCATCCTAAACAAAATACCAACACCCATGTTGGGATTAAATCTACTTAAGGATTTTTGAGCGGGATCAGGAGTTTCTGAAAAACCTGATAAAGGAGTTGGATCAGCACTGTATGAATTTCCACCACCCTTTATTCCAAAAAAAACTGCACCATCGTTATTCAAAGTGAGTTTATAAGAAAAATCAATGGTTATCATGGTTTGATTTTCGATAAAAATTCTGTCAGTAATAATTGAAACTCCTAACCCAACATTTTTTTTGGTTGATAGAGAATAAGATAGTCCTGTTGTTTTTGGGCTATCATCAATAGTATTCCATTGATTTCTTGATATAAGCGATAAAACATGACTTCCGTCAGACCCTGCGAACGCAGGATTGATTAAGTTCATATTAAAGTTATATAGCGAGAGGTAACCATCTTGTTGGCAAAAGATTACAGCTGGTAATATTAAAAATAGAAAACGTAAAATCATTTATTATCTAGCTAAATAGATAATACCCTCATAATCAGGGTTACCATTCCTATTGAAATCAATTAAATAATAATAACTACCCTCGGGAAGGTCCTCATTGTTAAATTGTCCATTCCAATTATTTTGATAGTTTGTTTGGTTGAAGATCAATTGTCCAGATCTATTATAAATCCACACTTCATTGTCCGGATATCTCAAAAAGGACTCATCTGCCCATTGATCATTTATACCGTCTCCATTGGGTGAGAAAAAATCGGTAATCTTAAGACCAATTGAAGCAAAATCCTGGCAAACACTAAAGGAGTCATTAGGATTTACGCCACAACTAATTTCATCAAGATTGGAGAACCCATCTCCATCACTATCATTATAAGGATTACAATTTTCAGCATCTCGCTCATCCATAACCCCGTCTTGATCACAATCAGAATTTATTGAGTCATAGGCATCAATCAAACCGTCCCCGTCAAGATCATCATCAGCAGGGTTACCATTTAAATTACGATCCTCATCAATAGACTGTATGCCATCTCCATCATCATCTGTATCAAGATAATTGGGTTTTCCATCATTATCTAAATCAATAAGTCTAGATTGAAAATCTTCAGCCTCAATATCTATCTCCAAACTAGTTAGGATACCGTCATTATCATCGTCAGTATCCAAATAGTCTGGTATCCCGTCGTAATCAGAATCCTTGTAAGATTTGTCATCCCCTAATTCAAGTGATGTTGGTACACCATCATTATCATCATCATAGTCTATATAATCATAAATACCGTCAAGGTCGGAATCCACTGAATCATTCGGATTTCCATCTGAATTAATATCCGATCCCTCAAGAACCGTTAGAATTCCATCACCATCATCATCATCATCCATAAAATCAGGCAGACCGTCATTGTCTGTATCAATTGCATCGCTTGAATTTCTATCTCCATTTGGATCTGGATTCTCGTATTGAGTAAAAATCCCATCATTTTCATCATCTGGATCCAACGAATCTACTATACCGTCTCCGTCAAAGTCATCACTTCTAGATCTAGTCCCTCTTGCAGAAAAAGGATTTGACATAGTTGCTTCATATCTACTATCGATACCATCTCCATCATCATCATCGTCAATAGAATTTACAATTCCATCTGCATCTGTATCTGACTGAATAAGGTCTGAATCAACTTCTTCAAGCTTGGTAGGATTAGTTTTTAAGTTTGCTACATCTAAATTTGTTGAATCAGTAAAAGATATATTTAAAGGAACATCTGGAATTGGTACTTCAGTTGATCCCATCTCAGTATTAACGTAGCCTACAACTACTTCATAAATTCCATCTTTATTATGATCTTGAGGGTTGTTTGGATCAGGTGGATTTATAAAGGCTAATGTTCCTCCCTCATCTGTTTCCTCCTCCTCACCTTCGTCATCCCCATAAATTCGATTTCTAAACACTTTTGACCTTTGACTATAGTTTTCAAAGTCTTCTTTTTTTGATCCAGGTTCACCATTTTTAATTGTGAATAGGTGAGCGTCAGCCCCACCAGAGATACTTTTACGAATCTTCCATTTCCCAACACCTCTAAATGGATTATAAGCTCTTCTTCTATTTTGAGCACCATCGTTAATGGTATCAGAGTTTGATGATCTAATAGAAGGTAGAAAAGATATGTCCACTGGTTGCATAATTGCCAAAAATTGCATTTCAGTAAAATCACTAACACCATCATTGTCATCATCAATATCTGAATTGTTTCCAACTCCATCACCATCTATATCATTTACTTCGGATGCATCTGTTGGGAAATTATCTATAATGTCCAAGACTCCATCATTATCATCATCAGTGTCTGTATTATTTCCAATACCATCATAGTCAGAGTCAGTGCTTTCATCAGGATTTAATGGGAAATCATCCTCACCATCAAGTGTTTGATCACCATCGGAATCATTATTTAAAGGATCAGTATTAAGTCTAATTTCCTCTCCATCGGTGGAACCATCCTTGTCAGAATCATCAACTAAAGGGTTTGTTCCATATTTTGTCTCAGTACTATCTGATAGTCCATCGTTATCATCATCCAAATCATCGTCATCTCCAATACCATCTCCATCAGTATCTACGCTTTCATATGGGTCTAGTGGAAAAGAGTCTTCTGAATCTGATATTCCATCTCCATCAGAGTCCCTACTTGTAGGATCGGTCGACATCGATACCTCAACTCCGTCATTCAAACCGTCACCATCAGTATCAATATTATTTGGATTAGAATTTAATTTAATTTCATCCCCGTCAGATACCCCGTCTCCATCAGAATCTGGATTTAAAGGATCAGTATTTTGAGAAGCCTCTTGATTATCTGTTAGTCCATCATTATCATCATCAGGATCTTGCTCGTCCTTAATTCCATCTCCATCATTATCGTTACTACCCTCTGCATCAAGTGGAAGCTGATCTTCACCGTCTATGGTTCCATCTTCGTCAGTGTCTGGATTTGAAGGATCAGTTTTAATCTCAAGCTCTTCTCCGTCAACTATTCCATCATTATCAGTATCTGAATTTAACGGATCAGTACCAAGATTTTTTTCATCAAAGTCTTCAATTCCATCTCCGTCACTATCTTTCATTTTTGGATCTGTACCCTCAGATATTTCAATTTCATCCTCAATTCCATCTCCATCATCGTCTGTATCTGAATTATCTCCTATTCCATCTTTGTCGGTGTCTACTGATTCATTTGGGTCTAAAGGAAGATCATCATCACTATCAATAATGCCATCATCATCACTGTCAATATCTCTTGGATTCGTTCCTCGAGCTAACTCCTCCCCGTCATTGGATCCATCTCCATCTGTATCTGGGTTCTCAGGGTTGGTTCTGATCTCTTTTTCTTTTTGATCAGAAACGCCATCTCTATCACTATCAACAGAAATATTTGGATCCAGTGGGAAGTCATCACTTCCATCAGGAGAACCATCACCATCACTATCAGGGTTAAGAGGATCTGTTTGTGCCTCAATCTCATCACCATCTTTTAATCCATCGGAGTCACTATCTGATTTTAATGGATCCGTACCCAACTCAATCTCCTTATCATCTGTAATATTGTCATTATCATCATCTGAGTCTGAATTATTACCTATACCATCTCTGTCCGTATCTATTGATTCCTTGTCATCCAATGGAAAGTTATCATCTGTATCAATAACACCATCACCATCAGTATCTTTTTTAAGTGGATTAGTTCTTCTATTGACCTCCTGACCATCACTTAAACCGTCCTCATCACTGTCAGGGTTAAATGGGTTAGTTCCTATTTTTTCCTCATCCTGGTCAGAAACCCCATCATTATCATCATCATCATCTTTTTCATCACCGATTCCATCACCATCATGATCTCTACTTTCTTGAGCGTTAAGAGGAAGTTGATCTAATCCGTCCTTTATTCCATCTCCATCCGTATCTGGATTATTTGGATCGGTTTTATTTAATATTTCCATTCCATCTGTAAGTCCATCTTGGTCTGAATCTGGACTCAATGGATTAGTCTTATTTTCAATCTCCTCATTGTCAGTTAGTACATCGCCATCAGTATCTGGGTTAAGCGGATCTGTGTCTAATTCAACTTCGTCATAATCGCTCAGTCCGTCATCGTCTGTATCTGGCTTTTCAGGATTTGTTCCCAAGGTAGCTTCTAGTGTATCTAGTAAACCATCATTGTCGTCATCTGTATCTTCATCGTCAGGGATACCGTCTCCATCAGCATCATCAGCTCTGTTTGGATCTAATGGGAAGTCATCCTCCCCATCTAAAATACCATCACCATCAGTATCAGGATTTAATGGATCTGTCTCTCGTTTGACTTCCTCCCCGTCATTGGATCCATCTCCATCCGTATCGGGGTTTAAAGGATCCGTTCCGTTTAATAGTTCCTCAGCATCAAGTGAACCATCATTATCATCGTCGGGGTCTTTATTATCACCAATTCCATCCTCATCACTATCAAAATCTTCATCAGCATTGTTGGGAAGTTTATCATCACCATCAACAACACCATCTCCATCACTGTCAGGGTTAAGAGGATCAGTACCAATATCATTCTCTTGATTATCAGAAAGACCATCTTTATCCGTATCAGATCTTCTTGGATCTGTGCCTAGCACAACTTCCTCAAAATCGGTAAGTCCATCGCCATCACTATCTGCATTTTTAGGATCAGTTCTTCTAGAGAGTTCTTCAATATCTGAAACCCCGTCATTATCGTCATCTTGATCATAAACATCTCCTAAACCATCTCTATCAGAATCTATATATTCAAATGGATCTATGGGGAAGTGATCAATAGGATCAACATATCCATCACCATCAGTGTCAGGATTTTTTGGATCTGTTTTTCTTTGTAGTTCACTGCCATCATTTAGTCCATCACCATCAGTATCTGGGTTGAAAGGGTCAGTGCCAATTGCATACTCATAAGTATCTCGTACATTATCGTTATCATCATCTGGATCAATATCATCAGGAAGTCCATCTCTATCAAAGTCAGCTACTTTAAAGGGAGAGAATGGATTTGAGTCAGCACCATCTAAAATACCATCATCGTCTGTATCTGGATCATTGGGATCAGTTCTAAGAATAATTTCTTGACTATCAGTGAGTCCATCTGAATCAGTATCTTGATTTAGTGGATCAATTCCATAGATCTTTTCCTCTTTGTCAGATAAACCGTCATTGTCATCATCAACATCTGCATTATCTCCAATTCCGTCTTTATCATTATCGCTATTCTCCCTTGGATCCAGTGGGAATTCATCATCTAGATCATTATATGAATCTCCATCGGTATCTGAGTTATTTGGTTTTGTTCCTAAATTAATTTCTTCAAGATCATCTAAACCATCAAAATCAGAATCCTTTATTAATGGATTACTTCCATATTCTATTTCTTTTATATCGGGTATACCATCATTATCATCATCAGGATCAATCCTATCAGGAAGACCATCTCCATCTGTATCATCATTTATAAGAGTACATCCTTTATTATCAACCTGATCTCCTCTAGGAGTGTCAGGACATTGATCAATTGAATCCATGACTCCGTCTGAGTCTGAATCATTAACAATTTCAATAACATTGTTTTCAAGAAGGGTTGTTATATTACCAACGTTGTCAAATATTGGGGAAACTAACTGAATCGTAAGTTTACCAGATAATTTATTAATACCATCAAAATCAAGAAACACCTCATCACTAGTGTTATTTAAGGTGATTTTGACGGGTTTCAGATTTATAATTTTAGGAGATAAAGTTGAAGAAGGATTAGATGATAAACGGTTTAACATACTGGTATTACTAACATCAAGACTTGGGTATAAAAGTGTACTAGATATATCATACGATAGTATATTTAAATTCTCAGTTGAAGAGCTAGTTATTGTTGATATGAAGGCTTCAAAAAAGTTTGCTGTTAGATCAATGGTAATTGATGATGATTGAGAAAAAACAGGCTCACTAAACTCAAGATGTAATGTGTTTGGTCCAGATAATTCAAGTTTATCAAGTTTAGCTGGGGTAATATCTTTTTTTATTTCCAACATATCATTTCCTTGATAGCTGTTTCCAGGAAAATCATCCCCAGAAACTGAAATTATTGTTGAATTATCAAAGCCGCTTCCATTAAACGAGTATTTCCAAAAAGTACCAGATATACTATTTGTTTTTTGAGTGAGAATGAGGTTTGTATCTGTAACTAAACCAGTAATTGAAATTTTAGGCTGATTCATTGGCTTAGTAAATTCAACATAGGCAGTGATTAGATCTGAATCATTTGCTGTATTTAACCTATGAGGTGGTAAGTCATGAGAAATAGAAATGACCTCTGGTATCACATTGTCAACCATTAAAGAAATACTTGTTGAACCACTATATTGATTGCCATAAATACCTACTGATGAAACTGTAATGGATATACTCCCATCTAATTCGGACAGATCTAAATCATATGTCCATGTTTTTGATTCAGATGAGCTAGTTACGGTCATAAGCTGATTAGATAGAAGGGTAATATTATTTTTTACAATATTTACTGATGCTATATCAACAGATTGATTAAAATTTGCAGTTATTGTTAAATTTTGATTACTGTTAATTAAATTACTGTTAGCTGAATGAGATAATTGAGCCTCAATTTCTAGCCCGTGTATCTGATATACTTTTGTTGTTGTTGATGTGTTTCCTTGTTTATCAGTAGCCTGAATAGTGAATGTTACTGCTCCTGAAACTAAACTTTCAGTGTTAACAATACTATATGATCTGTAAAAACGATCTGTTAAATCAGCAATTACAAGATCTTCATCAGTTTCGTTTGAAAATTCATTCCCATTGGAATTATAATATCTTATACTTTTTTCATGTAAAGTTGGAGGATTTAATAACTCTTCATTTGTTGTAATATAAAAATCAAGTGATTGGCCTTTTATCAAAACTCCATCTCCATCATCATTGTCACTTAAAATAATTATAGGAGGTTCATTATCGATTACAAAGCTTATAGGATTTTGATTTGATAACCTATTTCCTGCTATATCAGTAACCGACACATTAACAGTAACAACACTTACTGAAGTAGATGTCACTTGTAAAGAATATGTCCATATTGTGTTAGAGCTGGTTTGAACCATAGGTTGATTCAAATCGATTCCAGTTATATTTATAATTGGTGTACCCGAGATTGGCTCAGACAAGTTTGCAGTTATGGTAACAATGTCTGATGAAGAAATCATATCATTTTCATCAGTGTCAGAAAAAATAACAGTTGGAGCAGTATTATCGATTTTAAATGTAATACTCTCATTTCCTGTGTATTGATTACCGGCTAAGTCTGTTCCACTTGCTAAAACTGTAACTTCTTTTTCATCAGAACTTGAGACATACCAATTGTAGATCCATTGGGTAGGAGAATTTGTAGCTGTCATGAGAACATTTGTCGCTATTCCGGTGATGGAAAATGTAGGCGTCGATATCAAAGCCTCAGAAAAATTGGCAGTAATCGTTACAGTGTCAGTATTTTTTACTATTTCATTATTAAAATTATGTGATAAATTCAGGCTTGGGGGAGTTTTATCATTAACATTAATGATAATTGGTTTAATTAGCGTATTCTCACCATCGGATACTTGAAGATTGATATACAAAGTTGGGTTATTTTCGTAATCAATATCTCCAGCTACCAATAGTTGTGTGCCAGACACAGTAAATAGTGAATTATGTTGATCATTGGTCCCATTTCCACTAACCAGACTGAAAGTTAGATTGGTTGAGTCTGAGTCTGTCGCAGTTAAAATACCCACGTTTGTTTCAATTGAAACTCCCTCGTCAATTGATGTTTGGGAGAGTGAATTAGAAATATTAATAGGCACCTCATTTCCACTTAATCTTGGAGACAAACTTTGATATATGTCTTGAACCTCTTGATTGGTTAGTTTTCTGTCATATGCCAATATCAAATTTATTTTTCCTCTGTAAGATCTCCCACCACCACCGTGTCCTTTTGAAATTTCATATCTAAAACTATTGCCAAAACCGACATTGTTTGAACGATAGGTTCTAACAAATACCCACTGATCTAATACATTGGTATTTTGTGTTATAAATGATCCATTAACAAATACATCTGAGGTCGAGCCATGTTGCCAATCATTAGTATCAATCGAAGATGTTAACTTTAATTGACCTTGATTAATTCTAAAGGAATCATCTTGAAAGTCATAATGACCAAAGACGGATTTTATGCCTCCTCCATTCTCTAATTTTTTAATAACGATCAGGTCTCTGTATTCTTGACTTAAATCTAAACTGTTGAATCCATGACTATTGACATCAAAATCAAAGTTTTTGATCTGAGATCCATTTAGGCCAAACGGAGGAAGAGTAGTTGCCTCAGCATGTGCATTTTGTCCACTTAGGTCGAACCAAGTATTTCCATTACCCGGGTATGAATTTGAATTTGAAGCATCCAAAAATAGAATCAAACCATCAGTTGGAATGGCAGGATTATTTATCAAACCAAGATCACTTGGTGCTTCGTTAACATTTGTGACACTTACAGTAAATGCTTTGGCGAAATTATAGGTTCCATCATTGACATTGATGTAAATATTGTAGCTTGATTTTGTTTCATAATCTGGCGAGGTGTTAATAATAAGACTGGTTCCACTGATAGTAAAACTTCCATTATCATCATCTCTAGAATCATTACTATCAATCAATGAGAAAGTGTGAATATCGCTAATTTCAGTATCTACAGCAGCTATAGTAGCAACTACAGATGAATTTGATACATTTTCTAAAACTGTCGTTGAACTTAATGAAATATCAGTAGGGGAAGAGCTACCTGTATAATTACTCATTTTTATTTCTCTAATCCATCCTTTAAAAGGGTCATTAGGACTCATACTCCACGCAGGATTAGCTGCCTCACTTCCATTACCAACAATTCCATATCTGGGGGTTTCAGATGTAGGTTGGTTACCTATGGGAGCATAAGCAGTAGGGTCCGAATAGGTGAGCACACCGTCAACATAATAATTAAGACCATAAGGTTTATTAGCCTCAAATCGTATCATAACATCATGCCATTGATTATCCCTTAAATCCCCAGTGAATCCAGTGTCATATTTATCATATGTGCCATCAGAATTAGTAAACGAAAGCGCAAGTTTACCTGCAGCAGCGGATTTGGTTGAGTTATCATCGTTACCAATTCCGAATCTGAAAACCGCACTCCTGTCAAACGAGAGGATTATTCTTTGTCTGGTGCCCCCTTCGAGCTGTGCTTTTATTTTAGCCTGAATTGTGAAATTTTCTAATTGGTCAGAGTCTCCTGTGATATAGTTTAAATTATCAATTCCAATCCCAGAACCATCACCGAAATCGAAGGCATTTTCTCCAGGTTCATAAAATACACGGGAGTTGTCGACCACAACTCCATGATTATTATTTCCAGATAAATCTGATATTGTCATGGTATTTTGGTTGAAAGTATTAGTATCTGAAAAATCATAGTGAAAAAGTAGATTACCCTGAGAATTTAATGAGGTAGTACCCCAAGTGTATTCACTTCCCTCAACTCCAATCAATGATCCATCCAGCTCTGACGTAGAGTTGTTTTTTACAATTGACGATCCACTACCTTCATCTAGCTTGTAATTGAGTAATAAATTCTCATTTGGTTCGATGGTTGATGTCATCGAAGATTGAATCTCCTGAGCACTCCTAGCTGTTTTCCAAATCCGAGGATCAGCAATATTTCCTTTGAATTGATTACTTGGAGTTTCATTCCAAAGACTTGCCCCAATACCTATTTTATTTGAAGTATTGGTAAGTCCTGCACCGGTAGTTTTAGTGTAATTATTTGTTTTTTTCTCTTCTCCGTCAATAATCAGTTTTTGAACTCCAGATGAACCATCAAGTTGATTTGTAAAAGCAACATGATACCAACGGTTCGTTTCAAGCGGCTCTGTTGTTTGGATACCGGGCCACTGACCGGAGTAGTCAAGTCTTAACCTTCCAGATAAAAAAACTTGGCCATTGATATTAACGGTATAAAAACTCCAGTCATTTTTTCTTTCAAAAATATAGTTTCTGTTCGCTGAGGAGTGGTTTCCATCTGAAGATCCTGAATCGGGACTTTCAATAATTTTTATCCATGCCTCTAATGTAAAATCGTCATTATCTCCTAGATCTACTATTGAATTATTTGGAACCGAAATATTACCTCCATTAAAGTTTAAGTAGTTTGTGGGGGTTACCATTGAAGATAAAGAAGATACCTGATTTTCACTTAAAGCATCGTTAAATATCTTTATAAGAGATATTTTTCCTTTAAACCAATCGTTACTATCCCTGACATCACCACCTACATATAGATATTTAGAATTTGTATAGGTGATATTGTTATCTCCTGTAACAGTTCTGTCAAGCTCCCCATCAATAAAATACTTTCCAGTTATTCCTGATTTAACAAAAGTTATATTTTTCCAACTATCATCTATTATAGAAGAATTTGATCTTACATTTTCATTACTATCTCTAAATCCCATACCACCATTGGAGGTGTAATAATCCCAAAAACCAATTTTTCCATCAGATGTATTGTAAAAAATAAATTCTCCGTTAAATGTAGTCCCAGCTCTTCCTAATGAAATCATATTTCCAAACTGGGAATCATAAGGAATTTTCACTTTCATGTGAATTGTGTAGTTACCGTCAACATTTGGATCGTTATTAAAGTTATTGTTGGTGTCAACAAGAGATAAATAATCGCTGGCACCATCGAATTCAAAGTAATTGAATTCATTTGGGTCACTAACAAATATGACACCCCCATTAAATTTTAAATGATTTTCACTACCACTTAGATCAAAAATTGTAGTAGGGTTTAAATTTTCATTATAAGATTCTAAATTATTAGCATCAATATGCAGAGAAACCACTGGTGCTGGTGTTGAGTTTCCAAAAATTAAAAAACTAACAAAAAAAAGTATTATACTTGTTAAGGGTCTGAGCATCAGTATGTTTTTGTTTTTTTCAAATTAAAATCCAAATATACCGATTTTAGGGAATTTTACATATTTAGATCTATAGTGAAATGTGTGAAAGATTAAGAGTGTCTTTCATTTTAATCTGAAGATTAATTAAGTCTTTGAACATGCTTTTAGTTCTTTCAAAATATCCTTGGTTGTTAGACAGATCATTCATTTCATGAGGGTCATTTTTTAAATCAAATAATAGGACTTTATTTATCTTTGGGTAAACTAAAAGTTTAAAGTTGTCTTTCCTTATCATACGCTGATAATTCATGTAAGCTCCATAAATTCCCTCGGGGTAGAGTGGTTTTTTATCTTTTCCTTTAGCTAAATTCAGAAAGCTTTTGAAGTCAATTGAATCAGGTGTGGATACATCTCCTAACTCTAATGTCGTGGCCATGATATCTTGTAAATAAATTTCATGATCAATACTTTTACCCCGGGGGATGGCTGGTCCAGTCATAATCAAAGGAACCCTAATACTGTGATCAAACATACTTTGTTTACCTAAAAGGCCGTGTTTGCCAACAGACAACCCATGATCACTCGTGAAAAAAATATATGTATTATCTGCCTTGCCTGATGCTTCCAATGAATCTAAAATTTCTCCTATTTGTTCATCTAGATGGGAAATAATGGCATAGTATTCTTTAATGTGAGTTTTGATAGCATAGGGAGTTCTTGGAAATGGAGCTAATGCTTCATCTCTCAAAGTTTTTGGATTCCCTATAGCATCTTTAAATGGGTATTCAGAAAGCCAACTTTCGGGCAACGGTATACTGTTGAGTGGATAACGATCCAAAAAAGATTGAGGAGACTGGCGTGGATCATGGGGCGCATTGAAAGCTAAATACATGAAAAAAGGAGCCTCTTCATTATCTGCCTGTTTTAAAAAATCTAAAGCATCGTCTTTAATTACCTCACTCCAATGTTTTCCTCCTTCCCAAAACCCGCCATTGAGAGAATCGGAAGCCCTCCAAAGATCTGCTTGTCCCTCCTTCGGTCGATCATAGCCCTTTCGATTTTCTTTTTTAAAGAAATCTCTTGGCATGCCAGGTCTAACATTTCTAACCGTTTGAAAAACTTCATTAGGATTAATTGACACATGCCATTTACCAGTTATATAGGTTTGGTAGCCCTTTTGTTCCAATAGCTTACCCCAGCTTTGTTGAGCAGCTTCTAAGTTTTCTTTTTTACTCCATTGATCACTGATTGATTTCGCATCCCAAATGGTTTTACCGGTGATGATCATAGATCTTGAAGCCACACAAACAGCTCCATTCCATCCACCCATATTAAAGGCATTAGTAAAATGAGTACCATTGCGAACTAGTCGATCCAAATTAGGTGTTTCAATGATAATATTACCCAAAGCATGTATAGCATCATATGTATAGTCATCTGCGAATAAAAATAAAATGTTGGGTAAATCTTCCTCTAATGATTTCGTAGGTGCCGAATTACAAACGATCAAAAGGGCAGACAAAAAAATACCAAAAAGACGAATCATTTTCTATTTGCTATTGAGATCAAAAACTTTTTCCATCAAAATCCACTTTTCTCCTGGCAAAGCGTTAGGTAATGTTTTTTGATAAGTAGACATCAATTCTTCCCATTTGATGACATAAGGATTCTGATTATCCATTTTGTTTTTCTTTTCAAAGCTGAAACCCTCTTCAACTTCTATAACCATAAAAAGTCGATC
>CETK01158701.1_pt1 | contig 28979 bp, 16 predicted proteins | sample 361431 | NCBI WGS metagenome assembly CETK01 (sample SAMEA2622452, study PRJEB7988) | marine metagenome | biome: marine biome (ENVO:00000447); feature: surface water layer (ENVO:00002042); material: "saline water (ENVO:00002010), including plankton (ENVO:xxxxxxxx)" | depth 5 m | reverse complement strand
TACCATAGATTTTAATTACATTGATCAAGTCATTCAAGTAGGTGATAAGGAAGCGGCACTTAGAACTCGAAAGCTCGCTTCGAAAGAAGGCTTGTTTATAGGATGGTCATGCGGAGCGGCAGTTGAAGGGGCTCTAGAGTACATAAAAATTCATCCTTTATCCTCGAATGATGTCATGGTTGTGATTCTACCAGATAGTGGAACGAGATATTTAAATAAAGTGTATAATGACAGTTGGATGAAAAAGCAGGGTTACTTAGAATAATCTTAAATGAGCAATCAATACATCAATAAATTGTTTAAATTGGCTAAAAACTCCATTAGATTAAAAAAAGCATGAATAGTAATAACAATACCCAGAAGCCAACTAAAGCTATAAAAGGTACTAAAGCAGGAACCATGGAAATTGAACTTAGTGAAGCAGAATCCATGGGTACCTATTCCAATTTGGTCATGATTACGCATTCACCATCCGAATTTATTGCTGATTTTATTGCAGTTATGCCTGGAGTCCCTAAAGCAAAAGTGGTCAAGCGAATGATTTTGACCCCAGATCATGCAAAACGATTAATGATAGCTCTTCAGGAAAATGTATCCAAGTATGAGGCTGAACACGGGGTAATCCAGAATAAGACTAAGGATATTCCTTTGTATAGAGGTCCTCAGGCAGAAGCATAGGTCTACAAACACAAGCAATCGCTGTTTGGTTCGCTATTACTAAACAGCGTTGTTACTTCTTAATCTGTTTAAGACTGACAAATCCTACCACTAAGAACATAATATGTGGAATAACTGCAGCCCAAAATGGAGGAAGTATCCCAAGGGCACCAAAAGGTTCCATGATTTTCATGATGATCAAATACAAGAAGCTTATCACCAATCCAGCGGCAATGTATACACCTTTACCTCCTCTACGTCGAACGGATGCCACCGCAAAACCAATAATCAAAACAACTACAATAGAGAATGGGTAAGCCATACGGGCATATAGTTGAACTTGTGGTATTTCAATACCACTAGCACCACTACGCTTAATTCCATCGATATATTGAAAAGCTTGAGTATAGCTCAATTGGTAGATATCGGAGCTACTTCGTGCTAAATCTTGTGGAAGTAGGCTAAGAAGGGTATCAAATCCTGCCACATTACGCTCTACGAAGCCTGAATCAGTAAATATACGTTCTTGAACTGTTGTAAGTCTCCACTTCTTTTTACCTTCCAACCATGACATATTTGTAGCTGTTAATAGTTTTTTTACACCTTCTTTATCGAATTGAACCATCCGAATTCGATAGGCAGTTTGTTGATCGCGATCGAAATAATTTACCTGTAAGTAACTATCAGCTGCGAGTTCTCTATAAATATCGCTACGATCAAGCTGTTCGTTTTTTTGCTTGATATATTGCTTTTCAAACTTAATTCTTTGGGCATTAGAGGTAGGAATAATCCATGCATCTAAAGCACTAAGTCCTATTGTATTTATCAGTCCAAACATAAGAAATGGCATAAACAATCTATAAAGACTCACTCCAGCAGCTTTAAGGGATGTAATTTCAAGACGCTCAGAAAGTTGACCTACTAAATATAAACAAGCTGAGAAGATGGCCAATGGTAAGACGAGCCTTATCATTTCGGGAATATAATTGATGTAGTAATCGCCCCAAATTTCTCCCATCGTAGCACCACGATCAGTGAAATCGTCGCTATTTTCAGAGAAATCGATCATAACAAAAATACATATTAGTACTAATAGGACTAGAGTCGTGATCGAAACTAATCGACGCATTATAAGCCGGTCTAAGTGTTTCACATGCTAATTTAATTTGTTTTTTTTAAAAAAAAAGAGCGCAAGTCATAGCTTAAATGCACTAACAAAAGCAGGCCAACAATAATATACAAGAGGTTGAAAGTCCACATTCCCCAGAATGGGCTAACATACAATCTATCGGCTAACTTTTCTCCTTGGATTACCGATATCCAATATACCGTTAATAAGATTGACGCAATAATTGCAGCATACCCAACATTTCCTTTTCGAGTGAGTATCCCAATTGGTGCTCCAAGTAAAACAAATATGATACATGCAAAAGGAATTGAAAATTTTTTGTGAATTTCAACCCAGTAACGTTGAATGCGTTTTATTCTCCACAACTCATTACTCTTGGCTCGCTCAATTTGAGATTGGGCATTTTCAACCTGACTATAACCCAAATTTGCCATGCGAATTTGCTGTGTAGTCGATCCAACTTGGTTCAGAATAAATAGGTCCGTTTGTACTCTAGACCCCAAATGATTTGTTTTAGTTGAGGCAACGGGTTGGTTAAAGGTAGCAGGATGAAGAGTACTAATGGAATCCTCTATTATTTGATAGCGTAATTCTTTTATTTCCTGTTCTAAGGTATCTATAATAAAAGTCATCGCTTGAATACTCATGGTTCGATCACTTCGAGAGGAACCCGAACTCCCACTTCGAGTAAAGGCTAGATCTGAGAGGTCAAAGGTTTTTCGGTGTTTATTGAATTTGATTTGTTCCATGTTTCGGTCTCTTGTTGCGGCTCGCTTACCTGGATATAATAGAATTTCGCCATCGAATAAGTGCAAGGTAAGTGCTTCTGTACCCTCACTCGTTAAATATCCTTTATTAGCTTTAATGTAAGCTCTATTTTGAAAATTGGTAGGCTCTTGAAAAAGTTTGATGTCATATAAAGTGTCGGACACAGGATCGATCCGATCGACCAGAAAAGTGTAACCTTCAATGCCATTGTAAAATACGTTAGGTTCTAACTCAAAACCCGGTTTTTTTAATCGAATATCGATAAATATGCTTCTAGCTTTACTATTTGCTTCGGGGAGTATGGCATTTGAAAACCACACAAGCCCAGTAGACAGTGATATTGATGCTATCAATATTGGCATAATTATCTGTAAGGTATTGACTCCAGAAGCTCTGAGGGCGGTTAATTCATTGTATTCTGAAAACTTACCAAATGCCATTAGACTAGCAACTAATACTGCCATAGGTGCAGCTAAAACTACCATGTAAGCAAGGTTGGTAACAATTAATTCAAGAATAACCCCAAGAGGAATATCTTTCCCGATAAGTTTATCGATATGCAATACCAAGAACTGCATGAGTAACACAAACATGACTCCAAAAAAACAAAAAAGGAATGGCCCTAAATGTTTTTTTAACAAATCTATTTGTAGAGGGTTTAATTTCATTGATTATGGTATGTGCAAAAGAAACAAGCTCAAGTGTTCAATTTCTGTTAACAAGTCTCGGTAAATTCTTTTAACATAGCTAAATATATGGTATTATTAGAATCCATTTGCGAATAATCAGCCATTAAAACACAAGTGCCTATAATCTATCGTTACTATTCTATTCATTAGTACTTTTTAGGTGCCAACATTTCATTTTAGATGCATTCTTACCTGTTGGGCGATTACATCACTGATTTTCGCTTTCTCAGAAAATCTATGTCTTTTTGCACAGGAACGTGGAGGTGGACAAGGACAAAGTATTCAACAACACCAACAGCAAGAAGCCAGTAAACTTAGCCAGGACTCTCTGAGTGTTCAAATCATACCAGATAGTTTACTTGAAGGAGTCAAATTTTACCGGTACGAGCCAAAATTTGGTGCAGCCAAACTGTATGTTCCCAAAGTAGGAGCATTATATTCAAGTCCATCAACCATTTGGGATATTGGGGTCAGCTGGGATACCGTTTCTATCTACACCATCCACAACTATTGGTACAACATTGATTTAGCTCCGAAAATGATCGTAGATTTTGAGGATTTTATATTGCTGAAAATGGAGCAAAATGAGTTATCAATTCGCCATCAACTTATTCGCGAGGTGAAAGCACAACAAGAGGAGAGTCGTGGATTATTAGATTTTCGTATTTCGGTTCCTGGAGGCGAAAATTCTGCCTTTACAACTATCTTCGGTACCGATGAGGTGAGTCTTCGTGTAAACGGTTCAGCGAATATGAATGTGGGAGCATCCATTCAAAAATTGGATGATGGAACTTTGCCGGAAGATCTTCGTACTCGGGTCGATCCTACGTTTAACCAGAATCTTCAACTTAATATCCAGGGGAACATTGGAGATAAACTTACCATTGCTACAGATTGGGATACCGAGCGTCAATTTGATTTCCAAAATAGACTAAGTATCGTATATGAGGGGTATGAAGATGAAATCATTAAAAGTATTGAGATGGGGAACGTATCCATGGAAACTGGAAACTCCTTGGTTTCAGGTGGAAAGTCCCTCTTTGGAATTAAGGCTATTTCAGAACTTGGCCCGCTAAAATTGACTTCAGTGGTATCGCAACAAAAAGGAACAAGTAATTCCCAAAAAATATCTGGGGGTTCTCAAGAACAAGCTATTGATATCACTCCAGCAGATTATGAGGATGGGCGGCACTTTTTCTTAGATTTTTATAACCGGCAGCAATTTGAGCAAGCACTTAGTGATCCACAAAATATACTTCAACCTTATCAAATATCGGAATTGTATGTATACGTTCGAAGGTCTGAACAAATACCAGGTGAATCTGCTGTACAGGCTATTGCATTACTCGATTTGGGAGTAAACCAATTTAATGATCAGCTATACGGATTGCCTGGTGATGATCGGGATCGATACGATGAGTCAACTTTAAATGAATTGAGAGCTACCAACTCCAATGCCACCAACGAAGACTTCGGGGCAACGGCGCAGGAATATGTGGACGCCCCATTTGAATTGCTTCAGGAGGGGATTGACTACACATTTAATCGAGCGCTGGGCTTCATTAGTATGAAGAGTTATATAAATACTGGAGATGCGGTTGCTGTAGCGTATGTGTATAATGACCCCGAGCAAGGAGGGGCACCGGTTGCCGTTGGAGAGTTGAATGCATCTGGTAATGACCGAATTTATCTGAAGTTACTCCGACCTGGTGGGATGACTACTTCAGATAAGGCCTGGGATTTGACCATGCGAAACATTTATTCATTAGGTGTTTCTGGGGTTAATCCGGAAGGTTTCGAGCTTGAAATTGCTGACACAAGAGGTAACATACCCGAGATAAACCTTCCAGGTCGTTCCAGTACACTACTACAAGATTTAGGACTTGATAGGGTAAACTCTGAAGGAGCGACTATTCCAGATAATCAGATAGATTTTACCGGTATTACTCTTGATGCAGGAACAGGTCGTATTATGTTCCCGTATCTAGAACCATTTGGGAAACGAATAGACGACATTCTTGGCAGCTCAGTAAGTGATTCGGTCCGTCAATCATTAACCTTTGGTGAATTGTATGAGCTAAAACAAAGTGATGCAAGGGATATCTCCAAGAACCGTAATTATACTATATCGGGTAACTCAAAGGGTGGGGTATCAGGCTCTTTTTATCTTGGTTTTGGTCTTATTGAAGGCTCGGTTAAAGTGTTTGCAAATAATGTTGAGCTGACCGAAGGCACGGACTTTGAAGTGGATTATTCGTTTGGATCCCTTACTATCATGAATGATCGTTATCTTGCTCCAGGGCAGGAAATAGAAGTTGAATATGAGAGTAACCAGTTCTCGATCATTGGACAAAAGAATTTTACTGGTCTACGAGCTGAATATCGCGTGAATGATGATATCCAATTTGGTAGCACATTTTTCAAATTGAAGGAACAACCCTTGTCAGACAAAATTCGAATTGGCAACGAACCCATTAATAATATAGTCCTAGGTCTAGATGCACGTGCCAATTTTGAAACTCCTTGGCTTACACAAGTGATCGATAAAGTGCCATTATTACAGACCAAAACCCCATCAAATATTCAATTTAGTGGTGAGTTCGCCCAGCTACGCCCAGGAGTAGCTCAGACCAATGCGGTTCAGGAAGCTATTGATAATAATGAACTATATCGGGACGAGGAAAATGGATTGGTATTTATTGACGACTTTGAAGGGGCCGAATATACTATTAGTCTTACCAATCCAACCCGTTGGAACCTAGCTTCTGCACCAGCTGCCTTGCCTGGCTATGACCCAGACCAGACCTATTTTTCTGATCCGGATTTTACCACCCCTCAAAGTAGTTTTGACCGAAAAGCACGGGCCGATTTGCGATCCCAATTCTCTTGGTATTCTATTCCTCGGAACATAAGTTCTATTCGTAATGCCATTGTTACTCCAGAATCGGAAACTATTTTATTGAAGGATGTATTCCAGGGGCGGGAGACCAGCAACCGGCAAGAAGATGTCATCACTTCACTTGATATACATTACAACCCAGGGCAAAGAGGTCCTTACAATTATAATCTAGACCTTAAAAATGTTTTGGAAAATTCGCCAGGACGCACATGGGGAGGGATGACCTATGTTATACCTTCTGGGCAAGAAGATTTGGTTCAAAATAACATTGAGTTTTTAGAGTTCTGGGTACAAGCTATATTGCCAGGGGGCCAAGATCCAACTGGTGAAGAAGCCTTTTTTGACGGTAAAATCTATTTGGATTTAGGTATTATTTCCGAGGATATCATCCCGAATGTTCGGCTTAACACCGAAGATGGTCTTTCAACGGTGTTGAATAACTTGCAGGAAGATGATGCGGAGTCACAACCTCGTTCCTACATCCCACCATCTCCACCGGTTCCACTCGGCCAATTTTCAAACGACAAAAGAGCTTTGGAGGATGTGGGCTTAGACGGCGCCCCCAATCCTGGAACTCCAGGAGCCGAAAACAGGGATGAAGGGGCACTATTTGGGGACTTTATTGAGGCTATGCGGGCGCAATATGGGGAAGGAAGCGATAAGTTCTCTATGATTGAGGAAGACCCCTCTAACGATGACTATGTCTATTATGGTGAGAATAAAGTTTTAGACTATAAGTTGCATGAACGCTTTTTCCGAATGCTAGGTCATCATGATGGGAATACTCCTGAAAGTGGTGGCAGCGATAACAAAACCGCGGTTACTTTGAAACCCGATACCGAGGGTTTAGTCAGTGCCTCATCTATACAGCAGACCAATTCTTACTATCAGTATGAGATTGACTTTAATCCTGCCGATGCCTCACAGTTAAATATTGGCTCAGCTGGAACCTACATAGTTGATAAAATACAGCGTAATCCTGAATACAAAACCTGGTATTTAGTACGAGTTCCTTTGAATGATTTTAAACGAAAATTTGGGAACATAGAAAGCTTTCAGAATATTTCCTATATCCGAATATGGATGTCGGGATATCAAAAACCATTCACCATGCGATTTGCCACATTGGAGTTTGTGGGTTCTCAGTGGAGAAAAGTGAGCAATTTAAGTGATAATCCTGCAAACCCAGGTGATTTTAAATTGTCTACTATTAATATTGAAGAAAATGCCAATAGAGAACCTTTTCCGTACCGTCAACCCGATGGAGCCATTAGGGCATTGAACCGGAGTGCACAAATTCAAGCGCTGGAAAATGAGCAGTCTTTAGTATTAAGTGTAGAAAACTTAGAAGCAGGAAAGGTGCAAATGGTGAAGCGTGTCTATCCGGGTAAACTAAACCTGCTCAATTATTCCAACATGCGTATGTTCGTTCATGGCGAAGGCTTTGACAGTCGAGACGATGCTGAGTTAGTAGTGCGTTTAGGTACGGATTTGGAGAATAACTATTATGAATATCGTCAACCGGTAAGCCCGTCACAGCCAATACCATTTAACTATGACCCATCCGATGCTGGGCAGTTAGAGGTCGAAGCGGCAGAAATTTGGCGTTATGATGAAAATAATATGAATATCATCATCTCTGCGTTCAACGTACTAAAACAGCTTCGTGACGACGCGGGTGCCGATCCAACTGAGGTATTTGAACAGAAAGGTTTGTTGGACCCCGAAAAAGCGGTGGATGGCGCCATGGTTTCGATTAAGGGAAATCCTTCTTTGGACCGGGTAACCGAAATAGGGTTGGGTATACGAAATCCTTATGATCCACAGAATGTGAACTCAAATGGTTCTCCTTTATTAAATGCTGAAATGTGGTTAAATGAGTTACGACTTTCTGGATTTGATAACGAAAAAGGGTGGGCGGCGAATGCCAAGTCCTCCATTAAATTTGCTGACTTTGCTACAGTTAACGCTAATCTTACCCGACGAACCAATGGTTTTGGCGGATTGGAATCACGATTAGGGGATCGGAGTGTGTCCGATCAAACCGCGTACGGAATTAGCTCAACCATTAACCTACATAAACTTATTCCTGATCGATTTGGGTGGAGCTTTCCTGTAACTATATCTAATAGGGTAAACACTCAAACGCCCAAGTATTTACCATCACAGGGAGATATTCGTTTGACTGATTTTATTGATAAAGTGAATGCCGATGACTCGGTACCATCCAACCAAAAAGGCAAAGTCATTAATGCTAAAATCAATAATATTGAGACGGTTAATGAGACATTTTCATTCAATGTTTCAAATATATCAAAGCGTAATTCTAAGCCTAAGTGGGCGCAATTAACCCTAGATAACACCAAATTGAGTTATGTTTACAATGAAGGGTATTCCAAAAATCCACAATTAGTTTTTCAGAATAAGTGGGACTATAAAGCCTCGATTCAGTATAATTTATCCCTGCGGCGCATCAAACTACTTCAGCCTTTCAAGTTTACCGAGGGTATACCCGTACTTGGAGCCTTATCCGAACTCCGATTGGGTTATTTACCATCCTCCATTACCGCTTCATCGACCTTAACCCGGCGTTATGATGAATCAAGACGGCGAAATTTAAGCGACCTAGAAGATTTACAGGCGCTACAACAATCTCATGCATTCACCCAGCAAAATAGGTTTTCTTTGAGCTATAACTTTATGCCATCGATTCCGATCACCTTTACGAGTTCATCGAATTTTGATTTTTCGAGTTTGGGTATTACACCTGCTAACAGGGACGATGTAGATAGTCTTTCATATAGTATTAAACCTAGCTTTGACGTGATAAAAGGAGCCCTTCAAGATAGCTTAACCCCTCGGCGATCGTCTTATCAAGAAAGTTACTCGGCGAGTTGGAGACCTAAACTCAACGCTATTGATGCATTGAACTGGCTAACCTATTCAGCGTCTTATGGAGGTGGCTATCAGTGGACCAATAGTCCTAGCGGCTCAGATTTAGGAGCTAATGTGTCTAATTCATTTCAGCTGGATAATACCTTTAAGGTTAGTACGAGCCGTCTTTTGGAAAAGTTTGGGTGGTATGAAAAAGTGGATGAGGCCAACAAAAATGAAACCAAAGTTCGGAACGATGCCAAAGAAAAGCGTAGAGAAGAAATAGAAAGTGGTATAGCTGATAGCCTAAGAACTCCCAAACCACCTCCAGATTTGGTCAAAGATGTGCAGTTTATCTCTCGAAAGGGATTACTTACCCTACTAAGTTTAGAAGATGTGTCCATAGGCTATAAACGTCAAAAGGGTGGATCACAACCTGGTTATTCAGGCTCATCAGAGTTTTTTAAATCCTTTAATGATGCAACTACAGATGATTATTCGCCCCCATTGCCCTATAGACTTGGATTAAAAAATAGAATACCAAAACAACAATTAATTGGAAATGAAGGCGGGGATAATAACATTCAGCTCCCAGCCAATAATACTCAGGGGGATAATTTTTCTGCGAGTACCCGAATTAGTCCCTTTGAAAATATAACAGTGAACTTGGATTGGGATGCCACAATATCAAAGAAAAGTACCGAAACAATTACCCTAACACCTACTAACGAGATTACTTCTATCGGAACAGAGTCAGGCTCTTTTAGTTCGTCAGTTTGGGCCTTTGGTGGCGGATATAAGGATTTATTTAAAAGCCAACTTGAGACTGCGATATTGGATATTAGACCAGGTGAACGCTCTATTGTAGATTCATTGGGTAACAGCGATGGCAGAGGGGTGTTGAATCGTACTACCCTTCAAGAAGATTATATGATTGCTTATTTAGGGGCGGGGTCTCAAGGATTCGGAGATAAAGATTTTATGGCTTTCCCTAAGCCTGGTTGGAGAGTCACTTGGAACCGTTTGGAAAAGTATATACCCTTTATTGGTAAGTATATGACCAATGCTTCATTGAATCATGCTTATCGTGGGTCTTACAAAGTAGATTGGAGTTTAAATGCTTTGGTGGGGGAGCAGTCCGGACAAAACATTGGAGAATATTCAATTATTGATGTACGTGGTAGATATGAGCCTACATCGATTCGTGCAGAACGGCGATTCTCACCATTCGTAAAACTAAATATGACTTGGGAATCGGGTCTAAAGACCGATATTGGATATGACCGAAGTACTATTTCTACTTTTGCGGTAAGCTCAAAAAGGGTAACAGAGACCTTGACACAAGGAGTAGATGCTTCAATTAATTATATATTCCGAAATGTACGTATTTCTTTCTTACCTAAGCTCCGAAATAATATTGATATGAGTCTTCGTGGCAGCTATAAAAATGATACTGAAATATCTTATAAACTCGATACAGATTTGGATAATGCATTGCAGAATGGTATAAGCATTGATCAAATTGGCTCTGCAGAAACGCTTAGTGCGCGAGAAACGGGGCAGCGACGAATTAATGGTAGTTTTACTCTCGGATATAAGATATCTACAACCATTTCGTCCAATTTTGAGTATACCTATTCTAGGATCGAATCCAACAATATCCCCACTCGAACGAACCATGATATTCGGTTTAATTTTAGAATAGCTATTCGTTCACGTTAGCGATACGTTCTTTAGTAGTTCTAAGTTCAAATATGCCATAAATGAGTCAAAATTGAGCCTCAAATAAACCAAGAGCGAAAATTAGATAAACTAACAACCTATGATCGCTTTCTTGTGATCCAACCATATCCCACGCTCAAAAAAACAAGGAAAAAGCACAACATAGATAGCCAATCCCCCCAGCGAGTATAAAAACTAAGGTCGTTTCGCAAAGGTACATCGGCGCTAAAGGAGGTACGCGTCCAATACTTGGTTTTTTGATTTACACTCCCATCGGGACTAATTATTCCTGATATTCCATTGTTAGCACTTCGAACCACCCAACGACGAAATTCAATTGCTCGAAGCCGGGCGTAGGCAAAATGTTGTATGTGCCCGCTTGAATTACCCCACCATCCATCGTTGGTAATGATGGTTAATATTTGAGCCCCTTCCCGTACGAACGCTTGATTCCATGATGGGAATACCGAATCATAGCATACTAGACCAGGACTAATAAAGCCAGATGGACTCTTTATCATCGAGGTTTCATTTCCTAGGCCAAAGCCTGCATGTTTACCCCAGTCAACCCACTCAAATAAATCTATTTTATTTAAAAACTCTACAAAAGGAAATCGTTCTACAAATGGCACTAATTGAGCCTTATCGTAACGAGACAAGCGACCATTTGAGTCTGCAAAAAGAGTAGAATTGAAGACATTATAATGTAAACCATTTACGTTAGAACGGTAAAGATTTGGGGTTTGATCGGGGTAGATGGTATAGAGTCCAGTCCCAATAATAAAGTTTGTTTGCCATACTCTTGCAGAATCTGCAATTCGTCTGGCATGCCAAGAATCCATTTGAATTGGTTTGTCAATAGCATTTTCTGGCCAAACGATTAGCTCCGTTCCAGACTTTTTCTGTACCAGAGTTAAACTGAATAGACTATCTAATACTTCCTCTATTCCACGCATTCCACCATAATCTTGGTAAGAATCATAATTAGGCTGGACGACTACAACTTCAATTTGATTACCGTTCAACTTTTGTAGTTCTTTAGACATAAATCCAAACGAAATCATCGATATAAGCGGTGGTAAGACAATACTAATGATTAATATAGTAGTCTTAACACCTTTTTTTTTAGGTAACTGTAGCCAATGTGCGCATAAAAAACTTCCAAATACTACCCAAAAACTAATACCCAAATGACCTGTGACTGAGATGTATTGGATTACCGATATATGGTTTGCCCAAGCATTACCCACACTCAGCCATGGCCATGCCAAATCCCAATGATGGTGAAGATATTCATACAAAATCCAAGTCGCTGCTTGAAAAAGTGCTGCCCAAACAAAAAGCCGATAGCGATGATGAATAAACCGAATTACCATCATAGGTAATAACATCACCGCACTATTTGCTATAATAGCCGCAATACCTGCTGGAATGCTCGCCATTATAAGCCAGTAAGTAGTACCTAGGTTCCATACAAAGAATGCTGGGTAGCTTAAGATAGCAAGGTGCCGATAACTTCGACTTAAACGCACTAGTTGATAAAGACCAATAAACCCAAAAAAGCTTAAAAATGAGGCATTTATAGGTGGAAAACTTAGGCCTAAAAATAAACCTATTCCAATCGATAGTATCAATGGATTATGTCCCAGGCTAAACAAAGTAGGGAAAGAACTGGCTAAATATGGTGATAGAGTCTCTTTCATAAAGCTTTAGTTTGATTTTCCTGATAGTTTGGCGGGGCTATAATCACGCATATTTCCCCTTTTATTTTAGCGCGATTCTCAAATATAGGAACTACTTCAGATAGTTTTCCTCGTACAACTTCTTCGAAAACTTTGGTTAGTTCTCGGCAAATGGCTACATATCGGTCTTCTCCAAGGTAAGTTTTGGCCTCGGTAAGAAATTTTAGGATTCGATAGGGACTCTCATATACGACTAAGGTACAGGGCATATTAGCAAGAAAATCCCATTGCTTACGACGACCTTTTTTATGGGGCAGAAAACCCTGGAAATAGAATGAATCGCTAGGTAAACCGCTTGAAATCAATGCGGTTGTTACCGCGTCTGCTCCTGGAATAACGCTAACGTTATGACCCGAATTGTGAGCAGCGCGAACGGCTAGAAATCCAGGATCTGAAATCCCTGGCATACCTGCATCAGTAATTAGAGCAAGGTCTTGTCCAGCGTCTAGATGTCGAATGAATTGTTCAACTTTATAGTGTTCATTGTGCTGATGAAGTGAGCGAGTTGGAGTAGAAATTCCGTAATACTGGAGAAATTTCGATGAGGTTCGAGTATCCTCACAAGCGATTAAAGAAACCGTATTTAATACCTCTAAGCCTCTTTCAGATATATCTTTTAGATTTCCAATGGGTGTTGCAACGATGTATAAAGTGGACAAAATATGTCAGGATAGTACTCGAATAGCACCATCTAATACAAATTTTGGGTGATTCGAGTGGTTAATTGTAAAAAGAAACACTGTAATTGCATTAAAATTACGTATTTTACTATTCAACTAAATTACATTTTCGTCATGTTTAAGCCAAAAGGTCTGAACCACATAACCATCAGAGTGAACCGCATAGAAGATTCCAAGTATTTCTATGGTGAAGTTCTTGGTCTTGAACTCATTAAAACGATGGGACAGAGCATGGCAGTTTATGATGTGGGTAATGGGGATACCCTAGTCATCGTTGAGGCTGAAACTAGCTATGATCCTACTTCTCGTGACTTTCGTGTTGATCATTTCGGGTTTTATGTAGATGACTCCAAACAAGTCGATGAATTAGCCGAGTACTTTAGAAAATATGAGGTTGCTATAGTCAGTGGTCCTGCTAATCGTAAAAAGGGACGTTTTTTGTTTGTCACCGATCCGGATGGTAATATGATTGAATTTTTTTATGAGGAGTAGTTGTAACTGAATAATGAGCAGGCTTATTTATTTTGTTACTGAGGATCGTTACGTAAAGCCGATTCCTGGCAACAGCTACATAGAAAATATTTTTTTGGAAGACGAGCTTTTGGGGAATGCTCTTGCCGGTTTAGGCTATAAGTATAAGCGGGTTAGTTGGAGGGACAGTTCCATTGATTGGGAGAATGTAGAGTGTGTTTTAATTAGAACAACTTGGGATTATTTTGATTATTTAGATGAGTTTAATCAGTGGTTGCAACGGCTCCCTTCAAAGGCATGTTTGAATCCAAAGGAGTTAATAAGCTGGAATATTGATAAACATTATTTGTTGGATCTAGCCCGAAAAGGCGTTCGGATTATTCCTTCAACCATTATTCCAAAGCAGCATCCGAATACCTTAAGCCAATGGGCAATTGATCTGAAATATGAACACATAATTGTAAAACCTACCATTGCTGGCGCTGCTCGTTTAACCTACCGATTACAAGCAAAACAAATAGAAGCATTTGATCTAGAGTTTGCCAAATTGAACGCCCAAGAAGATTTTATTCTTCAACCTTTTTTGCCAAGTGTGACTAATTTTGGAGAACTATCACTTATGGTTTTGGGTGGAAAGTGTACTCATGCGGTCCAAAAAAGGGTAAAAGAAGGAGATTTCCGAGTTCAGGATGACTTTGGAGGAACGGTTCACCATTTTACACTCACAGCAGATCTTATTGAATTTGCTGAAATGGTTATAAAACTTATCCAACCTCAGCCTTTGTATGGCAGGGTGGACATTTTGCGAAACGATACCGATCAATGGATGGTTTCTGAATTAGAATTAATTGAACCTGAATTATGGTTTCGTACTGCACCTAATAAGGTAAAATACTTAGCAATGGCTATTCATACTCATATTCAAGATCATCATGAGAATCACTCGAGCCCGTAGTAGCAAAGGTCTTTCTAAGCAATGGGACGTGGTGGTTATAGGTTCGGGGATGGGAGGATTATCAGCAGCTAGTCTGCTTAGTACAGATGGGAAAAAAGTACTAGTCCTTGAAGCAGGATTACATCCTGGCGGGTGTAGTTCCTCGTATACTAGAAAAGGCTATGTTTTTGAATCTGGTGCAACTACTCTAATTGGATTTGATAACGGCCAGCCTATGAAATTCTTGGAAGATTACACTGGTATGCACATTCCAAGAAAAGAACTAAATCCATCTATGTCGGTTTGGTTGGAAGATAAAAAACATATCATCCGAATGAAGGATAAGCGCGATTGGATAGACCATTGTATGAGTCACTTTGGTCAAGACAAAGCACAGCAAAAGTTTTGGGATAAGGCAATGTATGTTGCCGATAGAGTTTGGAATATTTCGTTAAAAAACACCTTTTTTCCACCTAGCAAGCCCGTAGATCTTTTACGATTAGCTATCAGTAATTCTCTAAAAGACTTTATTATTTTACCGTATATGAAGCGATCTGTAACGCAAGTAGCTGAATCATGTGGAATTAGCAATGATCAATTTCTTCGCTTTTTGGATGAACAATTGATAATCACAGCTCAAGCGAGGGCCAGTCAAACCCCATTTATATTTGGTGCCCCGGCCATTTGTTATCCGAATTCTAGTAATTTTTATGTACCTGGTGGTTTAATCGAAATGGTATATACATGTCTAGATCATCTAGAATCTAGCCACGGTCAGTGGCTAAATAAACAGAAGGTTGTACAAGTTGACCAGGTTAAAGAGGGATATCGAATTGCCACCGACAAGGGATTGGAGGTACAGGCGCCTATTTTGATCTCAAACATACCACTTTGGAATATGCCAGATGTGACTACTGGTGTAATGCAAGACTATTTTAACAAAGAATCTGCCAAGTATTCCGATGCATGGGGAGCTTTTACCATTGGCATGGTTTTGAGTGATACTTTGGCTGATGAATTATCCCTGCATCATCAGTTTCATCTACCTGCAAGGCATCCTTATTCTGAGTGGATTGCTCAATCTTTTTTTGTATCAATATCTATGCGTGGGGATACCCTGCGTGCGCCTATAGGCAATCGGGTACTTAATATTAGTACGCATTGTTTACCAGAAAAGTGGCTGGCATTAGACCAAGATTCCCATGACAAAAAGAAGGTAGAAGTGCAGCAGTATTTGCTTGATCAGGTCCAAAAACGCCTTCCTGGAGCAAGTATGGCTGAATGTCTTCAGCTAGACGCTGCTACTCCTAGAACATGGGAAAAGTGGGTATATCGAAAAAAAGGACGAGTAGGAGGTATACCTCAATCAATGAGGCGGGCTGTTTGGGATTGGACTCCGCCCGTTACCCCTTTCAAAGGAATGTATTTGGTTGGAGACACAACCTATCCTGGACAGGGAATTCCTGGGGTAACTTTAAGTGGTATTAACGTATATTATCGTATAGTAAATGACTTCAAATAAAGGAATTTAATTTTGGACCAATTTCAACCAAACACCCGTTTTTCAATATTTCCACCAGCAATTAAGTATCTGCTTATTGCCAATGCAATCGTTTTTTTAATTACCAAGAGTATATTCACAGGTGCCTGGACGCCTTTAGGTGCCGTATTAGCTCAAAATTTTGCGCTTTGGGCGATAGGAAATGGTTTTATGCCTTGGCAGCTATTTAGCTACATGTTTTTACACGCCGATATGGGGCATTTATTCTTTAATCTATTAGCTTTGTGGATTTTTGGTCAGTCTATAGAGCATCTATGGGGTACACGGCGATTTATCACTTATTATATGCTTACTGGTATGGGGGCCGCTATTATCCATATGCTAGTAAGTGGCTATTTCACCTACACTATCGGAGCCTCAGGCGCCGTTTTCGGAATTTTATTAGCCTTTGGGATGATGTTTCCCAATCAGTATATCATCTTATTGTTTCCTCCCATACCTATAAAAGCGAAGTATTTTGTTGGAATTTATGGGGGTATAGAACTGTTATCCGGTTTAACAAGACCTGATAGCGGTGTCGCTCATTTCGCTCACTTAGGTGGTTTATTCGTTGGATTTGTACTCATAAAATATTGGAAAATTAAGCGACCTGCATTGTAAAATTAGCTTTCATAAACATTACTTTCTAACCATGGCATACGATTCTTTTGGTTCATCAGTAAAAAGAGGATTTTTGGCTATGCCTGTAGCCATAAGAGCCATTATTGGGATTAATACCGCTGTATTCTTCGCCCAAACACTTAGCTCTTTTTTTGGTATTTCACTGATTCAGTGGTTTGCTTTTGTTCCTGATCCTATTATGGCGGTTACTCAACCATGGAGGTTGTTTACCTACATGTTTACTCACTCGCTGTTAAATCCATTTCATTTCATTTTCAACATGCTCTGGCTGTGGTGGATGGGACGACCGGTGGAAGAAACTATTGGTGCTCACAGTTTTCTAAGTATTTATTTTGGTGCCGGGTTGATTGGCGCCCTTATCGACGTGATTGTTAGCCTTTTAGCAGTGCCTAATCCAGTAATCGGTGCCTCAGGTGCTGTATATGGAGTAATGGTGGCTTTTGCTATGCTTTATCCCCGAACGCCAATAATGTTGTTATTACTACCACCCCTAGAGGCCAGATATGTGGTGACTGGTATTATTGCACTTGACGTTTTATTATTAAACTCGGGAGGTAATGTAGCACGATTCGTTCATTTAGGTGGCGCTTTAGGAGGTTATGGGTTAATGAAATTCCGCCAAAAAGGGGGAGATTTGAGTATAGTTCCTCGATATTTCGACTATCTTTATTCCACGTATCTCTCCAAGATACTTTTACCTTTGTTTGCATTGTTCAATGGAAGTGGAAATACAAAAAAAACTGGAAGCGTCAAATCTTCTATGTATTCTTGGAGGTCCAATCAAACTCAACCTAACAGAAAACGGGCTGGAACACGTCGAGGTACTGCCTCTAATACAGCTGGTGTTAGTGAAGCAGAAATTTTAGAAGAAGTAGAACAGAGTGAATTAGATACTATTTTGGATAAGATATCTAAAAGCGGCTATAACGCACTTAGTAAGGAAGAAAAAAAGACCTTATTTGAATTGAGTAAGCGAAAAGAATCATAATATGCAGCCTAACAAAAGAAGAGAGTCCATACAAGTAATGGTTGGTAATATTCCAGTTGGTGGTGGAGCCCCTATCGTAGTGCAATCGATGACTAATACCGATACTGCTGACATCGAAGCGACCATTGAACAAGTAGATCAACTACACTTAGCTGGTTCTGAATTAGTTCGGCTTACCGTTAACAATGATGCTGCAGCAAAAGCGGTGCCATATATAAAAGAGGGTTTAATAAATAGGGGGGTGATGGTTCCCTTGATTGGAGATTTCCATTATAATGGACATGTTTTACTTAGTAAAAATCCTGATATGGCCCAATCTTTGTCAAAATACCGTATAAATCCTGGAAATACAGGTACCAAAACACGTGATAAAAACTTTGCTACTATAGTTAAACAAGCGATCAAATATGATAAACCAGTTCGTATAGGGGTTAATTGGGGTTCTCTAGATCAGCAATTACTTGCTGAAAAAATGGATCAGAATAATCAATTGTCTGCTCCAAAGTCAGCAAAAGAAGTTATGTTTGAGACCATGGTGGAAAGTGCAGTTCGATCATCTCGACTCGCAGAGGATGTAGGACTAGCTTCCGATAAAATAATTATCTCCTGCAAAATGTCAGGGGTACAAGATGTTATTGAAGTATATTCCAGACTAGCCAAAGAAATTGCATATCCACTACATGTGGGATTAACAGAGGCGGGGATGGGAATGAAAGGGATGGTAGCCAGCTCAGCAGCACTTTCAGTCATATTACAACAAGGAATTGGTGACACCATCCGAGTATCACTTACGCCAGCTCCAGGAGCAAATCGAAGTTTAGAGGTTAATGTTGCCCAACAAATTCTACAATCCCTTCACATACGTAGTTTTACCCCACAGGTAACGTCATGTCCAGGTTGTGGCAGAACAAAGAGCACATACTTTCAAGAGCTAGCCGAAGAAATACAAGACTACATTAAGGAGTCTATGCCTATTTGGAAGGAAGTCTATGCAGGTGTGGAAGAGATGGAAGTAGCTGTGATGGGCTGCGTCGTCAATGGTCCAGGCGAGTCAAAAGCAGCCAATATTGGGATATCACTTCCTGGAACTTTTGAAGAACCCAAAGCCCCAGTGTACATAGATGGGGAACATTATATTACCCTTAAGGGTGATCATATTGGAGAAGAATTTCGGGCTATTTTAAATAAGTATATTATTCGTAATTACAGCAAGGTGTAGAAATCTTAGACTTGACTTGGGAAGTTCTGGTGGCCCATTATTTTCTCAAGGGGAGTCGTAGAAAATGTAAGCTCTTTCATTAGAGTTTATTTACCTGTCTTTTTGGTGGTGAAAAAAGCGGTTTTTATTTTTTTTTTGATTAAAATTTGGCTTGAATGATGTAAGCGCTTTCAGTATTATATCACGATAACCAAATAATATTATAGTGTGAAGTTTAGTCGTTTTTTACTCTCGGGAATTTTTAGTTGTTTTTTACTGAGCCAGTGCACTTCATCGATAAACGAAGAATCAGAAATGGTGTTGGCTGAAATTGACGGTTATGTGGTGTCCGAAACTCACTTTCTTACTAGTTTCAAGGAATTATATTATAGGACTGGCCAAGCGATCACACCAAATCTATCAACTAGAAAAGCGGTATTAGATTCAGAATTCAGTACCTATGTATTGGCAGTGCACGCCATGGATCTAGGTTTAGATAAACAAGAAGAATTAGCATTTTTGAAGCCTAGAATTAAGGCACGAGTTTTGACTGATGAATTCAAGCGTCAGATATTGTTAAATGATCTAGAGGTAAATGAGTCTGATCTGCGTGAGTATTTTGTGCGATTTAACACCAAAGTAAGGGCGTCACATCTGTATGCAGAAACCCGCGAAGAAAGTGAACTACTATTAGCACGACTAGAGACCGGGGAATCCTTTGAAGAACTTGCTGAAGAGGTGTTTGAGACTCCTTATTTGCAGAAAAATGGTGGAGATGTTGGTTTTTTTAGCACTGATGACATGGACATTTCTTTTGAAGAAGCAGCATTTACAAACCTACCAGGTAGCATTGTTGGACCAATACAAACAGCCCAAGGTTTTAGCATAATTAAAGTGACTGACCGGGTACAAAATCCCATACTAACTGAGGCTAATTTCCAAGGTCAACTGCCAGAGTTAGAACAATATGCTCGTAAAAAATTGGAAGAATTGTATGAACGAAAGCATTTAGAGGATTTTGTGAGCTCTGTTTCGATAAATCAGGAATTTATGGCTGACCTTTTGAAAGAGATTAGAGGGCAACAGGGTAGAGAGCAAGGTATTGAGCTCATAATGCCACAAGACTGGAAGCGGGACAAAACTATTTTAAGACATCAATATGGTTTTTTGACTTTAGAAGGTTGGGCGGCTGAGTGGCAAATAACCCCTGTGGAATATCTTGAAGGTATTTCTTCAGAGGATCATTTGGAAGCTGTTTTGAGTGGCATAGCGTACCGGTCCTACATGAATAAAAAAGCACATGACGCAGGAATTCCATCCCAGCCGGAAGTTCAGGCATCTATTCAACAAACCTATTTAAGTGCCTTAGCTCGTCAAGTTGAGAGTGAAATTGAAAAATCAATCGAGTTCAGTCCGGCTGAGTTATATACCGCATTTGTAGTGAATCCTGACCGATTTATTCAGCCAAAACAAGTTCTTCTGCAACGTATTGTAGTTTCTTCGCTGGAAAAAGCTCAGCAAATATATACTTCACTCCAACAAGGCAAAGGATTTACCGAAATGGTACAGCAGTATACCGAATCTAACGAGGATTTAATGGTTGATGGGTTCATGAATTACCTGCAATGGGCTACTCTAGGACATTTAGGAAAGGAGTTGCAACGCCTAGAACCGGACTACATAACCCGCCCCATAGCCTATCAGGCTAATGAGTACCATATATATAAGTGTTTGGATTTAGTCGAAGCTCGTTCACTACGATTCGAAGAAGCTAAAGAAGAGGTTGAAAAAATTCTATTACAAGAAAAATTTAGAGAAGCTAGGGCTGAGTTGATTACGCAAGTAAAGAAAAAGCATCATGCGTTTATAGATTTGGAACGTCTTGAAGAAATTAGCATTGAAATCTAATTGTATGCGACAACTCTTAGCAAATTACATAGCTAGATATATGAATATACAATTAGGGTGCTTAATCTTTTTTATGGCTGTATTTTTTTCAGGCAACGCTTTAGCTCAATCTGGTAAAATTACAGGGACGTTATTAGATGCCGAAACCAATGAACCGCTTATAGGGGCTACCGTTGGTATTCAAGGGACCACAAAAGGTGCGATAACCGATGTAGATGGGAACTATCTCATGCTAAATGTGGCTCCAGGAACTTATGTACTTGAAGCCAGATATATTGGCTATGCCAAAGTGGTGGTTCAAGATGTGATAGTTCGTACAGATTTAACTACGACTCAAAATTTTAAGCTCAGTTTAGAGTCATTTGAAGGAGAAGAAGTAGTTGTAGTAGCCGAAAGACAGGCTGTTATTAAAGATATAACTAGTTCAGAAGCTAGAGTTAGCAGCGATGAAATCGCCAAATTACCTGTACAAGAGATCACAGACGTAATACAACTACAAGCAGGTGTAAGTGTTGGTAATGATGGTGGTATCCATATTCGTGGTGGACGTACTACAGAGGTTTCTTATGTAGTGGATGGAATTCGCGTGACAGACGACTATGACGGGAGTAATGGCTTACGCTTGGAAAATGAGTCTATCCAAGAGCTACAAGTAATATCTGGATCGTTTAATGCTGAACATGGGCAGGCATTATCTGGAGTAGTTAATGTTGTCACTAAATCTGGCAATAACAATTTTGAAGCCTCCTTTAGAGGGTGGGGCGGTGGCTATTTAGCCACCAATGAGCCTCAACTCTATGATGGAATAGGAACAGGACTATCGAGCTTTAATCCCACTAGGATGTACAATTACACCGCTTCGATATCAGGTCCCATAATCCGAGATAAACTCACCTTCTTTGCTACTGTTCGAAAGTTCCAAAACGAAGGATGGCTAACTGGACGAAACTTTTACTCTCCACATGGAAAATATGTTGATCGTATACCTATTGGAACTGATTTATCTACTTATGAAACACTCTATGGGGAACGTATCGATTTATCTTTGCCCTATTACACAGCAGATACTGTGATTGTACAAGGGCAGGAGTATTTAGAAATCCGGGACAATGGTACTCGAGATAGTAGTTTGGTGAATATGAACCGCTTTGAGACTCAAAGTTTCCAGGGGAATTTGGAATTCAAGCCATTAAGTTGGTTAAAATTCAATCTTATTGGGACCTATGCTCAAGAAGAAGGCAGAGGCTTTGACTTTGGAAATCGATTTGTGCCAAATGGCATGAACAACACCTTTCGAAATAATTATTCGCTGAATTTCAAAACAACTATTAGTCCAAGCGCAAATACTTTTATTACTGTGAATATAGCCAACCGTTATAATGAGTATAATAGCTATTTGTATGAAGATCCTTGGGATCCTCGATATTTTAACTATGAAAATTTATCGGATCCATTATTTGGCACTTCAAATGTATTGTATGGTAATCAGATTACGAGTGCAGGCCAGTTTAATACTTATGGAACCAATAATTCTCGATTCAATCGATTTACCGATTCTTACATAATCAAAAGCGAAGTTTCCTCACAAATCAATCAACACCATTTTATAAAGGCAGGCATAAACGCTCAGTTTGATGAAATTTTCTTTGAGAGTATAAGTTTATCACCTTTGAGTCAGCAGGGGGTTTCCATTCCAGAAGGAACTCCGCAAGAGTTAATTGACAGAGGATTGATAGAATTAGGGTATCCCGAAATAAATTCTCCTGGTTTTCAGCGTTATACAGAAAAACCTCGCAATTTTAGTGCTTATTTACAAGATAAAATCGAATATGATAATCTCATTATTAATGTGGGGCTGCGATTTGACTATTTTGACCCTAATACTGACATACCAACTGATCCAGAAGACCCAGACATTTATCTTCCTACAAAATCAGAAAATCTTTATACCGATACGAATGAGAATGGTCAACAAGACGAAGGAGAGCCGAGTTTAACAGTGATAGATCGCGAAGCGTATTGGTGGAAAGCTGCATCTGTAAAATATCAAATTAGTCCTAGAATAGGAGTGGCCTATCCTATTAATGATGGTGGAGTAATTTACTTTTCTTACGGTTATTTCTTTCAGATGCCTTCGTATGACAGGTTGTATACCAACAGTCAAATTTTACTTTCTCAAACCGGTGGTGACCAAGGCTTATTTGGAAATCCTAACTTAGAAGCAGAGAAATCCATTCAGTATGAATTAGGTTTAAAGCAAGAAATTTTTGATGGTACGGCCATTGAGCTTACTGGATACTACAAGGATACGCGTGATTATGTATCTTCAAGGCCTCAAATTACGGGTGCCCCCTCAATTACATATGGAATTTATTACAACAGAGATTTCTCTAAGTCATTGGGGACTACCTTTGCCTTTAATCAATTTGTGAATCAACGATTTAATTTTGGACTCGATTATACCTTTAGTATGGTGGAGGGAAGTAATAGTGATCCCGCTTCTGAATACTTTGCCATACTCGCTCAGGGTAGTCAAATTGATTCGACCAATCAATCCAACACACTGACAAAAATTGTCCAACCTTTAAACTGGGACCGTACTCATATCATCAATGGTTCAATGTTTTTTACGGGTAATACTTGGGGAACCAACGTGCTTACCCGCTTTGCCTCAGGAACACCGTATACCCCTGATCGTAATATCCCAGGCGTGTTGGTAGGCGAGGTTGCATCAATCAGAGATTTACGTAACACTGCGCGACTACCCAATCGTTTTACCATAGATATTAACACTTATAAGAATTTTGAACTTCAGCGAAATGCACAGCTTCAAGTCTTTCTTAATGTGTATAACTTGCTCGATACTAAGATCGTAAATAGTGTGTATTCCGATTCAGGATTACCTAAACGTCCACTACCTGCTAGAGTTGTTCCAGGTGCACATATTGATTTTTATAACAATCCAACCTTTTATGCAGAACCTCGGAGAGTACAACTCGGAGTTCAATTTTCATTTTAAGTATGCGAATGTATTATATGTCATATAGACTTTACATCACACTATTCATAGTCTTACTGGGAATTTCAAGTCCTAAAGTAGTAGCGCAAATCTCTGATTATGAACCAAGTGAAGAAAGGTCAAATTTCAACAATCGCAAAATTTCTATTATGGATGGGAATAGGTTACGAGCTACCTATCATAATAATGGCCATGCAGGACGTAGAAATTCTGGGGCACTGAATGAATTGTTATTTGAATTTCCTAGAAATACGAATAGGGAGTACATGTATTTCATGAGTGTGATGTTTGGTACCGAAGTACCGAATCAAAGTACCCCTGAAGATGATATTTTTCCATTGGTAAATACCGCATCGTATAAAACGTCTAGAGATGGTCGAAGTAACTGGTCTTTGAATCCGATAGACGGCTATAATCGTGATAATTCTGATGAAATGGCTAGAAGCGATCGTGGACCGGAATCCCCGCTAGGGAATACATGGCCTAATGCCTGGCCTGATAAATTTGAGGATGGTGGAGATGGTTGGGCCGGTTCTTGGAATGGCTATTTTGGTCGTGATCAATTTAACGCCGATGTTGAATTTTATTATAAAGCAGGGGACGATACATATACGCGTTATGTAGGTTCAAGATACCAGCCAGATAAGACGGATCCTACTCGAGGTGGTTTAGGCTTAATTTTGGAAACCCGTATTTTGGCTTGGTCGCAAACATTAGTAAATGCCACGCACTTCAATTTATTTGAACTCAAGAATGATGCTAGTTATGATTATCCTAGAATGGCATTTGGGCTTTGGATTGCTGACTTCGTTGCAGGTGGTGGTCCAACCGATACCCCCCTATTTGATAATATCCGTGCTATTGCCTATTTGACAGATACCGACCGATTAAGTGGAGGTAATGTATTTGATGGGGGCTTAATTGGAGAGATGGGCTTAAAATTCATCGAAACCCCTGGGAATTCGATTGATGGAATTGATAATGACGGCGATAGCGATCACTACAATACAAGTAGCGATATTTATGATCCAGAAAATGTTGATTTATTTACTCGCCTAACTTCAATAGGGGGAGGATTTTATGATGATATTTCCACGGTTCGAGATACCTTAATCCGAGTATTTAACCCTACTGATTTTGAGGAGCGAGTAATTAACATAGGAGATTCGATTGTTCTGATTCAAGAAAATCATAGTCGAGTTATCCATAATTATGATGGGAATCCATTTATATCCCAAGGTCGCAGCTATGATTTTGACGGTGCTCCTTTTACGGTTCAAGAAGATCTACTACCAGAAACGGATGAAGATTTCGGCATTCATATCGATGGTTTGGATAATGACTTTGACGGGCTAATTGACGAAAACCAGCCTAATCATCTGACCAAGAGTACCTATATTCCTTCTTTGGATCAATTTCAAACACGCCCAGTACGATTTATCAATTATCTTGAATTTCCCACTGGCGACACGCTACAAAAAGGCTTAATTGTTTCCAATCAGACTATTCGAGCACGTATCGCTGTTGATGCGGCCTTTGCTTCTCTGGTCAATGATGAATATGCTGGGAGGTTTCAGAATTTCTATACAAGCGCCCCTATGATGGATGAAGGACGTGAAGATTATTTTGATAATGACGACGACTGGAATATTCTAATTGATGATGTAGGTATTCAAGGTGATCCAAATTCTGCAAGTTTAGGCCAGGGTGACGGATTTCCAACATCTGGTGCGGGTACAGTATTTCCCGGAGAATCAGGTATTGATAAAACTGATGTTAGTGAAACAGATTTGATTGGAGTATCTAGAGTGAGAATATTTGATGCTGGTTCTATGGGAGTAAATCAAGATGCTGATATCTGGCTTCGCTACTTGATTCCTGGTGAGTTTGTTGAGAAACAAGGAACCGATTCAGATATATTCGTTTCTTCAGGTCTATTTCCACTAGCAAGAGGAACGTCTGAGCGTTTTGCTGTTGCAATTACCGCTGCTCAGGAAAATCAGCAAAGCGCTTTATTTGACCGTCAAAGGGTGAATGAGCGACTTAGAGATGCTACAAAAGCTTATGAAGCAGATTATCAATTTGCTGTTGCACCTGATCCCCCAATTATTACTTCAGTATCTGGAAATGGTAGAATAACTTTATACTGGGATACTAATTCTGAAAATTCTTTTGATCGGTATATGAATCTTCAAACAGGCAATGGTTATGATTTTGAAGGTTATAAAGTATATCGCACTACGGATGTATCCTTTGAGGAGATTCGTAGTATTACTGATGGTCGAGGTGGTAAAACTTTTTTACAGCCTGTAGCTATATACGACAAAAAAAATGGAGTATTTGGATTCCACCCTGTTTCAGAAAATGGTCTGCAGTTTAATATGGGTACTGACTCAGGCATTCGGCGAATTTATGAGGATACTACAGTAGTGAATGGGCGAAAGTACTATTATGCTGTAACAGCTTTTGATAGAGGTTTGGAGATAGCTGGTATTAGCCCCTCTGAATCACCTGTTCAAATTTCACTAAATCCAGATGGGACTGTGGATTTTGGTCAAAATGTGCTTCAAGTACGGGCTTCAAGAGAGCAAGCCGGGTATATTAGTCCTACAAATCCGCAGGCCGCAATTTACCAGGGGGCACCAGGAGGAACAGTCGAAGTAGAGGTAATAGATCCTATGCAGTTAAAGCTGGATAACCTTTATGAAGTTGTCTTTGAAGATACCTTACTAAGTGGTGGTTCAAATCCAGATACCCTTAAAACTAAAAATTTTACCCTGCGAAATATTACCACAGGTATCCCAGACACATTACTTCCCCGATTTACTAGCCTTTACGGAGGCATGAATCCAGTTACAGAAGGTTTTACTGTGCGAGTTACCAACATAGAATCTTTCGGTTTAAATGAAGCTCGTTCTGGTTGGTTTACAAGGGATACGGACGCTATGAATATCCATGGATTTTCTTTTGTTGTTCAAGATGCACCAAAAGTGTCTGATTATGAGTTGATTATTGGAGATAATGTTGGCTTTGGTCAATCAATTGAAAAAGAAATTGAGGTTGCTACAGGTATTTATCAGACGCTACCTTCGATTCCTACTAATTTTAAAGTATTTAACACTTACACCGGAGAAGAGGCTAAGTATGCCTTTGCCGATTTAAATGTGAATACCTCATTCCAACAAAGGTGTAATCCTACTATTATAGTACCTGGTAACTATACTCCACCAGAACCAGGGCATCTTTCTGCCGTGGCAGGTTTTAGCGGACGTTGTTCAGATGTATTGTTTTTGGTAGAAGATTTTAGAGGAATAGAAGATACTCTTACTTATAAAATTGAAATGGCGCCATTATTGATTGATGGCAATTTGGAAACCAGAAATCCAGCTACTGGAGATACCTTAAAAATTTTCACAACTAAGCCATTCTCTTCAAATGATATTTTTCGTTTTCGATTAGACACTGAAAATGTGCCCAGAATCGATGCAGACTCAGCTGCATCAGCTCTTGATGAAATATTGGTTATACCTAATCCTTATAAAGTTGCTAATATTTATGAACCAAGTGTAACTAATACTAATTTTCAACATAATCGTGAATTACATTTTACAGGGATGCCTTCTCCAGCTACCCTTAGAATTTTCACCGTTTCAGGTGTTCTTATTCGGGAAATAGATATTACAGATTCGGATTTAACAAGCGCCTATGGAGGATCGTATGTTTGGAATATGCTTACTAAAGATAACTTGGAAATTTCATATGGCATATACCTATATCATATAGAAGCACCAGGTGTAGGTGAGAAGGTGGGAAAATTTGCAGTTATCAAATAAGATATTTATGATGAAAGAACGAATTATTTATCGCTTATTTTTGACACTAACATTAATGTTTACACCTGTATTGACTTATTCTCAATTATCCAAGGTAGGTACTTCAGCAGCTGAATTTTTACGCATCCCTGTTGGCGCTCGGGCTGCTTCCATTTCAGCATATGCTGCAAACACAAATGATGGAGCTTCGATGATTTTAAATCCTGCAGGGTTAACTTCTGTACCTAAAAGTGAAGTTATAATTGAGATTACTCCATGGTATCTGGATATGACCCACAGTTTCTTTGGAGCTTCTATGTTAACTGAAAAAGGTGTAGTTGGTGTTCATGTTTTGTCATTAAACTATGGTGAATTTGAAGAAACTACAGCAGAGGCACAGGGACTAACAGGTCGGACCTTTAATGCTTATTCTGTTTCCTTTGGACTAAGTTACGCTCGACAGTTGTTACCTCAATTCAGTATTGGAGGCACAGCTAAGGTCATACACGAACAGATAGCCAAGAGCTCTGCTTCAGCGCTTGCTTTCGATATAGGAACAATTTACCAAACACCATTTGATAATATTAATTTTGGTGTGAGTGTCACAAATTTTGGATCAAAATTACAAATGAATGGTAATGATTTAATCATTAGTTCTGATCCAGACGAATCACAGACTGGGAATTATGAACCTGACGCATTATTAGCTACTCAATCCTTTGATCTACCATTAATGCTCAAAGTAGGCTTGAATTGGGATGCTATAGAGCTAAAAAACGCAAGATTAGCATTATCTATAGATGGTAACAATCCAACAAATAATACTCAAAGTATAAGTATAGGAGGAGAATTAGTTCTGGCAAATGAACAGGTTATGATCCGTGCAGGACTTCCCTACATAGGGCAAAAAGACAAGATTGAAACATTTACAACTGGTATAGGTTTTCGGTATAGTTCAATCAGTGGAGTTGGGCTAGGATTTAATTATAGTTACAATGGCTATAAATATTTAGGCGATATAAATAAATTAAGTTTGCAGATTTACTTTTAACCATAACAATAACATAAACAGGAGTCGAAATGACCCACAAATACAATATATTCCATTGGAGTATTCGAAGTATGATGGGCTTATTTATGTTTGTAAGCTTTTTTACGTTTACAGACATAAATGCACAAGTCCAGGATCCAGTTTGGACCATTAATGCACCTACTAGCAATTGGTTTGGCACTGGTAATACCGAGCGTGGACTCGGATTAAATCACGCTACTGGCAATCTAATTGTGGCTAGTCGTCAGGGGGGAGT
>CETK01023606.1_pt1 | contig 29081 bp, 50 predicted proteins | sample 361431 | NCBI WGS metagenome assembly CETK01 (sample SAMEA2622452, study PRJEB7988) | marine metagenome | biome: marine biome (ENVO:00000447); feature: surface water layer (ENVO:00002042); material: "saline water (ENVO:00002010), including plankton (ENVO:xxxxxxxx)" | depth 5 m | reverse complement strand
TGCAACTATACCATTAAAATGTGTATTATACGCTAAAACATCTAAAAGATTTGACAAGCCGGATCCTTCAAAATCATAATCAGCAAATTCACTTTTTGCTGCTAAGTACGTTTTAAGCTTTTCTTTTATATTAATAAAATCTAAAGCTGTTGATGAAATATTTGTTGCCATTATCTTAACCTTGCTATTGTTGTTTCTATAACTTCTGTTTGATTTAAATTAACAACTTGAAATTCTATTCTTACAGAAACAGAATTTAGATTAGGCTGATAATTAACCTCAACTTTTTGAACTTTTGCTCTAGGTTCATAATTATTAATAGCTTCCTCAATATCATCTTTAAGATCTTCTGCCAGATCATTGTCAGCAAGTTCAAAGAGCTGCGCGGAAACATTTCCGCCAAACAGAGGACTAAACGGTTTTTCAAAGTGATTTGTCATTATAATATTTTTTACAGACTGTTTTACAGCTGCAGCGTCTATTTTTTTAAAAATATCTCCTGTTTCTCCAGATACAGTGCTTCTTTTTGGAGTGAACAGCAAATCAATATCAGAGTTCTTCCTTATTGATGAACCAATAATAGATGAACTTTGATTACCATCTTCTTTAGAAACTGCGCTTGTTACCATTTAAATATCCTTTGGTCTATTTATATCACTCTTCTAATATTTCCATCAAATCAGAATTACTTTGGACATCACCATTAAATGATGTACCAATATTCATAGAAAATGATGCATTAAATGAAGACGGCATTTTTGGAATCTCAACTAATAATTGTCCATGTAAACTACCGCTTGGATCATAAGTGTCATAACTTAATTCTAACTTATCATAATTAAAAGTATCTTTTAATATTTCAGCAAAATCAAAAAGTTTATCTAAAGCAATAGTTCCATCTGTTGAATATACTTCATAAGCTACAGCCTGTCCTGTTTCAGCTAACTTATTAAAAGCACTAGTAGTTTCTCCAGGACCTTTTACATATATTCCTTCTGCAACCACTATATTGTATTTTTTTAATGCTCCTATTGAATAAAAACTTTTTATTACCTGAGCTTGAACATATAAGTTTCTGGCAAGTTGTTTTCTATCATCAGCATTTGTTATATGGTTTAAATTTACTTTTGATCCTACACCACCAGTAAATTTTGATATCGTAACTCCTTTTGCTAATGGTGTGTTAACAGTTATGAAAGACTGATTTTCAGGATTAAATTGCGCTTCAACTGGAAAAGTATATGATCGTGGTTTTGCAGATGCATCAGAAGGTTTATACTTATTTTTAAGCAGTGATATACCTTCAGATCCGATAATATCTTGTCCTATTCTTGCTGTTGTTTGTTTTCCTCTAACCCTTCCAATCTTTCCTGGAACAGCATTTGTTGAACTACCTGATAGCAATCCACTGCCCATTCTGTCTGCAATAAATTCAATATTAGTTTTATTATTGGTATCTTTTAACTTTGATCTTATTTCTCTTGTATTTAAACTTCTATCGGTAATTCCACCACTAGTTACAGTCTTATCATAAAAGTTTTTAATCTCATCTTTTGAATCTATCTCAACATCTTTGACACCCATCTCTGTTTTGTTTAAAAGATTTGACATATCTCCCGCAGTTGCTTTATGAGTATCTGTATCATCATTTTGCGTATTATCAATATTGACAGGTGGAATTTGAACTACGCCAATACCACCAGAAACAGAGGATTTAACTGCATCTTTTGCTGTTCCATTTAAAGAACCATGAAATGTAGTTGCATATGAAGCATTAGTTGTCGTTGTTTTAGCGTGCAAAGTATTTCCTAAATACATATTTTTAGCATATGAAATAATATTTTCTCCACCAAAAGTTCCTGATGCTCCAACAACTGACATGTTTGTAGCGCCCAAGTTCATTTTTGGTGTGGTCATGCTGATTTCTTTTTCAGCTGATGTTAACATAGCATCCCCATAATTAAAATCGGCCTTGCCTTGAACTAGCTGTTGCATCTTACCTTTTATTATATTATGTACATTTCCTAATTGTGTATATGTTGCTTGACCTAATATCCTTACGTCTTTCGATTTTTGCACCACCTCAGACATTATTCCTACAACCTTAGTTTTAAAGGATTGTATTACGTTTAAAATAAAGTTTCCATTAACATTTACGTTATAATCGCCGCCTACAGTTAGATTGTAATCTCCAGATACATTCATGTTTAAGTTTCCATAATATGAAATGTTGCCATCACCTTCAACTGCCATTCGCATATCACCATCAACTATTTCAACTCTATTACTTTTGGCATTTACCACAATAGTACCGTCTGGTCTTATATCAACGCCAGCACCTGTGTTATGTTTTATTAATATTCTTTCTCCACCTGGAGTATCATTTATTTCAATAATATGGCCAGATACAGACTCATTTGTTGAAGCCATAGGATATTGTGTAGTTACTCTTTGACTAGCACTTGTATTGACATTAGGTATACCATTTCTTGCATCGAGTTCGTTAACACCTTCTCCTCTTGCAACTTTATTTAAAGATGGTTGACCATGATAATCTGTTTTTGGATATAATCCACTAGGATCAGAAAAAGCATCTTGACCCTTACCTTCTCCTAAAACATTAGCCTCGCCTTGTTTCTTTATACGATCTTCGAGATCGTTATTTACCTCGGTCATCCTATATTTTCTCCTTGTGTGGTTTCAGCAAGAATGCTCGCTATTTGTGTAGGACTTGCTGGACCTTGATTTGGATTTATGACATTTGATCTATTGAATTTTGCTTGAATATAACCATTGAGATCAAAACCTGGATCTGGTTTATTTGGATCAAAATCCATATGACCAAATACTTGCCCGCCTGGAAATACCATAAAGAAAGCTTTTAAATATTGTTCTAAAGCTTTAAACTGCGCTGGTGTGATTGAATCAGCACTTATAAATCTATTAGGACTTCTTGTACCAGATGGACAGTTATATCCAGCAACAAATGCCACTCCTATACTGAATTTATTATGACCTGCAGCTTTTGCATGAGCTCCTCTAATATTAACAGGTCTTCCTCTTTCTATATCACCATTTCTTTTAATTACATAATGATAACTACATCCATTGAAACCTCTATTAACTCCTATCTTATGAATATCTCTAGCACCAATATGACCTTGATCATTAAAATGCGCAGTCCAATGAACAATTGTTTCAGTTATTTCTCTTGTTATAGATTTAAATTCTGCTGCAAGTTCTTCAACGCTATGAACTCTTTCAAAGGTATATGATTGTGAAGTGCCTGATCCAGACCAATCATTTCCTAATGTCGCGAGATTTTTTGTCTGCCTTGTAGGCGATTTTGCGCCTTTTGGTAATACAGATACTGAATTAAACATTGATGAATTAACATTAGTTACTTGATTCTCAACTTCTGATATATCTAAAGTTACACCCTTTCTTTTAGCTGCATTGCTTATAATATCAATCACTTCACTATTCTTACCATCGAGTATTAAATCAACAGATTTATCTACTTCTTGTTCAGTTAAGCTGTCTTTCGAAACATTTTTTAAAAATTCTTCAAGATAATTTTGAGTTGATAGTGTTGCTCTTTGAGTTACACCAGCATTTTTATTTCCTAGTATATCATTTGTTGCTTTAGATATATTAGCAGTTGATAATTTAATTCCAGAAGTCGCTCCACTTATCTGATTCTTATAGTCTTGAGTGGGCGACATCGCTCCAGTTCCTTCGGCAACAAAGGCTTTTAAATTACTTGGACTAAACTGCTCTAAATAATCAGGTGTTGGATCTTCATTTCTTAGTGCAAAGAAATTATTTTTAATTGCCTGAGGTGTACCTAAAATAATTTTTGCTTCCATCCAACCTGCTTTTGCAAACTCACTTGAAAATAATTTATTGAGTGGCTCAAGTTCGGCGGCTTCTACTTCTTCAACGTTTTGAGTATTACCTTTGTAAATACTTAAGTCTTCAACTAAACCAATTGCTGGATTTGAAACACCATTAGCTTTATCAGGATATATATCTGATTGTGTAAGAGCTTTTACACCTCCAATTACTTCATTGATTTCAGATCCTAATATTGTTCCTTGAGTTGCTGAATATTTTAGCGCGTCTTGATCTATTTGACCAACATTCTTACTAAACTCTCCTATGATTGGAATTCTTTTGAGAGTGGTGTTTACTTTATTTAGAGGTACTTTGTTAAAATTACTCATGCCACTGCCAACCTTTCAAACTCTTCTTTTGCTTTTGATATTCTTAAATCAAGAGATGGCGATGTGTATTTACCATCTACAATTCTGTATGATGGTCTTTCATAAAATCTACACACTGCAAGTGTAGCACCAAAAACTGTTGTTGCATCTGCTATCTTTCCTCCAGCTCTTCTTTCTTTGTTTTTTAATTCATAAACGGTCCATTCTAATTGAGCAGGCAAACTCTTAAAATCTAAACTTCTTGCTGATGAAAACTCTTTCAATCCATCGAGCCTATCTGCTCTCCATTGAGCAAGACCAAAAGCTGGTTTTCCAACATCATTAGGATTTAGTGCTCCTGGATCGTATCTCGACTCAGCAAAAAAGTTTCCTAAGAATCCTACAGCTTGTTCAGGTATAAAACCATTTGAAGTAAAGAAATTAAATATTTTTTCAGCGTTATCTCCACCATCTAATGTTGAATTAATATTATCTAACGTCTTTCCATCTGTAGGAGTGTTTGATATTACAGGATCTGACGCCTGACTTTTTGACTCTATCTTTCTCTTTATTTCCATCGCAAGATTTTCGTATTTTGGATCATCTCTTTGTATTCCTGAAACGCCTTGAACAGTTTCTGTTGTTCCTAAAACAAAAGGTATTTGTTTATGTTGACCATCTAAAAATACTCCAAAAACAAAAGCACCTGGTTGCATGGGAATGAAAGATCCAAGACCTGATGTGCCACCATCACTTTTCATAACATTTGCCCAAGGAAGATCTGAAGTAGGAAGTTCTGCCAAATCATGACTATGAACTCCAAAAACTCTTACTTGTACCCGACCAAGTCTTAAAGGATCTGTATTACTGATGACTTTTCCAACAAACCAACATATATCATTAGGGGCATATTCTGAATATAGTGATTTCATGCAAGAACTCCAAATGTTTCATTTCCTAATTTGGCACAAGTTAAATTAACTGTATAAAAATTTCCAGAAAACTGATGACGGGCTGCATATATCAAATACTCTCCTGATTTTTTTCTATCAAGTAAATTATTATCATCAGTTGTATAATCTGCTGGCATGTTACCAACAAAGGAAAGATGTATCTTATTACCTATTGATGCATTTTGATTTGCTCTAAAAAAATTAGTTCCAGGAACTGTAATATCTATACTTTGTTTTAACAACCACCATCTTAAACTTTTGGATATTATTTTTTGTTCATGTCTGTTTTTTTGCCTTCCTTCATGATAACCTTCAACTTCAGTATAATCATTATATTGCCTTGAAGTTGAGAAGTGCGTGATTTCTCTTGTTGTATAATCTTCAATTCTTTTATCAGCAAATTCAGCTTTAAAATCGTATGTAGGAAACTGAGTAGTTCCATGTAATATACCTTTATTCATAAGCTGTCTATAAGTGTCACTCATTCTATAATCGATTTTAGTATTTTGACCTAATGTAGTGTCAACAAAATTATATTCGGCTGTTGTATATCCTTTTCTAGCAAGAGTAAGAGTATCATCAGTGTTTGAAACCTCGTAGTTCATGATAGTAAAAGCAGCATCCGCATAACCCATAGGTTTGTCACGATTTGTAACACTGTGCATATTTAAAAATGATTGGTGGTCATATGCTTGTGAGTAAACAAACTTTTCTCTAAACATCGTATCCTGTGTTAGCATTTTATTCAATTCAGTTAAATATAAGTCATTTTCAGATATCGTTGAATATAAAAAGAAAGGCATACCCTCATCAGTATGTAAACTATCTTTTAGCCAGTTTGCAGCTTCAAGTGGAGTCATGTTAGGAACTAAAACTCTTGTGAGCTTATCTTCTGTTAAATTAAAAGTATCTTTTTTCTGTTTTGCTAATCCCCTCCCAGTTAGTTTCACTAATTGCTCTATTATGTCAATCTTTTTACCTGTATATGATCTTGAAACTCGCATCAAAGAAGATAGGTAGCCAACATCTTCTATTAATTTAATTAAAACAATTTCATTTGCATCATTGCTTTTTATAGATTGTGTTACCTCTGTAACTATAAAGTCTTTCTTTAATTTGAATCCTGAATCTTCTTGCGTAAGAATCTCAACAGAAACAGTTTCAGTTCCCATAAAATGAATTTCGTTAAGTAAATTAATATTAGGATCAGCATCAACTAATACCATTTCAGCTGTTAAAAATGGTTTATCAACATGCTCATAAATACTAAATTCAGAAACAATTCTTTCTAAATTATATTCGTTTCCTGCAAATCTATCGGCTGTTACTTTTATATTACTAAAGTAATAACTAAAAGGTGTTGAGAAATAATCTTTTTTTGATCTTCCATTCGACATATTCAACTCACAGTTGTGATTGGAACTGAGTTACTACTTGACTTATATTTCCTCTATTAAAAATTTTTATCTTTTTAAGATTTTCATTTTCAGTTTCATATCTGTTTAAGTATGTTATCTCGTTAAGTGAAGCACCACCTGGTCCTATAAGTGGATCTATATCAACTCTCTCGCCTGCAGTTGTTTCATAGTGATGTGCTGATAGATATTCTAATGATGTTGAGGTAACAGTAGAACTATTTGTTACACCATTAATAGTATTGGTAATTACTTCAGCTTGGAATGTATTAGTATTAGTTGGTTCTACAACAATCTGGCCTAAATCTAAATTTCTTCTAAGTATTTTTCCAGTAGCTCCAGATGTAGATCCAGTTACTGTTTCACCCACTTGAAATTTTGTTCCTAAATGTTCTCTTATAACTAAAGTTCTGTTTGGGTATCGCTTCTTCACAAGTTCAGTTAATTCAAAATACGAAAGAGGCCAGCCCTGTCTTCTTATGGTATCGTTTAAAATATAAAATGTCCAGTAGTATTCGCTTGTACCATAAAGTTTATATGAAAGTACATCAGGCCTTTCTCCATCTAATATGAAATAGTTTTCATATAAAGAAGTTTGATCTTTTATTTGATCGATCAAATTAACATAAGTTGAAAGATTTTGAACAACACTAACTGTTTTTTCATTTCCAAAAAAATATGGTACTACTTCAAAATTTCTAAAATACATCAATAACCCTCCATAACATCATCTCTGTCTAATGTTTGTTCTTCTGTAAAATTGAGATCTAAATCAATTTCTTGAAACTCTCCATCTTCCATAAAGGCCATTGCATTTGGATTGAAATTAGTTTGTACATTTCTAAGATAACAAAATTTTAGTTTAACTCCAACTTCTTTTCTTCTTTCTTCATCTTCATATACAAGCTTAATTTTAAACTTTTGAGGAAACTTATACGCAATTTTTATATTACTGGCAGCTATAGCCTCTGGATAAGCGGCCTTTCTAAAAAACTGTATTATTTTTGTTATTTCTTGAGCTTCTTCCCGCGTTTTTGGTTTCATCTTAAATGTAAATTTAAACTGTCTAAGACCAACACTTCTAAATAAAGCTCTTATGTTTGGATTAGGGGTTGTTTGTAATCCTTCTCGTATCGCTGCTCCAGCAACTCCTGGTAATAAATTGCCTATTCTTGCCACAGCAGCTCTATTAATATCTTCATTCATGGCATTTCCACGAAATGCCTGATATATTGAGTATAGTCCATCTGCGGTTGCTTCTTTTAAACCAGCCACTGCACCTTGACCCGCAGCGACTGAAGCTGCAAGAACAGAACCAAATGTTCTAAAATTTATATTTTCATATTCAAATGTATCATCAACAACTATAGATTGTGGCATGTATAAGCTACAACTTTCTCCAGTTCTTATGTTCTTTGTTTTAAATCTGGCAGCTGAGTTGATTGCATCACCAACATTATTTACACCTAGATCAGGTTCAGTTTTATTTGCATCCTTAAAACGTTCTAAAAGCCCAAAAGCCGTAAAAGCCAGACTGGACCCTATTCCACCTGGACGACCAAATCCTTCTCTTATGGCTCCACTAACCTTAGTTGTAGTATCAACAACAGCTTTAACTCCAGTTGCTTTATATACTTGAGATCCTAAATCACCTATATCAGGTGGCTTTACGTCAAAAGTTGAAAACTCGATTCTTCCTCCGTATTCGTTGACATTTTGAGAAAGTGGATATTTCAGCCTAGTGCGTTGCCTTTCAAGTGATCGATCGCCTGGATATGAGAGTACCATTGTTTATCCTATAAATACTTAAAACTATTAATTGTTATTTATATGGATTTTAATGAAGTTATACCAAGGGAAATATAGAGTTTCGAACCCAAGTAAATACAAAGGCGACCTTGATAATATTATTTATAGATCAATGTGGGAGGCTAAATGTTTTGCATGGTGTGATAAGAACCCAAAGATAAAATCATGGTCAAGTGAAGAGACTGTAGTTCCATATTACTATGATATCGATAAAAAGTATCATAAGTACTTTATTGACCTCAGAATAAATTTTAAAGATGGTAAAACAGTATTAGTAGAAATAAAACCAAAGAAAGAAACTCAACCACCAAAAATACCTGCTGGTAATAAAACAAGAAGATACGTCAATGAAGGAATGACTTACGTTAAAAATATGAATAAGTGGAAAGCGGCCAATGAAATGGCAAAGGATCGTGGCTGGGAGTTTCAAATATGGACAGAAGACACATTACATGAAATGGGCATATTACCTAAGTGGAAGAAAATGAAGAAGTTAAAACCACTTAAAAGGATATAAATAGTCGCATGGCTGTAAATATATTTCAGAAACTAGAGATCGAGGCTTTTAGAGCTGGTGTAACTCCAAGAACGAAACAATCAATTGAGTGGTTTCGAAAGAAAGCTGCTGCCCTTGGAAAGATTAGTAGGTCAAATATATTCGATGAACCAGAAATAAAAACTTCTGTAAAAGCTGAAACAGATGTTGATGGTCCATTAGGTCAAATGTATATGTTTCAATATGATCCAAAATACAGATTGACACTTCCATACTACGACGCATTTCCTTTAGTAATTATTACAGGCGGTCGTCCAGGTGGATTTATGGGTATGAACCTGCATTACTTACCACCTGTTTTAAGAGCAAAATTATTAGATGGATTATTAGGTGGCAATATGTCTATAGCTCGAAAATATATAGAACCAACCATACACAGATATTTGAATAATCATGTACGAAGTCAGTTTGCATTAGTTGAAAGACCAGAGTGGGAAATTGCTACATTTTTGCCGACAGCAGATTTTAGAAAAGCAACTGCTGCTCAGGTGTATAGAGATTCAAGAAAGAGAGTTAACTAATGTTAAGCATAAGTGAATTTAGATCCAGAGTAAATGATGCAGGTGGAATAGCTAAACCTAATAAATTCATGGTGGAATTACCTATGAATATAAATGGTGGTGATTTTGATATTGATTTTAAACAATCACTGAATGTATTCTGTCAAACAGTAAACTTACCTGGAAAACAAATAACCACTTCACCTCGTGAAATAGGAATAAAATTTGAAAAAATGATAGACGGATATGCAGTTGATGATATATCAATAACATTTTTACTTACAAACAACTTTGCAGCAAAAAGATATTTTGAAACATGGGCAGCATCAGCAATAAACTATAACAGACATAAAATTAGTTATAAAGAAGATTATGAAAGAGACGTTATAATAAACCAACTTGATCAACAAGGAAATGTAAACTATAAGTGTAAAATCAAAGAAGCATTCCCAACAACATTGAATCCTATTGAAATGGCTGATCAGGCGAATGACACATTTGCGCAATATAACGTTCAATTATCATATACAGATTGGGAAGAAATAAAAATTTAGTGGAGTAGATAATGATACCAAGACTCAATGATAAACCAAAGTATGAAATGACAATTCCTTCCACAGGACAGGAAGTAAAGTTCAGACCATATCTTGTAAAAGAAGAAAAAGTGTTAATGATGGCATTTGAATCAAATGATCAAACCGCGTCATTGAATGCTGTAGCTGACACTATCAAAGCATGTACTGAAAGCATTGATATACAAAATTTAAAGTTATATGATGTTGAATACATGTTCACAAAGATAAGAGCAAAATCTGTTGGTGAAGTTGTTAACTTACAAATATCTTGTAAGAAGTGTGAGCATAAGAATCCTGCAGCTATCAATATAGACAATATTGAAGTAAATAAACCTGAAGTCGATACAAATATAATCGAATTAAGCGATACTATATCTGTTGAGATGGAGTGGCCTAAGTATCAAAAAATGATACAAAACAACAAAATAATTAATCAAAGCTCAGAAGTTGAAACGATTATAGAATTGATTGCTGATTGTATAGTTTATATAAACACTGAAAGCGAGAAAATATCTGTGAAAGATGAACCAAGAGAACAACTTATGAGTTTTATAGAATCAATGACTAATGATCAATTTGGTAAATTAAGAGAGTATGTAGAAAAGATGCCAAGTGTTGAGATTGATCATGCATTTAAATGTACTCAATGTGGAGAAGAAAACGTGGTGAAAGTGAGGAATATTTCTGATTTTTTTTAGTGTGGTCTTCTAATGACTCTTTATTGAATCATTATAAGACCAATTTCGCACTAATGCAACACCATAAATATTCTTTAACAGAACTTGAAAATATGATGCCATGGGAAAGAGAAGTTTACGTTTCGATGTTAGTACAATATATTAAAGAAGAAAACGATAAGATAAGACAAAAACAAGGTAGAAGATAATGGCAATAGAAGACGCTTCAAATGAATTAAGAAGAGGTAATCAAGGACAAAGGCTTGATAGAGGACTATTATTGCCTAGTGTTGCTGCTCAAGAAGCTTCTAATAACGAAACTGTTGATACAAAACTTGAAAAGGTTGCAAGTAATATTGAAGCTTCTGATGAAATATTATTAACTATTCATGACCGTCTTGAAGAAATGGTTGAAGTATTAAAAAGACTTGAAACTAATGGAATTAAAACTACCGGTAGTAGCGGCGAAGGTATAGCTAAAAGAACAGGTAGTGTACTTGGGAAAATTGCTGGTACAATAGCGGCGCCATTTCTTTTTCCATTAGGTCTTATTAAAGATCTTAAAGATGGATTTACTGGTGCTTTAAGAAGTATAATTGAACTACCAGGAAGAATACTAGGTGGTATAACTAAAGGTATTGGCGCAATTATAAAGACTCCTTTTAAACTTATAGGAAGACTCTTTGAGAGTAAAGATATGAAGGCTTTAGTAGCTCTTTCTCAAGAACAGCTTAATACACAAAAAGAAATATTATCAACGCTCAACGCGTTTAAAAATGCATATATGGAAGATCAAAAGAGAGAAAGAAGACAAAATTTAGATAATTTAGAAAGAAGAAGAGATAACAGAAGAAGTCCAATTGTAACACCTGTATCAGTAACAGATGATCAAGAAAGTCGTGATGCTTCAAAAGATTCTGCACAACAAGATAATAAAACTTTAATGGATAGATTAAAGGATTTGCTTTTTAATGCAGTAGCTGTTTTTGGTTCGCTTAATATAGCTGGGCGTCTTCTTCGTCCTTTTGGTAATTTATTGGGTAGAGGATTTAGAGGAGCTAGAAATATAATTACAGGCAGAAACAGGCCAACGGTAAGAAACAATCAAATTAGATCAGGTAATGAACGTTTTGGAAGAACCAACAATAACACTAATCCTAATCCTAATAATACCTCAAATAGGACTAGCAACAGAGCAAATAATTCAAGTGTAAGAAACAGAGTATTTAACGCAGCAAAAAATGTAGCAGGTAATGTTTTAAGATTTGGTACAGGTTCTCTTTTAGCACCTCTTAGTTATTTAAGTAGCGCCACTCCTTTAGCTGATGGTACTATGAGTGGACTACAAGGTCCAAATTTTCCAGGTGACAGAAGTCAAGAAGGTAGTTTAAGTGAGGCAAGACAAAGAGCGGTCATGGAAAAAATATCTACTGAAAGGGCACAAAAAGAAAGATCAGAACAAGAGAAGATGATATTTGATGAAACGTCAGCAAGATTAGCAAGCCAATCATTGGCAAAAGTGGAGATTGATAATAAAGCTCCAATTGAAGTAATTGTTGTAAATGGTGATGATATCGGTGGAAAGATCGATATAGAACAAGCACCAGAAGTCAAAAATATAATTGAGGGTTTATCTAATGTTAATGAAAGATCTAAACTTCCTGAAATAAATATCGAACGAATTGAACCATCAATTGGTGGAACAATGATGTCACCCATTACAGGAGATTCGCCCGCACCAATTCCAAAGATAAGTTCTGGATCTGCAAATTTAATTTCTGGGCAAATAGCAAGAATAGAAGGAGAAAGAATAGATCAGTCTTCACCAAATCCAATTGCTAACAATGGTAGTTTACCTAATGTTCCTTTTAATAACTCGCCACGAACTGATTCTGTTGAGAAAGCTGATAACCAGTTTACTCCAAATGAGAAAGAAAAAAATCAACTAAACGCAGTAAAAGCTATTTCAAATGCCATACAGACAGAAATCAATAATGTAAGTAATTCTCCTAAGTATAAGAATGATTTTTCTGAACAATCCACCAATAATATGTTGAATGAGGTTGTGACTAAATTAAGAAACAAAAATGTTTCTTATCAATTGAATAATGGAAATTATAGTGTAATTGAGAATATCGGTCAAAAAATGAATTTAACTCCAAAAGATCTTTACAATCAGAGTACTATATCACAGGCTATTTTGCGTACCAATCTTTTTCCTGATATGACAGCAGTCACACCAAACATGAGTGATATGACAATTACAGGGCAGGGTACAATTGTACCGAGAAGAATGATAGAAGGTCAAAATAATTTATCACCAACCGCAAACATGACTTTACCATCTACACCTAACAATCCTTTTTTACAAGAAATGGAGAATAGCATTATGCTTGCTGGTAATAAAGGCAGTGGAGATTTTATTGCAGCGCCGACAACTGTTATGGATGCTCGTGCTGATAACTCTGTAAATAACACAACCGTGGTAAACGCATCTGGAATAACCACGGTTGATAATAGTTTAGATAAGGTTGTACCTATTTAATCGTCGTTAACTAGGTTAGCAAAATATGACATTGTGTCATCTTCATCTTTCTTTTTAGATGAAGTATCTTCTGCTGTTTCATTAAAATCAGGAATCGCATCATCTAAAACCTCTTCGGTTTTCATTGATGGAGGAGGAGAACTATTACCTAGTTTTACTTCATCTCTCATTGTAGAAGCACCACCAAAAGCATCTTCACCTAGAACACTGGCAAGTTTTGTTTTAAGCTCATCATATGTTTTATATGATTTAGGATCGGTAAACTCTTCAAGCTTGTGCATTTTATTATACACTTCTTCAAGATAGGTATCATCTTCTGATAGAGGTGTTTGTCTATCAAACTCTGATTTATCATAATTACGATAACCTTCTACATCTCTGATTTTAAGTTTAAAGTTAGCACCTTCCCAAAAATCAAATGGATTAAGTGGAGCTTCATCTTCAAACTCTGGTTGCATTGCATCCATAATTTTATCAAATATTTTTTTACCATATTGATAGATGAAGACTTTACCATCATTAGATGGGTTTCCAGGATCATTGACTACCAATATGTTTGATACATAATGTAGTCTTCTTTTTTGAGTTCGAGCTTTTGCTTTATCAGACTCCAGACCCGTATTCCAAAGTCTAGAATTTAATTCTCCAACTGGATCATTTTGTCCAATAGATGTTAAAGACTTTTCAATATACCATCTACCTGTTGGACCTTTAAAACCATGATCCCAATATCGATTCCAAGGAAGTTCAGAACCCTCGTTGGCAGGGAGGAAACGAATTACGGCATAACCATTGTTGGATTTATCAACAGTTGGTTTCCACATTCGATCGTCACCAAAGTTTTGTTTTTGAGTATTTCCGCCTACTGCTTCAGCAGCTTTGACGAGATTATCGATGGAACTTCTGTTCCTTTTTAAATTAGCAAAAGACATATTTTCTCCTTATTACTGTAATATTGCTGTATTATATTATTATTATATACTATTTTCACTTATTTGTACATATATTTATTCAAAAACAAGCTCATTTTGTTTTGGCAAATAGTTTAATTTCATTGCCTCTGCTTCAAGCTTCTCTTTGACTACTGGTGAGATAAATTTTTTCACATCCTCTGGATCTATATTTGTTATCTCACATACTTCGACTATAGCATCTATATAGCCAAGTTTTCTTTCCAAGACCTGAGCTTCTATAAGTTTAGTAAACTTAGATCTATTCATGAATTCCGGTTCTTTTGTACTCATTTATCCATTGCCCTTAATAAGATTGTTTCTTTGTTTATTCGACCATTAGCGCTCGCTGTCTTAGTGGTGAGCTCATTCCATACCGCCCTGATTTGTGGCGGGGTCTTTTTAAGTACCATAGGTAATACATCCACAGGCTTACGTAAGGAAATAGAGCGACTGAGATCGTTATCAAGATTTTTAATTGTAGATCCACTGATTTCAAAACCTTTCCCATTACTAACCAACTCTGTTAGCTTTTTATATTTAATATTATATGTGTAGAGTCTATGTGCTCCAACAATCGCGGCAGGATTAATTGAAGTAAGTTTGTCTTCCATTGACTCTTTTAAATACTGTATTTTAGCAATCTGTTTAAGTGCACTCTTCGGCTTTGCGATTTTTACCTTTCTAACAGCTTTCTTTGACGCCATGTATTTTTCAACATCCGATACTATATATTCAAGAAATTGGAGGTACTTTTTTCGCTGACTAGTATTCATATATGAATATGCCTCAACAAGATCTTCTGGTTTATCTTCAACCAATTCTTTTATTTCATCTTTGATTGGAGTGTAATAATCAAATACGGCTTTGGCCATATTGTTTGGAGCAACTCGTAAACTAAGTTCCTTATACAAGGAATAGTTCATTGACTCTTCATGTCCTTTTTCGTGATATCCGTCAAGAACTTCTTCCACTTCAGAAATAAGGTCGCTAGTTTTTTCGGCAATAATTTCTTGAATTGATCTTTTTGGCTTTTTATCTTTTGACTCATTTTTCTTTTCCTCAATTCTTTTATTTCCAAGTCTGATAAACTCTTCTTTATTTCTTTCATAGTTTTCAGCTTCATTACCACCAGCATCATATTCATATCCTAATGCTTTCCAAGCGATCATAGCGGCAAAATATGTTTTTGAACTAAATGCCCAATCAGGAGCCTGTTGTATTATTTTATATTCAGCCTTTGTTGTATTAGCTTTAAAATATCCTTTGATAGTTTGACCTATTTCTTTCTTGTCAACTTCCATTCTAAGATAATCTGCAAACCAATGAAATGATTTTGTTGGTGCTGCTGTAATACCAGTACTCGAACGTCTTGAAATTACTTTATTCTTTTTTCTCTTAGCCATTTTCTTTCTCCCACATCTTCAGCCAATGATTAGCTGCATCCATAATTAAATTTGTATAACGCATTCTGAAACCAGTACCAGCTTCAAGAGCTTCTTTTGATATTTTGTTTTTGTGTTGATGTTCTATGTTTGACCATTCTTTTAGTATTCTTTTACAAAGACCATCGTAATCGCCATCGGTAAGAACATTCTTTTCTTTTTCATAGTACAAATAGTTTGACATACAGTAATATGATACCAATCTGTTTGGATGTACTTCTTCTATTTTAGGATATACACTCATCATTAATCCATAAACATCGGTGTTTGATTACGTATTTCGATGTTTATCATTTTAGCAATTTCCTTTGCTCTATTTGGAACACCTTCAACAAGTCTCTCAACAAAATCAACTCTATCTCTTTCATTAAGAAGTGATATTAACTCAGCAGCTAGTTTTGCTGGTTCTTCTCTGAACATGAATTCTAAGTTTGTCATCTCTTTCATTACTGAACTCCAAAGTTTGCGGTTGCAAGATCGGCAAGTTCGTCATGATCGATTCCTAACTCATCAGCCATTTTTAATATTTTATTGCTAATCAAATCTTCATCAATGTTAAGTTGACCAGCCATAATTGCATTGTAAGTAGTTATTAACTCTTGAAGATCTTTAACTTTCAGCATGATTGCTGCATATGTTAAACCTTTTGTATTTGTCATAGCTATCATTATAGTACTCCTTCTTCAGCTTCTTTGTCCTGCAACTTGATCATTAGTTCAGATGCAAAATCATAAGTGGTTGAAGGAAATCTGTCTACAAGCTTTTCAGCTAGAGTTTCTTTTTGCGCAGTAGACATACCAATCAGGATGCCTATTACATTGTTATAATCAAAAATATCTTTCATTTATCTTCCTTTTTTATTTACCTTATACTATTAATCTACCATAAAAAAGAGAGAATGTAAACGATTATTTTCAATAAAAGTGATTTTTTTTATTTTTTTATTTAACGTGTGACAAAAATGTAACAGTTATTTCTATCAACCATAAGGTTACCAAAGTTTCTATCATATGTAACACCACTCCCAGTAATTAAATTTAGAAAATACTTTGACAAAATCTTTATTAATTACATGAATAAATTTAGAATCTTCAGGTATATCATATGCTTGATTCCTACTATTATAAGGATAATGCCATTCTGGTCCTATTGATTGCCATTTAACACCATTCTTATGGACCAGATATGATAGTGCCGTTTCATTATTGATTGAAAAATAATTTCTAATATAGTCTGCCCACCAATCATCATTTTCTTTCAAATCATCTATTGTTTCTTTTATATGTTTTAGTTCGTTCATATAATTAATCTTATTACAATATTTTTTATTTACAAGCATTATTGCAGTATTAAAAACATAATTAGGAAATGTACACTTTAAATTTGCACAAAGAGACATCATCGCAGCAGTTTTAACAGATACACTTGTATGTTTTGGAATATATGAAAGCCAACCTTCTTTTATATTTTTTTGATCTTCAGGTTTATCATCTAAATATCCATAAATGCCAATACCATTTGAAAGATTAAAGGTCTCAAATATATTCTCTTTAGTATTAATAAAGACATCTAAATCTAAGTAAAGAACTTCATCATACGAATTTGATAACTCATTCATAAGATAATGTTTATAATGTTGAATACATTGATATTGAGTCTCAAATACTTCGAGATCATCAAGCTTGTCCAGAAATAACCTATAGGCGTCATCTAACTCATATATCCTATAATCAGCATCGCATATTTTAGCGTATTCTTCTTGTTTGTATTTTAAGGCCTTTAAGTGTTTTGATAACTGCGCTGATTTAAAATCTAAAGGATCACCATTGTATATTTCATTGGGATCAATATAGACAGAAAATATAATTCTACTCATTTCCATGATCACAAAATTTTACACATATATCGTTAGCAGTTTCTCTGGTCTTCCAAGATTCAGGAAGATCTTTTGTATACCAATTATGAGAAAGAACTTCTTCCATTGTTTTATTTTTTATATTCAGATCTTTTTCATTTTCTTTGTAATTGAAGATTATATCATCAGTTTGTTCTTCGCGATATGCAAATTTCATATCCCATTTTTGTTGAGCTATTCTATAATATTTATTTGCGAGGTAACAACAAGGAAATACTTGACCATCTGGATTGACTAAGATTTTATCTTGACTCAACCACTCGCACTTTATATCAATACTCATTTTTACTCCTTATTCATATATCTGGTTCTTCTTTGATATTTTCTACCTGCCGGGCTAGTAACTGCCACTCTGTGGTATTATTTTTTTGTTGTATTGTTTTTCCATAATGATTAACTTCTCCAGGAAATTGATAGTTAGTAGGTTTTTCTAGGACTTCAATTTTATCTTCTTCGTTAAAAAAATGAAATAAAGGAGACTTATTAAATCTATTAGATTCTATAAAGTCTACAAATACAGCGCCATAAGCTTTACATAAATTTTCTATTTCAAGAAGGTGATCTTGATTGTGTTTGTGTATAACACAGAATCCAGTTGCAATACCACCAGCGTCCGTAAAGCGTTTCATATTAGCCAATATTTTTGCTAGATCGGTTCTTCTTCTATATAAAGAATGCATTTCCTGAGTAATACCTTCAATAGCAAAATCAACTTTTATTTTGCCTATCTTTCCTAGTTTTTCCCACCAGCTTAAAGGTCTTATACTACCATTTGTATCGATTTCAACAGCACCATCAACTGGAGTATTATCAGAGACGTATTGGCATATATCCAATAAATCCTTATTCATTACAGGATCTCCCCATGTACCACAAAATTCCCATCTATTAGTTTTACTAACAAAAGATGGCGGATAGGATTTTTTAAATTCTTCAAAAGTCCATTGAACAAGAGGAAGCCATTGGACTTTTCCTAGGCCGCCATTTTCAATATCTGTTCTATGGCATTCTGGACAAGATGCATTGCAGTACGTAGATATATCTATCCACATATTTAATTTTCCGTCGTTTAAGACGTCAATATATTTTCGTTCCATTCGGTGTCGTCCTGTCTGGTAGAAATCTTCCGGTAGTTAAATAAGAACCTTCTGGGTATTCCATTGATTTCATAAGTTCTTGAAACATGAAAGGTGATATTTCAATTAAATCATAAGTCTTTTTTCCCGGATTATATTGTCTTATATATACGGATTTATCGCCTATAATCAACTGAAGATCTTCATGCTTTCCATCATTATCCAAGACAGTCGTGACAGTCTCATCATGGTCATATTCTATCGTAAACATTATCTCCTCATTTTTGCCATATCAATTGCATTCTTTTTATTCGACACTGGAACCAAATTAGATTTATGCATAGCACTGATACCAATTATCTGATCTCCAGTATATGTATTTATGTTTTTTTTAATTCCATTGCCAATATTATTTGATGTTGGAGCTGTTTTACGAGTTGTATAATCAGGAATATCGGATCTAAAGTTTGACTTGGGACGATCCTCTACACCCATCTTTTTTAAGAACTTTTCATGCTCTGATAAGGCTTTATTCCAACCAGGTTTCTTTTTCATTTTGCGTCTTTTTGTACTGAGGGACGTCATACCTCTCACTAAATGCATTGTCATAATATCTATTCTATCATATTTTTTTTCATTTGTAAACGTTTTTTTAAAAAAATCTTATATATACTACAATTGTGCAACATTTACAGAAAGAAAGAAAAATGACATCGCTTATCAAACCGCAAAAATTTACAAAAACAGTGGACCTTTTAAGGTCCTTTTTTTTATCTAAAGGCTTTCATGAAGTTCATACTCAAAATAGACTGAGTATACTGGCAGCTTGCGAAGATCCAGAAACAGTGGCTACATATCAATACAATGGTAATATATGGCCGTTACCGCAAACGGGCCAGATGTGGCTCGAATATGAGTTGTTAACTAACCCGTCAGAGAACGGGTTTTTTTGTGTCTCCACTTCCTACAGACAAGAACCAAGACCAGTAGAAGGTCGTCATGAGACTATATTCCCAATGTTTGAATTTGAGTTTCCAGGAGACGTAGATGATCTCAAAGCAATGGAACTTGAACTATGTGAATATCTTGGATTTCCAGAACTTGATATTAGAACATACAAAGAGTGGCAAGATCAGTTTGAAGTTGAAGAGATCGAAAATGAGCATGAAGACGAGATTGGCTGGGGAATGATTACAAACTTTCCAGAATTTACATCACCATTTTGGAATATGTCAAGACACGACAATGAACTGACAAGTAAAAAGATTGATGTAATATTAAACGGTATGGAAACAATTGGATCAGCCGAAAGAAGTACAGATAAAGAACAAATGTCTCATACATTTCATACAATCAGTGAAGGTAAGTACGCTGAACTTCTTTACAAGTTATTTGGAAAAGATAGAGTTGAACAAGAGCTTAAAGACTTCTTAGCTATGGATTTCTTTCCAAGAGTTGGCGGAGGAATCGGCATGACAAGAATGATAGCAGCAGTCGAAAAAGCTCAAGAGTGGAGACAAGCGAAAGCCGCATAATTTAATCTGGGGTGGCGGAATTGGTAGACGCGGCGTACTGTTTATACGTTGTCTAATGACGTGGTGGTTCGACTCCACCCCCCAGAGCCAATATGCAATCAGGATCGCATTTTTCACAACTACACCCTGTGCATATATCGTTATAACATTCCATACATTCGGCATCACAATGAGATTTATGACCGCATTTCCTGCATTTTTTCTCAAAGAGACCGAAATGGATGTCTTTTCCCGTATTCTTCTGCAATGTTCCTCCAACTTGTTCTGTTTATCATATTAAGCATATCATAAAAAGCGTCTAATGGAACCATGTTTGGCCCGTCACTTGGAGCACTATCAGGATCTGGATGCACCTCTAAGAAAAACGACTCAACACCAATAGCAGCTGCGGCCCGCAAAAGGCTAGGAACGTACCCACGATCGCCGTCGCTCTTATCACCACCTCCTCCAGGTCTCTGGACTGAGTGAGTAGCGTCGAAGACACAGGCGTTCCCAAGATCGCGCAGAATAGATACCATACCGACAAAGTCGACGACAAGACGATTATATCCGAAAGAAGTCCCTCGCTCGGTAATCCAAACATCTTTTGCACCTTTCGTCTTACTCAAGATCCCTTTAATATCCCAAGGAGCCATAAACTGCCCCTTTTTAATATTTATTATTTTACCACTTAGAGAGGCATCAACAATAAGATCTGTTTGTCTGGAAAGAAATGCGGGTATTTGTATAACATCAACAACATGATCAAAGAAAGCTCTAATAGTTCTAAGTTGTTCTCTATCGTGTACATCAGTCAAGATAGAGACACCAATTTCTTTTTTAATTTTAGACAAATCAAAAAGAGTTTTCTTCAATCCTCTGCCTCTTTCTGAATGCATTGATGTTCTGTTAGCCTTATCATAAGAAGCTTTAAAATAATATTCAAATCCAAAGTGGTCACACCACTTCTTACAATGTTTGGCTATTTCTAATGATTGTTCGTATGACTCATGTTGGCATGGGCCAGCTATGATTCTCACTTAGCTCTCCACCTATATACTTCATCAATACAAAAGTTACGGCCAAACTTGCATTCGACTTCACCTTTACAAACCTTTTCATGTTTAGAATTTTCCCAACACTCGGTAGTAAAGGGATCTCCATATTTCTGTAAGAACCTTTCAAAAGTATCGTCTAATGTCATCATGGCGACTACTGGTAATATAAACACAACTAAGATTATCCATAGAAATGCTACGCCAAATCCTTTATTGTGGTATGGTTGATCACTCATTTAATAATGTACTCCATTTTGCTAGTTTTTCATGTTTCTTCTTTGCGTTAACCTCCAATTCAACATAGTCAAATAATTGGTTATGTATCATAAGTTGAATCATAGCATACACATCAGCAGCTTCTTTTTTTAACTTATCAATATCTTCTTCAGGTAGCTGATTAAATTTTTTATATTTTCTTATAATCTTACTACACTCTTGTGTAAGTTCACCACACTCTTCCATAGTAATAACCATGAGTTGTTGCAGTTTATTTAAAGGCTTAGGCATTTTCTGACTCCATAAAATATTCAAAGTTTTGACAGTACTTACCTCTATAAATTAGTTCAGCGCCGTTTCTTAAATGAAACTTTTCTGCCATTTCAGTAAGTGGACTTAAAGTTACATATCTTTTAATCCAACCTCTTCGCATCAAATGATCAGAAACTTTTTGAATGATTTCACGACCTGCACCTTTTTCATATGACCATACCGTATAAAATATTGCACAACTTCCATCGAATGCATTGTAAGCAGCGAGCTCAAATTCATCTTTTGGAATAGCGTTAGTATATGCAACACAAATAACAGCTGTTATCTTATCGTTATCCTCTAAAACAAAAACTTGTCTTCCATCAGAAAGTCTATCAGCCTTTGAAATATGTGGACGAACTGGATCTTCTTTTAAGATATCAGCTTCAAGTATGTCTAGTTCTCTAAGTTTCACCATACTTTCTCTTCTTTATTTCTTCTTTCATTTCTTCCATTCGCTCTTTGTAGTCTTCATAGTAACTTGGATCACTCTTACTTCCAGTACCATCTACACCGAAGTTACAGCTGCTAACAAAAACAACGCCAGCTAAAGCTATATATGCAAAGTACTTTGTAAAATTTATAAAACCGTGATAGGCTTCTTCAGCCTGCTCTCTTGCAGGTTCTCTTGGATCACTACTCATAATTACTCCTCAACTGTATCAAAAAGATCTTCGGCTAACTCGCTCTTATACTTGTCATCAAGCTTAGTAGTTTCTCTCATAGTCTCGCCATAATAACGATTAGCGTACTTTCTTTGGTCTGTATAATAATTTATATTAGCAGAATTATTATCTTTAGCGTATTCAGGTAGACCATTGTCTCTATTTTTTTCTTTTAGAGCAACTTTACGGGCGATCTTAGCTTTTCTTCTTGCTTCTCCAAGAGTTGAGTTTCTTTTAATAAGCTTTCTTAAGTAAGCTTTTCTTTCATCATCATTTGCAAAATTCATTAACTTATTCCTTGTTCTTTTGCTGCATCAATTATTATTCGACTTATAACTGGCTCAAGCTTTCTTTCAGCTTCTTCAAACTGAGAGTTAGTCATTCCGCCTCGTGTGTAAGGCGCCCAACCAAAGAAACCTTGGAACTGTGATCTTCTATTTCCAAGACCGTTATTAAAAAGATCGTAAACTAAATTTGAAGCAACTCGAAACTTTTCGAGAGCTTTGTTCTTAGATTTACTATGAGGAACTTTACCTGATCCAGGTATCAACTCATCAAGCTTTTCTTGAAGCTTTGCAAAGCCTGGATTGACAGCCCAAGATGATTTAAATAGATTTCCTTGAGCGTCACCTGAATATGGCGATTCAGCCATAAATGTCATTGTTTCTTTAAGTGTTAGCATTTAATTCCCTCATTCTTTTAACGATTGCACTAGGTTCTGATTTTACGTTACCTAGAGTTGCTTTTTTAGCTTCAAGTAAGTCTTTAACTTCATGATGAGCTATTTCAAATTCACCTCTGCCTAAGAGTCTTATAACTCTGTCTAAGGTTACTATGTCATTCACTAAATCTTTCATAATTATTTTCTCTCCAAAACTTCATTTATATCAAAGACTGAATAGTATCGAGGCTTTTTCTCCTCTTTACCTGTTACCTTATCGACTTGCTTTACAAATCGAACTAATGAAGCGGCTTTTTTGATGCCTTTTAACTTCTTTCCAGATAGACCTGGAAGTTTAACAGCTTGTTTAAAAGTTACAAAACCATGACCTGGTTCATAACCAGCTTCTAAAAGTATTCCCACGTTCTTACCTGAGAATTCATTTCCTGTTGAAAAGTTATACATTTATTCTTCCTTATTAATTATTCCTTATGATACTAATCTAACATAAAAGAACGCAAATGTAAACGTTTATTTTCACTTTTATTGAAAATAATTCACTTTTATTTAAAAATAGGGAAATGTGTTACAAAAATGTAACAGTTATTTTTGATATATCGCTGTAAGATAATCCTCAAACTGTTCTACTTTGTTTAAACGATCTGGCCATAGAATGTATTCTTTCTCTGGATTCTTCTTTAGATTGTTTAAAAGAGGTGTAATAGCATTATATAAATCATCAATCTTCGACTGAAGTTCTTTTGCTGTCTTTTCTGTATCTTTTTGTTTAATAGTTACGGTTTGAACTGCTTCCAGCTCATCTTCATCTACAGCAGTAAAGCCGAAATCAAATATCTGATTCGCCATCGTTATTCTCCTATTATTCTTCTGGATTCCAATCTTTTACTCTTGGGTTCCAATCCTTGTCTGGTACAAAATATATATCGTAGTATCCATCTTTTGCCATATCTGCACAATCTGGACAAAAGGCCCAACCTAAGCAACTGATCTGATGACTTGGTGTAAGAACATGTCCATTAACACATTTACCTACAATACCAGTCCACTCTTGAAGTGGTCTCATCTTAGTCGTTTCTTGTGGAAGAACATACATCTTTTTTTCTTTCTTGTCTTAATTTCCACAACATCCATTCATAATAACGAGCGGGTTCTGGATCTTTCTTATCATTTTTATTTATATCTGCAAACCAGTTTCTAGGTTTGATGTACTCCGAACGAAGGGTCTCCATTAATCTCATTCACTGTTCTCCATACTTTAAAGGGATTAAAACAAGCGGTGCCGATACTAAAATGATCTGCACCTAAATCTTTATAAAATTCAGCATGCCATGCTTCTTTGATTCCACCACCAGCAATAACTTCTACATGGCCATATTCAGTTTTCAGGTGTTTAATTATTCTTCGAGTATGTGGTAGCAATATGGCTCCACTTAAACCACCTTTTTCAGTCGGTAATGTATTACTGGCATGAATCTGTGTAAATCCTTGTCTCACTATACTATCTAGTAGTGCAAATGATGCGGTTGGTGGAACTTTAACAATACACCATTTCCTATGTTTAGTTGGCCATAAATCAAATCCATTGAACATTGTAGTATCTTGATGAGTATCAAGATTAGGACAACTAATATTTAACTCAACACTTTGGCTTTGTGGAACTATTGATTCTAAATTTATCCAATCGTGTTCACTTATCGCAGCAATACTTAAAACTTCATTAAAGTTAGTTTTTTGTATGCCATACTCTATTCCACGATTTCTTAAACCTATTTTATTACGCCAACCATTTCTAGTATATCTTAATGTCTTTACAACTTGTTTGAATAGTCCTGGTCTCGGTTTATATGTCCAAGTACCAGTCACACTTACAGCATTCTTAAATTTAAGATAGTTTCCGAACGGAGCGGATATAAAGGTTGTCATTACTTCTTGATTTTTTTAATTAAGGGATCCATCCAAGTTACTTTTGGCTGATCATCTCCTTCAAGTATTGTCATACTACCACCTTGAGTATCATGTGAATTAGATGTCCAAGAGTTTTTAATATTGTATAGTAACCACATATAAACAGGCACAATCACTATAGTAGCGATAAAACATATAATTGTAAATATTTCAAATCCAGTCATATTCTTTTAATTGCCTTGTTACCAGGAATACCTTTTGTTTCTTTCCAATTAAGCTTTATCAATTTGTTTCTTTCTTGAGCCTTCCTCCAACTTGGCCCCTGTAAGAATTTTGCAACTTTGATAGGGCCTTTTCTAATATTTTGCATTATAGGTCCATCTTCCATAATAAGAGGAGCTTCGACTGCTTTAATCTTTACCATTTTTATATTCGCCGTTTGTATATTTTGGAAAGTCTGGAGAAACGTGTTTTCCTGTTTCTAATTCTTTTAATCTGTAGTACATCCATTTTTTAACTTCTTCTGGGACATTTGAACTCCTTATCTCTCTTAACAGAGCTGAGTGAGTGTGTCTATCCACTGAGTTCATCAGGCTTTTTCCTTGCAAATTTAATGTCACAATACCCGCATACTACAAAACCTACTTCCGGAACAGTATAATATACTCGAGGGTGATCATTAGCTTCGCCCGTACAAGCTATTCGCTCCTTATCTGTATATATAATAGTTTCTGGAAAATCTTTATCTTTCATTGTATATTCGCGCCATTCATTTGAAAATCCATCTGGATAATCTATCATAAGTCTGTTCCTGGTATTGGTAATAATATTTCAGGATTAATATTAATTTTTTTATTGCCTTCACCTAATATACATGCTATAAGTGCTCCAGTTGGTCCTGTAAATGTTTCCAATATAGTCCATTTTTTTTCTTTATTATCATATGCTATTATGAATGTAGAGTCTAACGGGTTTCCATCTGGTCTTAAACTATTCCCATCAGCCCAAAGGAAAGGAAACTGATTAACTAGTACCATTTTTTGTGTTATATTGTCAAATGTATCACAGGTAACAACTTTAGTGTACATAGGTCCTTTTAAAAAAGAATTTGATTCATGCGCATTAGCAAATACTAATCCCATCCAAATAGGAATAAGAAGAAAGTGTAGAAATAGACATAAGACGACCATAAGAATGACTGTCCTCTTTCCCTGAGGATGATTATTTCCGTGCATGCCCATACCCATTTTTCCATACTTTCTTATATTTGTTGTTATTTACTTTCTTTTAGTATTTCTATTTCTTCTAAAAGTTCGGTTATTCTCTTCATCAATCCGTACTTTTCTTTCGTTTCTTCGGCAATTTGTTTTTTCAATAAACTTATTTCATCATGTAATTTTTTCAATTCTTCTACTCCTCTATATCCGTACTCTGTGTAGCTCATAATCTCTCCTATTTGCCGAAGGAGACCTGGCCAGTATCTCCTTCATTCCTATTTAAAAAATGCAACATAAATTAGTAGTCCTATAATTACTAACTTACCATAATCTAAATCGAACTTAGTTCCTTCGCCGTAGGATCTATCCCACATTTCTTTAATGCTTTTCATAATATAAAACCTCCAAATTAAGCAGTTAAATCAAGTGTCCTTTGTATTCTCATTTGATTCAATAATGACCACATATTCTCTCTTGCAAAGAACTGCATCATCATTATATAAGCGAGCCATCTTTGTTGCTCTCTATACATCTGTTGATTGTATTCCATCAACTGTTGTTCTGATAGCTTTTCTGCCGCTCTTGTTTCTTGCTGCTGATTGGCTACCTGAACTTGTGCTGTATTATTATAAGTGTTAATATATTGATTAGTTACGTTTCCTATTTGCATGATCCCTCCTAATTAACATTAACATAAATTGTTTCGCCAACTCTGTATTTTTTATCGCTATAGAAATGACCTCTTTTATTATACTGTTTCCAATGAATAATATATTTATTTTTTTCAACTTTTCTTGGAACGTTAACATAATTACATACTTCTCTATCTTCATAACCTGCAATAAATCTTCCAGACTGCTGATTATTCGCTTTATCATTTTGTATCAATGCTCCTAATACAGCTCCAGCAGCTGCACCATCATTATTACCAGAAAATGCATGACCAAATATACCACCTAATACCATAGCCCCTAATAGATCACCTGCGGATGATCCTTGTCCATGTTGATGATAATGTTCACCATATACTGGAATCTTTTTTATTTCACATTTTCTTTCATTCACATACTGATTTACTAGTACTTTTTGCTGTTCTACATGCCATACATGAGCCAATTCAGTTGCAGCATTGGCCATCATAATATATAAAGGAGCCGCCATTATTATTCCAACAAAAGCTCCTACGATTCTCCATTTCCATGCGAACCACGTGTTGTCAAATTTTCTTAACATACTTCCTTCTCCTCGGTAATTCATAATTTATTATACCATATTTTTCACAGGTTGTAAACTACTTTTTTCCTTGTTTTCTATTTTTTCTTCTATTAGCTCTTTTTGTCGATCCAATCTTTCTTCTTCCGGTTCTCGGTTTATTCTTTTGTGGCCAAGGCATTATTCTTCCACCTTATCTCTTACTACTGGTTTGCACCATGCTGAATAATTAAGAATTAAACTTGTTTGTTGTTTATTAATTTTTTCAGCATACCATTTACATTTATCCATGTTTGGATAAACTATCTCACCTTCAAGTTGATCGCCATTCATAACCATTAATATAAAAACCAATTCTTTCATTACTTTCTTGTAGACCGCTTTTTAAACTTAGACCATACACCCATTTTGTGTCTTATTTCTTTATGAGCTGGTATATCTTCGCAATGGACAATATATTGACCTATGTCATGATCTGCTATAGAATCAATTCTTCCTCTTTTCCAACCGTCCCACATTCCTAAAATTCTATCTCTTATATCAGAGAAGCTAAGTTGTCCTTTTCTATTAAAGTAATGTCTTCTTCCATGATGTCTATAACCCATAATCCATAAAGGAACTCGAGTTACTATATCATTGTTATTTACAAACCTATGATGTGTAACCTTTAAACTTCTAACATATCTTCCCCAGCCAACTCTTGGCGATCCATAGGTATACACTTCACAAACATTATGATGAACATCTTGACAACGACTAGCCATAATAGTTGTCATTGCGGCTCCTAAACTATGTCCTGTAAACCATACTTTTTTGTCTTGATTTACTTTTCTCTCAAGATCTTCTAACACCATAGGCCACAGATCGTCAACTTCTTTTTTAAAACCTTTATGAACCAAACCTATAGTTTCGGCATAAACTGGTATGGCTCTTAGATCAGCTTTTATATCATTCCATTCAGTAGGTTGTGTTCCTCTACATGCAATCACCAAGTCTTCTGAATTCATAAATCGATATGCTTGAGCTCCATCTCTATTGTAAAACTCAACAGTGGTAAATCCTATTTTCTTTGCTGCCTTTTTAGCACCTTTTTTATCCATATATGCTATAGATGATAGTGTTGCAAACAATGTTGCTCTTTCTTGGAATGACATTTCTGATATCATGAGTTACTCCGTTTTACCTAGTTCTATTTATCAGTAAACCATTCTGTACCAGCTTTTACAGTTAACTTTTTCTGTGGGGGTACTTTTTCTTCTTCATCTATTTTTACTGCATCAACTAGTTTTCCGTCTTTAGCAACTCTGTTTTCGGATCTTCCAATCTTTTTAATTTTTTCTTCTCTTTCTTTTTCCCAACCAATATTGGCAGCAATCAATAATAAAACGGCCAATGGATCAAATACAAATATGATAATTAGTATTACCCATCGTACAGCATCTTCTAATACATCTCTATCTGCTTCTCCACTATATACTAGTTCAGCAATGTATTTAATTGGACCGACTTCAGCCTCTAATTTTCTTTCTTCTGCTTCTAACTTAAACTTTTCAACATTAAGATTAGTTATTGATTCTTCTGATTCGATTATAGTGTTTTGTAAATTTTTGATTCTATTAGTAGCAACTTCATCAAGTTCATCTGTATTAATATTATTTCGTAGTCTGTCAATAAGTTCA
>CETK01009163.1_pt1 | contig 29145 bp, 26 predicted proteins | sample 361431 | NCBI WGS metagenome assembly CETK01 (sample SAMEA2622452, study PRJEB7988) | marine metagenome | biome: marine biome (ENVO:00000447); feature: surface water layer (ENVO:00002042); material: "saline water (ENVO:00002010), including plankton (ENVO:xxxxxxxx)" | depth 5 m | reverse complement strand
TATCGATGGTTTCATTGTTATTGCTTTCCTCATTTTTCGCCGTTATTTCTGTAGATGATCGCCCAAGTCCGCGTGAAGAACTGCATAAGATAGAAACGAAAATGCATGCAACCAGCCCTGGGCACGCAGTTTTCGGCGAATATGTGGGGGCGCACTGGTGTGGCCCGTGTATGAGTAGCGCATCACCTTCCTTGGACAACCTAAAGAATTCTAATCCTGAAGATTTTACATTTGTCTCATTTTTCCAGTCCTCTTCCAACGGCTATCCAGATGACAGCCCCATAAATCGCAGGAGTCACGTTTCAGCAGCAGCATCTGGAATACCGGTGTTTTCCTTCGCGGATAGGCAATCTGGAACATGCTACAAAGTTGGTGCTGGAGGTACGAATTACTACGACTCTGAATACAGTAATGGGGGTTGCATGGACTCGGACACCTCGAACTATGGGATGCAATTGGAGACACAATATGATTCTGCCACAGATCAAATGACAGTGACAGTCAACTCGATGTACACAGGCTCTCTGAGCTCAGTATCAGTATTCCTCTACGCCGCGATTACGGAGAAGGTTAGCCCGGATTCATATGACAACGGAGTAAAGCCACACCACAGTTTCAGGGAGTGGATGCTGGCAAGTCATAACAACGGTTTCGAGCAGTTGACCTTGACACCAAATGTTCCAGTGGAAAACTCCTGGCAGGTGCCACTAAGTGCTGTCAGAGCTGGAGGTGGATACACCCAATTGGAGAATTTCTGGCCTGTTTTCGCCCTAATGGACGGCCCACACACGACATACAACAATTTTCTTTCAGCAGTGGACTTGGACATGATTCCGCTAATTGATATCGGCGTTGATAGTATTACTATCTCGAACAGGAATGGGAACACCGGGTTCGTGCCAGGGGATATCCTGGATATTTCCTGTCGTGTGTCAAATAACGGGGTTGAGGCTTATGACGGAGGTGGCCAACTCTCGATAAATTGGATGGATGGCCTTGTCGAGAATGAGATATCCACTTACTCAATCAGTGATTTCGATGTTGGGGGTTCCCAGACATTCAACGCCGTTTTAGATACCTCAGGATTTGATATTTATGCTCTGGGCTCTACGAACATCAGAGCCAAAATATCAGAAAACACAGGAGACAGATCCCCGTCAAACGATATCTCAGATGTCGGCGCCCTTCACGATATGCCACCTTCTGCAAGCCAACCGTCGTCCAGTAGTTCTACTTCGATCGACAGAGGCTCCTCCATCTTTTTTGAGGCCTCAGCGCTTTCTAACGACCTGGTCGATGACATTAGCACTATGTATCCTACAATACACTATTCCCCTTCCTCCTCCTCCGTCAACATTTGGAGTGGCGACTGGATAAGAAATCTGGCTATTGTCGGGGCCGGCGATAATGCTAGATTTACTTTCGAAATCAACACGCCATTGGATGCGGAATTGGGGAATTACGATCTGAGAGTCCAATGGACCGATGCTTCAGGTCAGGCCAGCGACTGGCTAATTACTGAGGAGGCATTTCACCTCCAGAATTCACTCCCTCGTGTTCTTGGGAACAGCGACATGACATACGCAGGCGTTCCAACCGTCAAGGTTAGCACCACCGAGATGGTATCTGTGGTAGGGCTAATATCGGACGCAGAGACGCCCTTGTTCAACCTCGATGTCTCAAGTAACGAACCTGAGTTCATAAGCTGGAATCCCTCGACACTGGAGATTGAAGTAAGATTCGATGACCTTCTCCTAGACAGTCAGGGATCGCCCATACCCCAGGGAATGCAGGTTACAGTGGATGACGGAGATGAGTCTAACAGCGGCTTAATGATGTTTAATGTAGTTGAAAATGGGGCTCCTAGATGGTCGCCAATACCAATTCAATCATTCCATGAGGGGGGGTCAGCAAGCCTAGGCCTTACAGATTATTTATCAGACACTAACAACAACGGGCAAGTGGTCCCAGTTTCGGGAGTTACTGTTGAGATTCTGTCTATTTCTGACAGCTCTTTAGTGGAGGCCAGCGTCTTTGGACAGACAATCAATGTAAATTCCCTCGATGACGACTCAAACGGCGTGGTTGAGATCTCGCTCAGAGCTAGTGACGGGACCAAGTCTTCAGATACCGTGGTAACCTTTTACGTTCTCAATGTAAACGATGCACCAAGGATAGACCCCTCAGGTATCGATGAGGTGACGATGAAGATGGGTGAAACCGTAGAGGTCGATCTGATCAGCAGAGTCTCAGACATTGATGATCCAGACGAAGAGATTTGGATAACGGCGTCAAGTTACTACCCTGGAGCAGTGTTCTATGATACTATATCGGGAACATTGGAAGCAAACTGGCCGGAAGCAGGATTCGACACCGTCAAAATAACGGCTGAAGACCGTCATGGTGCGTCAACTACAATCTCATTGTCCTTCACTATCGTGGACGATATACCACTGGACTGGGATGAGAATTTCGAGGTCCAGATAGACTCATCAGAGGTAGGAGCCACTCCGACGGTCCTTATCACCAACATTGGTGACCAACAATTAAGTGAAATTAGGGTGACATGGACTGTTTGCAACAAGATTACCGGGATATGTCACAGCGCAGGGTCCTCGTTCAACCTTGGGCCTTTCATCATCCTCCCTGCTTCGGGCAGTGGATTGAGCACAGGCGACTACTTCACCTTGAGCCTGAAAGGGGTAGATGAAAACGGGTTCGACAGAAGGACCTCGGAACAGAAAACCTTCGATGCCGTCACTCCGGGCGAGGGAGGAGGCGGAACAGAGGGCGGGCAAGGTGAAAACCCCGGAGAGAATCCGTACTCAGTTTTCACGATAGGAGCATATGCCATCGTACTCCTCGCGATATTCGCCATGATTCTAACCGCGACATCAATTGCCAGAAATCGGTTTTCCAGAAACCATATCCAGCGCCTTAACCCGTTAACGATTCCAAACCGCGAAACTGTGCCTCCTGTCATTTCACTTACTCCGATTAATAGGGCATCAAATCCTCCACCGCCTCCTCCAATGATCCCGCCTCTTCCGCCCGGAGGACTCCCGCCTGGGTGGTCCATGGAGCAATGGCACTACTACGGAGAGGAATACCTGAACAGGTACTACCCAACGGATAAATCAGGGAGCCCGTAGGCCTACTTTCCGCTTGACGTGATTAACGCACCTTCAAGAAGGTCCTACCTTCAGGCCATGCTGAGGAATGCCCATGGCGGACGAAGAAGTCAATGTTACGGGCGCAGAGCCTGATTCCGAGGGACACCTTGATTCTTGGGAAGAAGGCCCGGCTTTTGGAGTCGGAGAGGACAAGGACCCAATATGCGACATCCCCGTCGAAGAATGGGTATCAAACCTGCAAATATCCTCAACCAGTGAAGTTCCAATTCCCGAAAACCTCGTTGATCAAGTAATCGGACAAGAGGCTGCGTCCATTGTAGTGAGGAAAGCGGCTGAACAGAGGAGACACATGATCATGGTAGGGGAACCAGGAACCGGGAAATCCATGTTAGCAAGGTCCATGACAGAGTTTCTTCCAAAGGACAGCTTGGAGGATGTTATGGTCTACAGAAACACTGAGGACGAGAACGAGCCGAGAGTTCGAACAGTCCCTGCAGGGCGAGGTTCAGCCATAATCTCCGAAAGAAAGGCGCAAATTAGAATTCAGAGGGAGAGAACAAACAGGACTCTGTTGTTCGTTGTTATGGTAATCGGGGCCGCCCTTCTACTTGCGGTTTTGCAAACTGGCGACATTATGACATTGATTTTCGGTTCATTTCTTCTGATATTTGGGTACTTCTTCTTGAGAACAAGGCTCACTGCAGGAGATGAATCGAATATCCCTAAACTACTCATAAAAAGAGGGAGAAATGATGACCCTCCGTTCATAGACGCCACTGGTACACTGGCAGGGGCGCTTTTGGGTGACGTTAGGCACGACCCCTTCCAATCGGGAGCTGATTTGGCGACTCCTGCTCACGAAAGAGTCGAACCGGGGGCTGTCCACAGAGCCAACAAGGGAGTATTGTACATTGACGAAATCAGGATGCTCAGGATGGAAGAGCAGCAAGCACTCCTAGTTGCAATGCAAGAGGGCGAACTGTCAATCAGTGGACGCTCTGAGAGGTCCTCGGGAGCACTCACCAAATCCGAGCCAGTTCCCACTAACTTCATACTGGTCGCTGCCGGCAACTTAGACAGCATCCAACAGATGCATCCAGCCCTTCGAAGTAGAATAAGGGGCTATGGCTACGAGGTGTACGTGAATACCGACATGAGGGACACAGAAAGGAACAGGAGGAGGCTCGTAAGGTTCATCGCCCAGGAGGTCAAGAATGAACAAGGAAAGCAGTCCGGAAGAGCCATTCCCCACTTCAACCTCGAGTCAGTGGGGTTGATCCTAAAGGAAGCCCAGAGAAGGAGTGGAAGAAGAGGGAGGCTCTCACTAAGGCTTAGGGAACTTGGTGGCTTGGTGAGAATAGCCGGAGATTTGGCCTCAGAAGAGGGAGCGGAACTAGTAAGGGCCGAACATATCTCCAGAGCACGGGCAATTGCCAAGCCGTTAGAACAGCAAATAGCTGACAGATACCTTGAGCGCCAGTCAGAGTATGCTATGCTCGTAAACAGAGGTGCCAGAGTAGGAAGGGTGAACGGCCTAGCCGTACTAGGAGCGGATAGTGGACTATCTGATTTCTCAGGTGTGGTCCTTCCCGTAGAAGCAATGGTCACCCCCTCCCAGGGAAGGTCGGGCCAGGTAATAGCCACCGGTGGGCTGTCTGACTTAGCCAAGGAGAGTGTCACCAACATCAGTGCAGTTGTCAAGAAACTAACCGGCAAGGACATCAAGGACTTCGACCTTCACGTTCAGTTCCCAGGAACCCACAATGTAGATGGAGACAGCGCTTCGATTACCATGGCCACTGCTATCATAAGTGCATTCGAGGGCATCCCAATTGAGCAGAATTTGGCAATGACTGGGTCCCTTTCAGTTAGAGGGGAGGTTCTCCCAATCGGAGGCGTTACAGCGAAAATAGAAGCCGCCGCCAAGGCAGGAATTGAGAAGATAATCATTCCTAGGTCAAACCTTCAGGACGTCCTGATTGACGAGAAGTATGAATCCATGGTTCAGATAATGCCTGTAGATTCACTTGATGAGGTTTTACAACATGCTCTTGTGGGTGCTGATGACAAGGTAAGTTTGGTTGAGAGACTGGCAAATGTTATCGACACGATTGACTTGTTATCCCAGGAACACAAATCTACTAGCTGAACTACCTAACTTAAGTCCCTCCTCCTACAGGACCAACGGGGCTCACAATGGCGAAGATGGCGGTGGTGGCACATGGAGGGGCAGGCCCGGGTCCTGAGAGGCAAAAGAACTTGCAAAAAGCGGTGGATGTCGCATCAAAACTACTCCAATCGGGAGCCTCAGCCATAGAGGCCGCAGTGGAGGCCTGTGTCATTCTGGAAGACGACCCAGTATTCAATGCGGGAACCGGGGGAGTATTCAGAATAGACGGATCAGTTCTGTTGGATGCATCAATTCACACGAGTGATGGCAGGTTGGGATTTGTTATCGCAATGTCGGATACTCCTAATCCGATAAGGGTCGCCGCAGATCTTCTGAGCGAGAACATCAATGGCTTAACTGGTGATGGCGCTCGACTTTGGGCCGATGAGAGAGGGCATCTCAGGAAACAGGTTGAGGGAAGGCCACCCGCAGAAGGCGACGGTGATACAGTAGGCGTAATTGTCCGAGACTCAACTGGCTTCATGGCCTGCGCTACCAGTACTGGTGGTTGTAGCTACAGGCCTCCGGGGAGAGTCGGCGATGTCCCATTGCCCGGATCCGGATTCTGGGTAAATGAAAGAACAGCAGTGGCAGCAACCGGAGAAGGGGAAGATATTACCCGGGCTCTGCTTAGTTACAGAGTAGGGGAGATGGCGGATAGAGACTCCTGCCAATCATTGAAACATGCAATGAAAATAGGCTTGGAAAAACTCATTCCAAAAGAGGCCTCGGTTGGACTAATCGCTATGGGGATAGATGGTCCTGGGGAAGGTCTATCCAATACTGAGATGCCTTGGGCATCTTGGATTGAAGACTAGCTTAGTGGGGATGTGCTTAAGGAGGGCCTTCAGCCCGCTTGATATGGTGGTTACTTGTCGGACGTGGAGACTAGGATTCAACAAATCGCACAAGTGCTGGGGCAGCTGGACGATTCACAAGTGCCTAGGAACATTAGGGCATCAGCCAAAGAGGCGGTGGATAACTGGCTCTTGAACAAAAACAAGGATATGGATGTCAGGCTAGGGATGACTGCTTCCAAATTGGATGAAATATTCAATGATGCAAACCTGCCTATTCATTATGGGCCGCTCTGTCTCCAGATACAGACTGCTCTTGAGACCTTGATGTCGGAGAACAAAAGAAACAAGTGATATCAAGTCTTTCTTCTCTCGGCTGCCTTGGGCCTGAAGTTTTTGTAGCCACATTTCCTGCATGAGACTGGCTTGCTACCCCTGTGGGTGGCAGAGCACTTCATGCAAATCCACTTCTTTAGAAGCCGTGCTTCAGCTACGGGATGCCTCTGCGCCATGTCCTCGCCGACCTACCATTCCTACATAATCACTTCGTGACAAAATCAGGTTCCAAAATCAACCTTCTCCTCCAAAGCATTCAAACACCTTCTGCACTGGACGGCATCCGGTGCCCGCCAGCGTAGTACTTGGAGCCCAGTGGGGAGATGAGGGTAAAGGCAAGGCCATAGACCAGCTTGCAAACAATTCCAACTGGGCTGTGAGATTCCAAGGAGGGAACAACGCAGGGCACACAATAGTCCTGGGAGACACCACTCTGAAACTTCACCAGATTCCCTCAGGGGTCACATCTCCAAATTGTAAGTTGGTACTAGGAGATGGGATGGTAGTTGACCCATGGGTCCTAGAGGAGGAGCTGGAAAGGTGGCACGAACTTACAAATGAACGGCCAGAGGGACAGAGGCTATTCATCAGTGAGAGAGCATCGGTAATACTGCCCTTCCACAGGATATACGATAGTGCAGATAAGGTGGTTGGCACTACTGGCAGGGGAATAGGTCCGGCATACAGGGACCGTATCGAAAGGGTGGGTATCAGATTTGTCGACATACCCTTCGTGATTGATGATAATGATAAGATTGATGAAACTGTTTCCCGAATGAATAGACAGTTGGAATCAATAGGCGTCAATGAAAAAATAGAGAAGAATGACTTCGTCTCAAATCTAAAATGGATAATTAACAGATTTGGTGATTCAATAAAGCCAACGGGAGCGATGATTGATGATGCGCTCAAGAATGGCGAAAATGTTCTGTTGGAGGGAGCGCAAGGGGCAATGCTGGATATCGATCAAGGTACCTACCCGTTTGTGACATCATCGGTCACCAGTAGGGCGAATGCAACCCATGGAGCTGGAATTCATCCAGGACATGTAGAAAATTGCTTCGGAATATCCAAGGCATACACAACAAGGGTCGGCAATGGACCATTTCCGACCGAGCTACCGTATGAAACAGGCCCGGGTAATCATATGGCCATGATTGGACATGAATTTGGTACCACCACGGGAAGGCCTAGAAGGACGGGATGGCTGGACCTAGTATCTCTGAAAGACAGCCACAGGATAAATGGCTACACCGGTATAGTCCTCACGAAATTAGACGTACTGGGGGGATTGGACGAACTGATGATATGTACAGGATATGAACTGGACGGACAGATTATCGACCATATGCCAACCAGTAGTCAGCATCTTGCTAGGTGCAAGCCCAGATACGAAAAACATACTGGATTCCCTGCACTTTCCGAGAGTGAATGGATAGAGATGGCAGAACTTTCGAGGTCTGAGAGGAAGGGCTTCAAGGTACTTCCTGAAACCGCTCTTTCTTACGTCAGGAGAATAGAGGAGTTGTCAGGGATACCCATAGTCAGCATTGGAATAGGCCCTGACAGAAGGGCATCAATAGCCAGCCTCAATGGGCCTTTCGACGTAGACCCAGAAGTGACAACCTTCTAATTTACCAGCTACGACGGGTGTGTATGGGTTTCAAGTCCAACGCCCGGAAGAGAAGAGAACAATCCGCTGGGTCAGAAGACACAGAGAAGCCCAAAGAGGAATTCGTCGGGCAGGTGAAATGCGATGTCTCAGGTTGTAACAATTGGGCAGACAAAAAGGTCGGGGGCAGGAAACTAGCATTTGACAGAGCCGCAGATGTATGGGGTGAGTCGGGACTAACCAGGGACTCTCGAAGAATAACCGTGTGCAAGTCATGCTACCGTGCGTGGAAGAAGGCGAAGAAGGACGAGCCCACTGAATGGTCCTAACCCCGGAGTTGCACTGATGGATATGGAGAATATCGGCACCAAAATTGGGCAAATCATTGGCGGCGTATTCCTTTTCTTCTTCGGACTCCCATTCACACTGGTTCCGTTTATGGTCCTTGGCGATGGAATGCTGGATCCAGATTACCCATTTGAATCTCTATTCATGATAACCTTCACAATCCCGTTCTTGTTGGCGGGACTCGCGGTTCAATTTATTGGTCTGACTACCATAATATCGGCATTCAGGAGCCCTAAAGATCCAGAATCAATTCCCAGAAAGCTCCCTCTCGGGCCCGATGCCATATCAATCACCGAGCATCCTGATTCGGGATACTTAGGAGACTACCTAAGACAGTCAAAGGCCATTAACGGCAGGGATTGGTACAGGAAACGGGATTCCGCTCATCGTCTCTACTACTATGCTCAGAACGAGGGCGGGTCACCTGGCTGGAGTCTTGATGACCGGGATGACTCCGGTAGTAAGGACTGGTTTGATGGAGGATGGTTTCCATACGATGGCTTTGAACTCCCCATGGGTAGGAAGCAATGGAATGTTGATGATGGACAGTGGGTTTTCATTCAACAATTAGAATCAATTGCCTCAGGAGAAGAGTATGAGAAATACTTAGAATCAATTAGAGGCAAACCAAGCCCTGTGGCTAAAGTCATACAAGAAAAGGAGTGGTGGAAGTAGGGAAAAATCAGATTCCTTCCGACAGTAACAATGTTAGATGGGAGTCATCAGCGAACGCCATGACCGCACACCCACTGAATGAGCCTGTACTGGGATATTCTCCGGAGAGTCCTGAAAGGAACTCCATAATTCAAGAGATTGACAGGCAGATGTCTGAGACTATCGAGATACCTTGTATAATCAACGGGGAGGAGGTCTATACCGGACACACGATACCGCAGGTCATCCCTCACAACCACGGGCACGTTCTCGCTAATGTCCATCTGGCTGGTAGAAAGGAGATGGAATTAGCATGCTCCGCAGCAGTCAATGCTCAGAGATCATGGATCGAAATAGGGCTGGAGGAGAGGTGTAAGATCTTCGAGAAGTGCGCAGACCTACTCGCTGGGGATTGGAGGATGAGGGTGAATGCATCCACAATGCTCAACCAGTCCAAGACAGTGTTCCAAGCAGAGATTGACTCTGCTTGCGAGCTCGTTGACTTCTGGAGGTTTAACTGCCACTATGCACGGGGTTTCCATGATGACTTCCAGCCATTAGTCTCCCCAGAGGGAGTTGTTAACTCTACGGATATCAGGCCTCTAGAGGGCTTCGTACTCTCAATCACCCCATTCAACTTCACGAGTATTGCAGCGAACCTGCCAAGCGCGCCTGCAATAGTGGGCTGCACCAGTGTCTGGAAGCCCAGCAGGAACTCCTACTACTCCAACTACTACCTAATGAGGCTGATGATGGAAGCAGGACTCCCCCCGGGGGTAATCAACTTCCTTCCGGGTTCGGGTGCAGAGATTACTGAAGTTGCACTATCGAACCCAAATTTCGCTGGATTGCACTTCACTGGTTCCACAGCTACCTTCCAGGGCCTATGGCAGGAAATTGGACTAGCCCTGCCCATGCTCAATTCATATCCCAGAATCGTCGGCGAGACAGGGGGCAAGGACTTCATTGTCGCTCATCCAGACTGCGACAGGAGGGGGCTAGTCGTAGCCTTGCTAAGGGGGGCGTTCGAATACCAGGGGCAGAAGTGCTCAGCGGCTAGCCGAGCATACATCCCGAGGTCAGTATGGGAGGAGATATCCGACGAACTATTCGATGAGATTGGTAAGATCGCAATGGGTGATGCTAGGGACTTCACCAACTTCATGACCGCTGTGATAGACAAGAGAGCGTTCGACAAGATATCTGGATACATCCAAAGAGCCACTGAAAGGGACTCCTGCGAGGTTTTCTGTGGTGGTGGATATGATGATACTGTGGGCTACTTCATCGAGCCAACAATCATCCTGACCGAGGACCCCAATTCAGAGTCCATGATCGAGGAAATCTTTGGCCCGGTCCTGACAGTGTACCTATACGAAGACAACGAATTTGATGCTATTCTCAGAGTGTGTGACGAGGCTTCTCCATACGCCCTCACCGGCTCAATCTTTTCGACCAATGAGGATAACATACAGAAGGCATTCGAGGCACTTCGATTCACTGCTGGAAACTTCTACATCAATGACAAGCCCACCGGTGCGGTTGTGGCACAGCAACCCTTCGGGGGCGCAAGAGCATCAGGGACCAACGACAAAGCTGGCGGTCCTCTGAACCTACTTAGGTGGATCAGCCCAAGGTCAGTCAAGAGAACCCTCGAGCCTCCCCAGGATTGGACATACCCGTTCATGCAACAAGAATGACCAAGTCAAAGTTAATGTATCCTGCCGTTTTGGAGAGCATTACTGGGGAGCATTTGCTGAGAGGCCACCCCGTGTGGCGACCCACAGACCTGATCTGGGTAATGCCAGCGGAGGAAGTGAAATGAGAAATACAAACAAATACGAAAAAAGCCCGAAAACAACCAACCTTGTCATGGCAATACTACTGCTTACGATCCCCCTCTCGGGTTGTGTTGGCGATACTGAGAATGACAGGGAGCTCGTTATAGTGACTTATGACGTATACGCGCTCACCGATGAGGTGATAGGGGAATTTGAGAATGAGACGGGAATTAGCGTCACTATTCTGAAGCTCAATGATGCTGGGTCTATCCTTGACTATCTGATCCAACACCAAGGAAGAGAAGATGTGGATTTAGCCATTGGTATGGACAATAACTTTCTTGGAACCGCCATCGAATTTGACCTTCTAGCTGAAAGCGATGTGAATCAAGTTGGCATAAGAAGTGACGCCTTGGGGCCCTATTCCGGTTCCCTAGCAACGCCGTTTGACATGGGCTATGTATGCCTCAACTACGATACGGATCAAGTCGATGGCGAGAATTTGACGGTCCCAACTTCCCTTTGGAATCTTACCGAGGAGGAATGGAGGGGCAAAGTAGCTCTCCCCTCGCCAGTAACAAGCAGTCCGGGAAGGGCATTTATGCTAGCAACACTCGATTACTTCAACTGGGAGGATGGCAATGATGAGTTCAGTAGCTGGTGGACTGCAATGAAAGACAATGATGTAATTATTACATCAGGATGGTCCGAGGCCTATGAGACTCACTACACAGGAGGATACGGGGAATGGACTGAGGGGTACATTGGAGATGCACACATCACCGTCTCGTACTGCCACTCTCCCGGGGTTGAATCATGGTATAATGAAAATTGGACAAAGTCAGCCTCCTTGGACCTCCCAAAAACATCCTTTTTGCAGGTAGAATATGCCGCTGCCGTGAATGGAGGAAACATTGAGGCCGCCAGCGAATTCATAAATTACCTAATTTCACCAGAAGTAAACTCTCTGATGCCAACAGAGAATCTGATGTACTCGGTCCTAGAGGGGCAGGATTTACCTGAGGAGAACGGATATCTGCTTAACTCAGTTATCCCTCAACAGCCATCTCAAATTTCTATGAATGAGATATCGGAGAATATTGAGTCATGGCTTGAGGAGTGGAACTCTGCCATGACTTCAGGTGAATGATTTGAGAAGGCTAGCAAGCGCATTCGCGGTCTTACTTTACTCAATGCTAATCCTCGTACCAATCTGCCTAGCTACTCAGAGACTTATCCTCGTGACGGGCACCAATCCATATGACTGGACCAAGTCATTGAGCGAGAATTATATCTCACAGAACGTGTTGGAGTTCACTCTATTACAATCGTTCTCATCGACCATCCTGACACTAATAATTAGTATCCCGATAGCTTGGACCCTTGGTCGCCACAGGTGGCCTTTCGAGTCTCTGATCAGGACAGTTCTGACGTTACCTTTCGTCATCCCATCAATAATCGCGGCCATGGGAATACTGACTCTAGTAGGATCCCATGGACTTGATTTAAGGACTAATGAGGGTACTTGGTGGTGGACACTGATAATATCCCATGCTTGGTTCAATATGGCTTTGATTATCCGTTTCTGTGAACCTCTCCTATCCAAACTAGATCCTGACTTGGAAGAGCAGTTACGCTTGTTGCCACACGGCAGAACAAGGGCTTCAAGGATCAAGAATCTCTGGGCTCCGTTGTTGTTACCATCTATTGTGGCGGCAGCATGCATGACCTTCGTTTTCTCGTTCACCTCGTTCGCTTTGGTTAGATGGATAACAGTGAGGGACAATACCCTCGAGAGCATGATGGCAGAGGTTTCGTCATCTGCTGGTATCCAAGGTTACATGGAACCGACCTCTGATATTGTGATGGGTGCATCACTGATTCAGTTCACGATTCTGTTGGCCTCCCTCTGGCTGACCTCGGTTATCCAGCGTGACAGGAAAGCAATACTGCCACAGGCGCGCCCGGAACATGTCCGGAAACCAAATTCTCGTGGCTGGCTCGTGATCTTGCCCGCGTTGATTTTTGCCGTTTTGCCACTAATCTCAGTCGTCATCGGCTCGTTCAGAATCCGTGAACTAGGGGAAAGCGGTGGCGGATTTCGTTGGGGGACTGATGGCTGGAATCAAGCATATCATGGGTCATTCTCATTTGCTCCAATGTCTGAGGCAATCCTGAACTCCCTCGGATATGCGGCAATTACCATCCTTGTAGCACTACCTCTTGGCTATGCCCTGGCTTCAACAATCAACGATCTAGAGAAGAGAAGACCGAATCTAGCAAGGCTTCTGGACGTTTTCACGATGCTACCCTTCGCGCTCAGTGCGGCGATGGTAGGACTAGGAGTTCTTCTTGGAATAATCAAGTTGGACGTATCCTCAGCATACCAATTCTGGGCTCTCCCCTCGCTGGCTCACATCATGCTCACAACCCCATTCGTAGTCAGGATCATGCTACCTGCATTAAGATCCCTCGACAATTCCTATGATGAGAATGCGCGTGTCTTGGGGATGGATGAATTCTCCAGATTTATCAAGATCAAGATACCTCTCCTGAAGGGCTCGATTATCATCTCCTCGATATTCGTCATTGCGATGTCATTGGGCGAATTCGGGGCATCCTTCATTGTAGCGAAAAATTCAGACTGGACTACTATGCCCTTGCTCATTGACGCTTGGAGGGCCAAACCGATGAAAGATCCGTTGTCAGCACCGGCATCAAATGCCGTAGCTACAGTTCTGATGGTGATAACAATGGGACTGTTTATGTTCGCAGAGAGATTTCGGAACAACAGAGACGGGGGGATGTTCTGATGCTGGACTGTGAGGCGCTGACGAAGACGTTCAACAAGACCCTATTTCAGAATCTAGATATCCAACTTAGACCAGGGGAGATCCTCGCTGTTTTGGGCCCCTCTGGTTGTGGTAAGTCCACGCTACTGAGATGCATTTGCGGACTAGAGTCCTTAGATTCAGGAACAGTCAGGCTGAACGAGATAGATATCACACATCTCGAGGCCGAGAAAAGGGGGATAGGGCTGATTTTCCAAAGGCCTGTTTTGTACCCGCACTTGTCAGTCTCCGGAAACCTCTCCCTGGCCTCCAAGTCGGGGCACGAGGCAGCGCTCGAGGAAGTCGGCCTCTCGGGGTTCGAGGGTCGAGCTGTCGAGAACCTGTCAGGGGGAGAAGGTCAGAGGGTGGCACTAGCCAGAGCTCTACTCGCTGAACCAGATGTACTTCTACTGGATGAGCCCTTCAGCGCTTTAGACAGTGACTTATCCGTTAGATTGTTGAAAGATGTTCGACAGCTCCTCAAGAAAAGAAAATGCCCTGCTATCCTTGTGACGCACAACCAACAAGAGGCCGAGATGTTCTCTGATAGAATCCTGGAAATGTCAGACTAGATGACAATCGGTCAGTTCTTGACCTGATTCACAGTCGGAATAGCGTGGATGAGGGCGCGCCGTTGAGGATTCTGAGACCTTGGAAGGGCGTTTGGAGGCCAATCTGGTCACGCAGGGAGTCACTGGGGGGATTCTCATTCCTCATCTCCATCTTCTTCGTCGGAATGTTCTCCATAGGTGCTCCCTACTTCATCTCGAACAACATCGCTGCGCACTACCTCGAAACAGTGTGGGATCCCGAGATTGCCTTGGATAGGAGCCTTCCCGTAATCAACTGGCTGATTATCCCCTATGTCGCCCTGTACCTGTTCTACCCCGCAACACTGGCCCTAGCTCCTAGGGACGACAGGGGGAGGATGGAGCTGGCACTGGGTGTCCAGGGCCTGTTCATGGCCACGATGTTCTGCGTGCTGTTCTTCCTACTCCTGCCGGCTGAGATAGACCTCAGGGATCAGTTGGACACCCACTGGGAGGCCAATCCCCCGAACTGGCTGGAGGAGGCGCTGTTCACGTTCATACACGTCTCTGACAACCCCTGGAACGCATGGCCCAGCCTCCACATCGTCCACTCTACCCTTCTGGCCAGACTCATCACACACTGGGTCCAGAGGGACCATTACGAGAGTCGTTTCGCCAAGCCCTTCTTGGTACTCCTCTGGGTCGAGTGGGCACTGCTCTGTGCCAGCATCCTGGCTACGAAGCAACACTATCTGTTCGATCTCGTCACAGGGTTGGTAGTCGCTTTCGTATTCTGGAGGATGTTCATCAGGGTCATCGACATGGTCGAAGAGAGCGGTCCCGACAAACTCGCATCCGAGTCAGGCTGGAGCGACTAGTATCAGTTCCTCCATCGTTGCAAGTCCAATATGAATCAGTTGAAAACAATTGGTAGGAATGCGTTTGCCGCTTCCTCACAGGCATTGGCTACATCATCCAGTCTCTGCAATACACGATACATGTGAACAGCAGCTAGAGCATCATCTCCGCCAGTTCTGAACACAAATCCTGCAGCGTTGCTTTCAACGAGATCTGCCTCATGTTCCGCAAGGTTAACCTCCTGGACATACTTCAGCAGTTCTTCCCGGCCTGTTTTTGTGTAGCCAGATAGAGTTAGATCACGTAGGTGGAGCACGGTGTCCTCGTAGACTGCAACCGTCTTCTGGACCGCCTCTGCCATTTCCATGACCATTTGCCGCGCTTCATCATTATCGTAGAGCGGTCTGAAAGAGAGTTGTTCAGCAACATTCTGGGCATAGTCCGCGATTCTATCTTGTCTACCAAGCATGAATAGGAACTCATCAGAGTCAATCAGTAATTTCCATTCTCTGGAACTGACTTTTTCTCTTAGGGCGTTCTTTAGGTTGTCCGCAGCCAACTCGGCATCTATTGTCGCCTGAATTTCCGCAGATGCATCTTCGCCCTTTGTCGCCTTATCTACAGCTGTCAGCATGTGGCCAACAGTCACTTCTACAGCTTCTGCATGCTTGTGGAACAACTCGAATACAGTAGGTTGTTTTGTTCCATCTCCGCCAACATCAGCCAACGCATCCTCGATAACTACCTCATCATCTCTAGTGACCCAGAGGACATATGCTACCGTAGCAAATGCGATCGGTAATACAACGATCAGATTGATTGCAGTACTTCCCATAGCGACGTATAGGGTAACTGCTCCGAATCCAGCAGCAGGAAGACTGGCGACCCATGAGGCGAAAATCTTTCCAAATACTCTGAAATCTACATTTTTGGCTCCACCTGCTAGACCAACCCCAACCACCGCTCCGACTAATGTATGGGTTGTGGATACTGGGACCGCAAGGAATGGCATTGAGAATACTAGAATTGTAGTAGCTGCGCCAAACTCGGCTGCGAATCCTCGTGTTGGAGTAATATCAGTAATTTTGTGGCCAATAGTTTCCATAACTCTCCAACCCCATGTTACTACACCTATTGCTATACCAGCAGAACCAAGCAATACTAACCAAAGTGGAACGTCTACCTTTCCAGCCAATTCCCCTGGTGTTGAGTTTAGTAATTCGTAGACGGTAGCCATCGGCCCAATAGCATTGGATCGGTCATTTGCTCCGTGAGCGAATGCTACGTATGCAGCTGTAATAACTTGTAACCAAACGAAGATTCTCTCAACACCGTGGAATCCTTCTCCTTGGAATTCGTAATTCTTCAATACCCAATACAAAATCAATGAGCCGATAGTGCCGATGACTAGTGCGAGGAGTATTGAGTTGATAGGAATCCAAGCACCTTCGTACATGGCATTCAAACATTCATTGGCGATTACATCTGCATCAGCTGGGCAGTAAGGCGTAAATGGGTCAAATGAACCATTTTCTTTTACTGGTAGCCAATCATACTTATTTGCGACTATACCCTCTCTTTCAAGTCTAGCAATTAGGCCCTTTAGAGCCTTGAATTGTAAAGAAATACCAAGCACAAAAAAGGTTGGAAGTGCCATAAGTGGGGCCATCCACCTACTTCTTGCAATAGGATCTGGAGCTTCTAAAATCGTAGCACGGACAATGAAGAATGTGAAGAAAGCAAGCAAACCACCCATTAACGGACTTGCTACCCAAGACAAAACAACTTCAGTCAACTTTTCCCAATTGATAAGAGAAGCATCATATTGTACTTCGAGGACTAGTCCGATTCCTACAATTCCTCCAATTATTGAGTGTGTAGTAGATACGGGCAATCCAAATCTAGTTGCGATTGTAATCCAAACCGCTGCCGCCATCATAGCCGCAATGAATCCGTACATCAAATCATTAGTGAAAGCCGCATTGAAGTAATCCGCCTCTGTATCAAAGTAGAGAATTCCTTTCCTTACGGTGTCAGTAACGGCGTCTCCGGCAAAGAATGCACCCATGAATTCGAAGACTGCAGCAATAATCACCGCTTGCTTCAGAGTTAATGCTCTGGAACCAACAGAAGTCCCCATCGCATTCGCTACGTCATTCGCTCCAATGTTCCATGACATATAGGCACAAACAGCAGTTGCAAGAATCAGGACGAGCCACATTATCGGTTCCATATGGGCTGAAGCGAAATATATCTAGTATATTGATTAAAAAATATATTGAATATATAGTTGAGTCCATTTTCGCTCTACTGCTCTAAATAAAAAACTATTTATTTAATACCAATGGTCGCTAATCGTGGCAGAAGGTAAGCCTCCAAAGTCAGAGATTAGGAAAATTCAACTCACTGGTGGGTCAACTTACATAGTCAGCCTTCCAAAGAAGTGGATCAGTGAACACGGCCTCGTTGCGAAGGATCAAGTCAGAGTTGAATGGCGACCTTCAGGTACACTACGGATTGTTCCCGAGGCAACGTCATTAGTCAGAAGGAGATTGATTGAGTTAGACCTCAGCAAGATTCCAGATGAAATGGTCTATGACCACTTAGTTGGCTCATATCTGGCGGGCTCACAAGTAATAAAAATAAAATCTCAAAAAGGCTTCAATAGGAGTCTCAGGAAAACATTCAGAAAATTCATAAATTCCACCAGAGGGGTGGAGATATCCTCCGAGACGGAATTCAGCATAGAGATGATTAATCTTCTCAATCCCTCAGAAATGCCACTTTATTCCAGTTTGAATAGAATGTACCTCCTGATTTCAAGTCAGATAAGAGATGTATTGGATGTTCTGTCAGGAGGGGACAAGGAAATCCTAGAGGATTGTCATGACAGAGAACAAGAGGTTGATGCAATAAGACTCCTCTTGGAGAGGCAGGTTGGCCAGATACTGGAGTCTGCCAGTATAGAAGACTCGCTGGGAACCTCAAGGTGGGAAGCCTCCGAGATTGGGAAAGTAGTCAGGTCATTGGAAAGGATGGGGGACCACTCATATGCACTATGCAAACTGTCCTTGAATAGGTCTGACGACTCCCCAATTTCAATAAACTCTGCACCCATTTCGTCAATACAAACCTGGAAATCCTCCATGAAGCTTTTAATTTCAAATCTAAGGAGAAGAAAAATTTCAGAGATTCATTTGGCCAAAGGACAACTTATTAGTGCTATAAAAGCCTTGGATGATTTCGAAATTAGCTTGGTTTCCTCTGAATTGGAATCTTCCGAAGTATTGTTTCTGGGTCGTGTTTCTGAATCAATTAGAAGGATGTGTGCCTATTCAATAAACATGGGAGAAGAGCTTCTCAATATACAGTCACACAGGGACTCTATAGAAATTACAGAGTGAATGTATACGTGATACTACTTCAGGCCTGTCTAGAAAATACATCAATGGCAGGTTCGGTTGAGAATCCCAAATGATGCGACCACTGTTAGGATCTCATGCTGTCGAGGGGGACAGCTATAGCAGGGAGGTAATCGCTGTATCTGTGCCTGCTGGTCTTGGGTGGATACAGTTTCCCCGATAGGGCCATTTCTACTACCTCCTGCTTCGTCAATGTCTCCAAGTCGCTACCCGGCCAGATGTCCAGCTCGATTCCTTCGTCATCTAGGTAGTCGACCTTGATGACTGGAAGGCGGAGCAAGCCGATCCTAAGCCCCACGTGGTACCTGTGGTGACCATCGAGGATCGTTCCGGTACGCCCGTCCACCAGCAAGGGCTTGGTGTATGCGTTCCAACGCAGTGTTATGTCGTACAAGGATTCAACGTTGCCGGGCTTGACCTCCTCATGGGGCTTCAGCCATGAGATGGGCACCAGCTCGACTTCCATGCAACCCCTCAGGGGGCGCTCATTGAAATCATTTCGTACGGCTTACCCAGTCTAGGTCACCCGATCATTCCGGAAACTGCCTCGGTCTGCGTCAGGTAGACCAAGAGCCCCAAACCAGCGAAGATCATCATCCAAGATCCAGTCGCCTTGACCACCCCAGTGGATCTCCTGAGGAAGCTGATCATCGCCTGCCGCCCCATTCCGACAAGTACCGTTACCATCACCATCAGCAAGGTTACAGAGAGGATCAATCCGCCGAGGCCAGCCACGAAGGCCCCCTCTCCGACTACCGCCAACCATGCCACGAACGGGAAAACCGCAGCGGCCGTACAATCCACTGACGCGGCCGAATACCCTATTCCCCACAGGAACATGTTTCTCCGAGGTGTGAAAAACTCATCGGACTCAACCGTCTGGTATCTGTCCAACCACGTCTGCACGAAAGACATCATCTCACTGGTCCAACCAAGAAGCATCAGGCTGCCCAGTACCACGAGTAGGCATGCAATTCCGACAGCTATGGTGTGGAAAGTCCCTGATAGGTTGACGACCTCGCTCAACCCGAAGATGACTATCCCAACGGACACGAAAAATGTCAGTTGCCCGAGAGCGGCAAAGCTCCCAATCTCGAATGAACCCGGTATCCTCCCGCTTATCTTCCCCTCCGCATGCAACTCCTCCTCCCTCATCCCAAGGCTGAGGTAGTAGGTAATGTACGAAGGCAGGACCGGGAAGGCGCAAGGGGAAAAGTACACCAATACTCCGAGGAAAAGCCCGATGATGAATACACCTGTGACCGACCTATCCGATTTCGCTATGCCGATCCTCAGGTCCTCAGCATCGCCCTCGCTGGCCTTCAGAACCGCGTTGTCAAAAGCCTTCCACCTATCTAGGGGAGTCCCAGTGTTATCCTTCGCCACCACATATCCTTCATGGTCAATCACTAGTACCAATGGGATAAGCTGAGCAGAGTAGTATTCGGCCATGTCTCCTCTTGCTCCATTTTCCAGGATTATTGAATCGGTTCCGCCGTTTACTACGGTCCAATTCATGAATTTCTCAGAATCATAATCTCCGAAGGTCGAATTGATCTGCGCGAACGTTTCACCAAATCTGTACCAGGCCGCCACTGATACCACTACCACGGGGTACTCTCCCTCGAGCTCCCTCCACTCAGCGATATTGTTCTCTATGTGCTCTTGCACATAGTGACAGTTTGCACAATCCACTGCCATGAAGTCTAGGATAACGACACTCCCCCTGAGGGAACTCAACTGAACATTGCCGTTCTCATCAGCGATAATACTGTCAATGCCAGTTCTGTTCAGTGATTGGGCTTCAAAATCGTACACCTCATTGACGTCTCCGGAGACTCCGTATATCGAGGAGGTCATACCGAAAAGGGACAGTGAGGAATATCCTATGATGCAGAACAGCACGACAGCGACGCCGAAAGCCCTCCATGTGTCACCCTCCCTGAGGATGCTGAAATCAAGCCTCTGAGTCAGCGAGACTCCTTCTGGCTCACTCATGCACTGTGAAGTGTCGCGCTCTTTTTCATTACAGTGGGTGAATGTTTTCTCTTTAACAGAGGACAAAATTTCGAATTTTATCGGATTTCTAACATCCTTGAAGGATTAATCTAGATCTCACCATCCTTATCCGCACAGCTCTTTCGCAAGACACGGGGCTCGTGGTCTAGGGGTTATGACGTCGCCTTCACATGGCGAAGATCGCAGGTTCAATTCCTGCCGAGCCCACCATCAATTAGGTCATCCAACAATGATGAGGCACCTATCCTGGACTCATTCGGATTCCTCGTGGATATCCCTTCCTTTTGCATTATAGAGAGCATCCTCAAGGCATCCTCTGTCTTCCTTATCCCCCCTGAGATCTTCACTCCCTTCCTCTCTCCCATTGTAACGAGGTGCCTGTTCGCCTCCATGGAGAGTATTCTGGCATCCTCATCAGCGCAGTCCCCTCTCTTGCCCGTGCAGGTTTTCACGAAATCGGCCCCAGAGGCCATGGCCAATCTGCTTGTTGCCCTAATCGAATGCTCATCCAGAAGGGGTGTTTCTATGATCACCTTGAGGATCTTGTCTCCTGATGCCTCCCTCATGGCTAGAAGGAGGGCCAACTCAGACTCCCCGGGAAAACCATCATGAAGCTGGGGCTCTAAGACGCAGTCTATCTCATCAGCCCCCTCGTCAACAGACTGAGATATGGCCCTCGAAACGTCCGATGGATCCCTCCATCCTACTGGGAAGCCACCTACAACTGAGGCTACTCTCACCTCGTCTGGCAGGATGCTCCTGACGAATCTAACGTGCTCTGAAAAGACGCAGACCGAGGCAGTGCCATGGGCAATCGCTCTCTCGCACAGCCCAATCAGATCCTCCTCTGACGCGTCCCTGTCCAGTAGTGTGAGGTCCAGTATCCGGATTATATCCTCATTGTCCATCCTTACACTACCCATGAACTGACTCAAATCTCCTCATGAATTCAACCAACGCTTCAACGCTCTCAATGGGGCATCCATTGTACAGACTGGCCCTGATTCCTCCGACGCTCCTATGCCCCTTCAGGCCACCGAGACCCGCCTTGTTCGCCTCTTCGAGAAAAACACTCTCCAGCTCCTCATCCCTCATCCTCCATGTGACATTCATCACAGACCGAGACTCAGCATCAGCATGAGGAACCCAGAAGGGGGTTCTGTCTAGCTCCTCGTAGAGCAATGCGGACTTGGCCCTGTTCCTCTTAATAGCCCCTTGAAGCCCCCCGTTTTCCTCCACCCATGAGAGGACCCTGTCCAAGACGAAAATCCCGAATGTGTTCGGCGTGTTGAACATCGACCCCTTTGAGATGTGGGTTCTGTAGTCAAGCATCGTGGGAAGGCCCTCCCCTATTCTCGAAACAGCCCAGGGGGAAAGAATCACCAGTGTGACTCCACTTGGTCCCAGATTCTTTTGGGCTCCCGCGTAAATCACATCATGGGCAGAGACGTCTAAAGGAACACCACAAATATCCGAGCTTGCGTCTACCACTAGGTGCCCTCGACCTACATCAGGGGTCTCGTGGTACTGGGTTCCGAATAGTGTGTTGTTGGAGGTGTAGTGAATGTATTTCGCGCCCTTTCTGATTTCAAACTCCCCTTTCATGGGCACAGATTTGAATCCCCGCTCAGAGTCATCCCATGATGCTACACAGTCTCCTATTCTGTTGGCTTCCTTGAGGGCCTTCTGTGACCACCCCCCTGTAACCAAGAAGTCGGCCTTGTCATCCTCTCTAAGAAGATTCAAGGCTGTCATGTAGAACTGGGTCGAAGCCCCTCCCTGGAGGAATAGTATGTGATAGTCTTCTGGTACGGACAGAATCCTCCTCACTCTGATGGTGGCCGAGTCAATGACTTCCTGGAAGTATGAGCTCCTGTGGGAAACTTCCAGTAGTCCGAATCCGCTATTATTCAGATTTGGTAGAGACGATGCCACATCATTCACCACTTCCAAAGGTAACACCGCTGGCCCAGCACCAAAATTATGCCTTCGCCCGTGTCCGCCCATGGCCTACGCACGATATTCAGTCTTTCAGCCCATCGTCTCCACGGCAGGGTTCTTGTCTGGAAGTCAAGACGGCAGTGCGTGATCAGGGTCGGCTTAGTGATGTTGCAGGGAGCCAGGCATGACCATATCTCTTCATTGAATGAGGCGTCCAGAGATTTGGGTTTGGATATCGAAATAATCGAGATAAGGAAATTGAATGAGCTTAAATCATCTAATCCAGATGCGATAATTCTACCGGGTGGAGAATCCACGACAATGAGGAAAGTGGGTCAGGATAAATCATCTAATTTGATTCCTGGGATCTTTGATTGGGTAAGGCAAAACCCATCCAAGACTGTCCTAGGGACATGTGCAGGAGCTATACTTCTCGCTGACCCCCAAGACGGAAAGCTTCCACTTGTTGAAGCGCAAATAGACAGGAATGCATACGGCCCTCAGAATGAATCCTTTCAGGGAATCGTAAACTCATCTCTGTTAGACAGGGAATTCCCTGGGATTTTCATCAGAGCTCCGAGAATCATTTCTTCCGAAAACGAAATTTGTGCGAGAATGGGGGAAGAGATAGTGGGAGTGAGAAATGGAAGGGTGATTGCGCTGACGTTCCACCCGGAGTTGTCAAAAGACAAGGGGTTCCATAAATGGCTCCTGAAAAGTGCGAGTGGTGAATAAAATGTCTGAGTTAGCGCAATTCATCGACATCGAGGAACCCCCCAGCTCACTTGATTGCGAAGGGTGCATCCAGTGTCAGATGGGAAGTAAGCTAGTTCTCTTCATCACTGGAAATTGTCATTGGAGATGTGATTACTGCCCGTTGTCAGAAAATAGAAGAGATATTGATTTCATGTATGCCAACGAGAGGCCATGTAATGACTTCGATGAAGTCATAGAGGAGGCAAAAGCGATGAGGGCGACAGGAGCTGGAATTACCGGAGGAGATCCCCTAATGGCCAAAGATAGAAGTTTGGAGGGGATTAGAAGGCTGAAGCAAGAATTTGGAGATAATTTTCATATCCATATGTACACAAGTATCCCGTTTAGAGCTCAATGGGCCAGAGAGTTTGCAGATGCAGGACTTGATGAAATAAGATTCCATTTCCTTGACCTTTCAAGCAAGGAGTACAAGGAAGTAATCAAGGCATGCTCCGAAGCTGGAATCTTCACAGGCGTGGAGCTCCCCTGTGAGCCCGACAAGGAAAACGAGCTTCTACAAATTATTGAGGATATGCGGGAATTCGACATCAGTTTCATGAATCTGAACGAGTTGGAAATTACTGTCGGAAATCACGAAAATATGGAGCTAAGGGGATTTAACCTGTCCACGGAGATCACCGCAGGAGCAGAGGGGTCTTCCCAGCTAGCCCAGTCTATCAGAGACCGAATCATGGCTGCTTCCATCGGTGCTCTAGACCCAATCGATGGGATGAAGAGAGAACCTTATGGTTTTCACCTGAAATATTGCACCTCCTCATACAAAGACGCCGGACAGATGAGGAGGAGGTTCAAGCGTAGAGGAGAGGCCACAATATCGCCCCATGAGACACTTAGTGACGATGCCACACTGATGTTCGGTGCGGTGTACACCGAGAAGGGACTGCATGACTCATGGATTTCAGAAATCTCTGATTTTACAGGCCTACCCAGGAGATTCATGTTCTATGACAATGAAAAATCTAGGATAGAGGTCCCAGTTGCAGTTGCCGAGCAAATAGCGGGACAAGTCTCAGCCCCTGTTGCAATCATCGAGGTAACTCCAACTTTCGATAGGACCGAAGTGATGCTCATATGGCTCAATGCTAATAGAATTTAAGACATATCGCGTTGGGTTGATACGCCTCTAGCCGGTGTGAAAGAACGTGCCAGTTAGCCTAGCGGATCCAGATGCAAATATCGCAGATCCTTACAGGAGGCTTTCAGCATCACAAATGGTAACATGGGAATCATGTCCAAGGCTTTGGTATTACAACAACATCCTGAAAATGAGAGGGCCATTACCTCCTCAGATAATACGTGGAAATGCAGCAGAATCATGCATATCCAGAGTGATTAGAGATTCTCCTTCACTAGTTCATAGGGATTCAGATGATATTCTAAAATCTCCAATTTTGGATAATGGAAAACCCGCTTACGAATATGAGGAACTGTGGCCGTCGCCTTCCATTCAGGCCTTGGATGAATCAGAGTGGCCAAAGGATAGGGCATCTCTTGAAGAGTGGGCAATGGCAAGAGTTGAGGCTCACTTCGAGAAATGCTGGAATGAAGCAGTGGAGGAATGGGAATCTCTCACGAATAGGTCCGGCAAATCCGAACACGCAGATATCATCGAATGTCGTCAGATGGTAGAAAACGGGATAAGAATGCACCTTGACCAAGTTGAAATGTGTTTCAATAATGTAGGAGGTACAAAATTAGATTCTTGGAGAAGTGGCAATAATCGTCCCAAATGGCCATCTCCAGATGGTTTTCCATTGCTATGGTCAGAACCTCACCCTTGTGCAAGGCCGATTGGGGCTGATGTTACATGGGCTGAGTCATGGGAGTTAGCTCGCCCATGGTTTGTGGACCCCGATGCAGATTCGTTTACTCAAACCACATCCCATCCAGAAGGATGGTTTCAGGGAGAATATGATTTGGTTTACAGATGGACCGGAAAACCCTCAGTTATCGACATAAAAGCATCACAAGGAAAGGGCGATAGATCTGGCGGATATGTTGAGCAACTTCGACTATATGCTTGGCTATGGTGGGAAACTCATGGCAAGATGGAGGAATTGGAGTACCTTGGAATCTGGTACCTCGGGCCCGGAAAAGTGAAGGAAGTGAAAAAACCAACCGCTAGAGAGCTAGAGAAATACTCAGAGGATCTCAAGGGATTATATTCCAAGATTCATGCCAAAAGGCCTTCTCCGCTAGACTGTCCAGCCACGCCTTCCCCGTTGAGGTACTTCAAGACTGGCGGGATCCCAGAAATCCCGCCCATCGATTCAGACCCAATGGCAAGATGCAGAAAATGTGATCTAAAAGGAATATGTGAGAATGGAGGTCATGAGCTAGATCTTCCCTCTGAGACCAAGTTAGAGAGGTTCGGGCATTCATGGCCAATTACCATGATTTCTGAAATAAAAACCAGGGTGGAGGCCACTGGAATTGTTACCAATCTCAAGGGTCCAAACCTCGATGAAAACGGAGGAGTGGAAGTGACCTTTAGACTACAGGATGGATATGATAGAGCTAAAGTTAGAACGGGTAGATATAGCTCTCCAAACAACGTCACCCGCTCAATATCAAACAATACGAGAGTCAGGGTCGTTGACGCTATTCCCTCAGTATGGAGGGGAGAGGTTGTCCTGGATATCGATAATGAGTCGGCTGTTGTTTTGGCGGAAGAAGAAGATGAAAACCCGATTGTGGAGATCGAGACCAGGATAAATGTAATCGGGAGAATCTGGTCAGTCAATGCCTTCCCAGACGGTAAAGGAATATCCCGTTGGTCTGTCACAATCGTAGACAAATCCGGTTCTGCAGGAGTAATTGCCTTCAAGCAATTCATACCTGTTCTGGCTGCAGGGCTCTCTAGGGGCGATGAGATAGCTATCCTGAATGGAGAGGTGGGTGAGTTCAATGGTATCACCCAAATTAAAATTGGCCCCAACACAAGAGTAGTTTCGTTTAGGACATCTGAGGACGTTCCAAATTTTTTATGGCGCCGAGAGAGGGATTTGAACCCCCGCGTCCAATGGACAGTGGATTTCGAATCCACCGCAATACCGGGCTATGCGATCTCGGCAATACCTCGCCCACCAGCGAATCAGAGATAAGGGTGACTGGGTTCGTAGGGTACATGAATATCGAGGTCAAGAGTGGCGATGATCTGTTTTCTGTCGATTCGGATGTTCCAATCTCGGTAGGATACGTGCTTGATAAACTAGGAATAGCTCACTCGACAGTCCTAGCGGTCATCGGGGATACGATAATTCCCCATACCTCTATGATCCATGATGATGTCTCCATCGAATTGGTCATCGTTTCAAGTGGGGGTTAGCATCTCCGTCAGAATCGTGCCGGGCTCTACAATGGCTAATTTAGATCCCTTCTTAATCAGAACTGCCTTATTTCCTATTAGTCGAAAATACCCTTCCTCACTTCTCAGGTACGACCCCTCGTACAACCCGATCACAGGGTGGTCGTTCATCTCGTGAAACTCGCTAATTCTTCTCGCCCTTGTTTCCCCATAGTGCTTGGATAAATTCCCATCCTCGGATTCGCGAAACCAAATCCCTCCGGGATAGTAGTGAGGATTAATTTGGAATGGCACCAATCCAAGAGTTTCATACGATGGAACCATTGTAATTGGCATGTCATTGGTCGTTTGCATTGTCGGGCATGCAACATTGGCCCCCGCACTCACACCAGCGTATGGCCTCCCCTCGTTAATCACCAAATTCCTGATCGGATCTATCAGCCCACGCTCATGTAATTCCCTGACAAGAAGCCAGGTATTGCCTCCTCCGACATAAATCCCATCAAATTCTTCCAATGCAGATGCCGGGTCATCGAATTGATGTATTCCAACTAGGTCTATCTTGCCACCAGAGAAATCTTTCATTCTTTTGGTGTATAAGTCATGATCGTTGGATGCGTATGGAACGAAGGCTACTCTTTCACAACCCGAGAAGTTTTCACTCATCAATCTCCTGTATGTCGATTTCCTATCTTCAGTGCCTACCCCCCCACTTCCTAGAAGTAACCTCACATCAATCACCTAGACGTAGAAATCAGTTGTCTGACGCCCCTCTTCTGATCCCATCGCATCTTCCAGAGAAATAGAACCTTCGTAGCCCTCTAACAATTTCCTGGCTGTTTCTTCTGTGGAATCTACATCCAAATCAAGAGGCAAATCCAAACCATTCTCAATCCAATTGGCCAACCTACTTGCTGCCAGTACATCTGTTGTGGCGCCCACAGTTTCAGCGACCAGAGCGAATGTTTTCACCTTGAAAAGCGGGGACATCGAGACAATTAGTCCAGCCACTCCAATCATTCCAGCCTCTGGCCTTTCCTTACTGACAGGTATGTCATTGGCCTCTAGATTCCTCCTCACATCCTCTTCAGCACAGATTACATGGATCCCCTTGTCTTCAGCCCCAGATGCCAACCCTGCTAAGACCATTAGCATCGGTGTGGAGGAATCCGAACAAATTTTCAGGATCTCCTCCGCAACTTCATTCTGCCCACGTGATGTCATGGGTTGCATTTCACCACAAATTACTATCACCGTTTGACCGTCTGGTAAAATCACAGATTTTATTTCCATACGAGGGGGCCTCATCAGTCCGTTGGAGTCGAATGTAGAGTGAGGTGGAAAGTCATGATTCAAAATCCAACCGAGTGTTCTTGAGGGATGTTTCTCAACCAAGGAATCAACTAGTATTTTTCCTACATTTCCAACTCCTGGGACGGCCTCCAGAACTGCAGAATGCTCGGGAAGGCCTTCCCCTACGAGCCAGTGTACCCTGCTCCTGTTCATCCTTCGGCCTCCTCATTGGGAGAAGGAAGCGAATTCACCCAATTGTCACTGCCAGCATTCTCCCTCTCTCTCCTCCTTTTCCCCTGAGGGTCCTCCGGAGAATACTTTAGTGGGGCAGAGGAAACCATAGCTTCTCCACAGGCATCGCATTCAGGTCCGAGACCATACAAATCGCAGTTCTTGCAATACTGTAGTTTGCTTCTCACCATGTCTATCGTGAGTAAGCGGAGCCTACTAGTCAATGAACCATCCGTAAGGTTCGCTCTCTCAAGAGCGGTCTATTGATAGTGAGCCATCCACCGTTGACATACTTTTCTTAACTGCCTCAACTGCAGATTCCCACAAGGACTCGGCCATTTGGTAATCAGGGGCTCTAATATCCACTCGATAGCTAGGGGCACCATCATAATGACAAGTAAGAGTTACTTCTTCCAACCCCTCGACGCATGCTTCTGCGTCAAGCAGTGCATCCCTTATCGCATACACTCCCTTTTCTCCCCAAACTTGAATTTCAAACACCCCTCTAATTTCCACGAAAGGAGGGATGATATTCTCCATTGCCAAAGATGTAACTACAGCCGTCCAATCGCCCTCAAATCCTGCATCTATCAATGCATTTTCACTTATCGCGCACTCTTCAAGCGCCCCGTATAGCGTACCGAAAGCTTCGATCATTGAATTAGATATTTCCGAATTTTTACCTTCGTCCCATCCGACTCTTTCAGAGGCAACCCTCATGATCTGGTTTGCTCTTTCTTCGTTCTTCCAAGCCTGTACAGTGTCCCTTCTGCGTTCCTCAGAGACACTCTTTAGGGAAAGCTCAACCCTTTTCCTGTCCTTTTTGACCTGTATGACCTTGGCTACGACTCTTTGTCCTTCTCTGACATGAGCCCTGATATTCCTAACCCATCCCGCGGCAATCTCACCAACGAATACGAATCCTTCTCTCCCATCGTATCCATCTAGGCTAAGATAAGCACCATTCTGTTTTATGTCTTTGACGGTGCAAATAAGAAGATCGCCCTCGTCCGGCCAATCTTCCTCAATATCCCTCATCTGATGCCCCCTTCACTCGAGGACATCAACAACGGTACTTCCGGAGAGTTCAGCCTTTCCACCTTT